>FLOH01000072.1_pt1 | contig 300267 bp, 283 predicted proteins | sample 756751 | NCBI WGS metagenome assembly FLOH01 (sample SAMEA4026879, study PRJEB14308) | marine metagenome | biome: coastal water; material: water | depth 74 m | reverse complement strand
TCGTCACCCGAATGCTGATCCCCATCGTCAATGTAGGTGGGCTCGCCAACAGCAATGGAAAGGTCCGGCGCATCGGCCACAGCCTCCACACTCACACTTGCTGTTGCCGTGCTGGTGCCGCCCTCGCCATCAGAAACCGTGTAGTCAAACGAGGTGTCGCCGCTCCAGTCCTCATCCGGCGTAAAGGTGTAGGTACCATCGCCATTGTCAGTGATGGTGCCATGGTCAGGCTGGTCAAATGACGTGATCGTCAATGTATCACCGTCGCTATCCGTATCGTTGGCCAGCAGGTCATCCGCAGAGAAGATAATTGTACGATCCTCGGTACCGCTGAGGCTGTCGTCCTGTGCAACCGGGGCATCATTGACTTCAACAGAAACAGTAGAAGTTACGCTCGCAGATGTCCCGTCTTCCGAAGAGGTCGCGGTAACACTGATGTCAAACTCCCCGGCATCTGCAGGCACCGTAATGGTCAGCCCATCCAGGTCGCCACCGGTGGGATCGAGCGTAAAGGTATCGGATGTTTCATCATAAACACCGGCGGACAACATCGCTCCATCAGGTAAAGAGCTGCCATCAATCGTGATAACCAGTTGCTCAGAACCATCCATATCCGTGAGGTTGGAGGTGATGTCCAAAGGATACTCTAACGAGGACTCGCCACCCGACCAATCATCACCACTGGCTATTTCGAGATTGTCGATGAATACGCCTTCGTCACTACCCGTAGTATCTGCATTGATATCCAGTTGGACTTGTCCGTTCTCATCAAGGGTAACTTCGAAAGAATAACTGTTTGAGTCTTCATCAGATGTATTGACCATCTCATTGCCATTGGCATTGACTATGAAGAAATCTCGTGCACCGCCATGCTCATCCCAGGATCCGAAGGTGTCGGAATCAAAGGAAATGGTAACCGTCTCACCGGCATGGTCACTGCCAAAATCGAATACCTTCGTAGCAGTCTCGTCCCGCCCGACTTCCATTTGTCCATCAACGGTGGAGATATCATCGCCCCATCCGGACACGCCTGTGTCAAAATTCTCTGACACCAGAACGCCGCCTGAATCACCTCCGCCTGTGGCGGTTGGCTCACCAAGTTCGACGTTCAGCGTCGGCTCGTCGGCGACACCACTAACCTCAATGGTCGTGGTTGCCGTTGAAGTACCGCCTTCGCCGTCAGAAACCGTGTACGTGAAGGACGTGTCGCCACTCCAGTTTTCATCCGGCGTAAAGGTATAACTGCCATCCCCATTATCCACGAGGGTGCCGTTATCCGGCGCATCAATGTTTGTGATCGTCAGGCTGTCGCCATCCACATCCGTATCATTGGACAGCAAATCCTGCGCCGTAAAGGTGATCGCCGTGTCTTCGGTACCGCTCAGGGCCTCGTCGCTGGCGACCGGGCCGTCATTGGTGCCCTCGACCGTGATCGTGCCCGTGGCCGTCGATGTGCCACCCTCGCCATCGGAGACCTCATAGGTGAACGTCACCTCCGCCGTCTCGCCGACGCCCAGATCCTGATAGCCCTCACCCGGATCGAAGCTGTAGGAGCCGTCCGCATTGACCGTCAGGCCCGGCACCGCATCACCCGTCAGGGTGTAGGTCAGGGCATCGCCATCCAGATCCGTGGCATCAAGCTGGCCGCTGACCGCGCCACCGTCTTCCGTCGCCGTGATGGCCTCGTCGCTGGCAACCGGGCCGTCGTTGGTGCCGGTAACTGTGACCGTCGCCGTCGCCGTGTCCGTGCCGCCCTCGCCATCGGAAATGGTGTAGGTGATAACGACATCCTGTGTGTCGCCCACACCGAGGGCATCAAACCCATCACCCGGCGTGAAGGTAACCGTGCCGTCCGCATTAACGACAACCGTACCATCAACGCCGTCCGGTAACGTCGCACCCGTAACACTCAGGACATTACCATCTATATCCGTGTCGTTCGCCAGCACGTCAATGGTAACGCCTGTATCTTCGCCTGTTGTTGCCAGATCATCCACGGCAACAGGTGCGTTGGTAATATCGTCAACCCCCACAGTGAACCAGTTCAGCGACGTTCCGCCATCGCTGGACGTCGCCAGCGCCGTCAGAGTCATATCACCGGAAAAGCCCAGTGGCGGGGTAATGGTCAGACCATCCAGTTCGGTGGCCTGTAACGTCCAGGTGCCATCGCCATTATCTGTTCCAGCGCTGAGAACAGCGCCATTCGGCACACCGGCGACGATGACATCTACGACAGTTTCAACCGCACCCGGATCCATATCCGCCGTAACATCCAACGGAATAGCCGTACCCTCTGCGCCGGATGCATCTGCCACGCCGAGGTTCGGATTGTCGAACTCCGGTGTAACTGTCACACCCAGCGTCTGGGTCGTAGAAATGGAATCCCCGCTGGCCGCCTCGGTAGAGGTCGCAGTAACCGACAGGTTGATATCGCCATAGAAATCCCGTGGCGGGGTCATGGTGAGGCCATCCAACTGGTCTGCCACACTGACCAAAGCTCCGTTGTCATCCGTATAAGAGGAAATCGTCCACGAGCCGTCTGCGTTCTGGGTACCATCCGACAACACGGCACCGGCGGGAATATTGCTAATGGTGATGCTCAGGGACTCATCGCCACCATCAAGATCGTTCAGCACAGCATTAATATTCAGCGCAACCGCCGAATCTTCCGCACCAACGGCCGACGTTACTGACAGATCGGCGATATCCGCTTGTGGGCCCGTATCCGGGGCGGGATCAGGAATGGGATCAGGGGGCGGGGTTACATCCTGACCATTCACCGTAACGGTCACCGTCGCCGTGCTGGTCGCGCCGGTTTCATCGGCAATGGTGTAGGTGATCTCGACATCCTGCGTCTCACCATCAACCATGGTGGCGAAACTATCTCCCGGTGTGAAGGTAACCGTGCCGTCCGCATTGACGACAACCGTACCATCAATGCCGTCCGGTAACGTCGCACCCGTAACACTCAGGACATTACCATCTATATCCGTATCGTTCGCCAGCACGTCAATCGTTACGGCAGTACTTTCGTCCGTGGTCGCCACGTCAGCAGTCGCAACCGGGCCATCATTGGACCCGGTGACCGTGACCGTGGCTGTGGCCGTATCCGTCCCACCCTGACCATCGGAGATGGTGTAGGTGATCACGACATCCTGTGTGTCGCCCACACCGAGGGCATCAAACCCATCACCCGGCGTGAAGGTAACCGTGCCGTCCGCATTAACGACAACCGTACCATCAACGCCAACCGGCAACGTTGCATCGGTGACCGTCAGCGTATCGCTGGTGTCCGCATCGGTATCATTGGCAAGCACATTGATGGTGACACTGCTGTCTTCGTCCGTGGTCGCCACATCAGCAGTCGCAATGGGTCCGTCGTTGGAACCGGTCACCGTCACGGTTGCTGTTGTTGATGTTGTTGTCAGACCGCCATCGTTGGTCACGGTATAGGTGATCACCACGTCCTGCGATTCACCCACACCCAGGGCGTCAAATTCACCGCCCGGCGTGAACGAAATTGTTCCGTTGGCGTTAACGACGACGGTTCCATCAACACCGGTGGGCAGAACGGCGTCGACGACAGACAGTACGCCGCCATCCAGGTCGACATCATTACTGAGCACGTCAATGGTGACGCTAGAGTCTTCGCCTGTTGTTACCGCATCGGCGGTGGCTATAACACCGGCTGTTGATCCGGTTACAGTCACGGTGGCCGTCGCCGTGTCCGTGCCCCCCTGGCCATCGGAAATGGTGTAGGTGATATCAACCTGCTGACTCTCACCCTCCAACAGATTGGCGAAACTCGGTCCCGGCTCAAACGTTATCGTCCCGTCAGCATTGACTGTCACGGCACCATCGACACCAGCTGCCAAAGTCGCGTCGGTTACAGAAAGACTATCGCCGTCCAAATCCGTATCATTGGCGAGGACATTAAGCGTAACACTGGCAGTTTCCTGTGTGAGAGCCGTATCATTGGATGCAACAGGCCCGTCATTGGTGCCCGTCACCGTCACCGTCGCGGTGGAAGTGGACGTGCCGCCCTGGCCATCGGAAATGGTGTAGGTGATCGCTACATCCTGCGTCTCACCCGCACCGAGAGCATCAAAGCCTCCACCCGGCGTAAAGGAAACGGTGCCGTCAGCATTAATGACAACAGTGCCGTCAACTCCGTCCGGAAGGGTGGCACTGGTAACGCTCAGGTTATCGCCATCAAGGTCTGTATCGTTGGCGAGCACATCAATGGTGACGCCAGAATCTTCATCCGTGGTCGCCGTGTCGGCAGTAGCGATCGGGCCATCATTCGACCCGGTCACCGTCACGGTGGCGGTGGCGGTATCAGTACCGCCCTGGCCATCAGAAATGGTGTAGGTGATCACGACATCCTGTGTGTCGCCCACACCGAGGGCATCAAAGCCCCCACCCGGCGTAAAGGAAACAGTGCCGTCGGCATTGACGATAACAGTGCCGTCAACTCCGTCCGGAAGGGTGGCACTGGTAACGTTCAGGTTATCGCCATCAAGGTCTGTATCGTTGGCGAGCACATTAATGGTGACACTGGCATCTTCATCTGTCGCCACCGCATCATCAACGGCATCAGGGGCCACATTGACCGGCTTAGGTACCGGAACGGGCTCGGGCTCGGGCTCAGGTTCTGGCACGGAACCGGGCACAACAACCGGTTCTGTAACGGGTGCCGTTTCAACAACCGGCGGCGTTTCTACAGCAACTGTCTCTGTTGTTTCCGCAACCGGCACAGGCTCTACCGGAACTTTCTCTGCACCGCCGTCACTGGCAGCGTCACCACCGGCATCGGCAGGCGCAACGACCGTCTGGGGGCCCGTACCGGCAGCGCCAGCGGCAATTCCGCCCAATCCGGGTCCTGTCGGACCGCCACCCGGGCCAAAACTGCGAGAGCCGCCAATATTACTGGCTTCACCCTGAGATTCTGTGCCCGCATCGGTGGTCGTGGTCTGAATATCACCTACCTGAATGCCGCGATCCTGAATTTCGGATTCTGCGATTTTCGGTGTTCTAATGATGGGCGCCTGTTGCGGCTCCAAATTGTCCATCAGTTCATTTTCGGTGGTCTGACTGCCCGCATGGATGGTGCCCAGAGTACGGTCCTCGGGCTCCGCATCGCCGCCACCAAGAGCGCCTTGCTCTTCTGCGGCTGTGTCCACCTCATCGCCGTCGGTAAGAACCGTCAGATCGTCGAGCGTTTGTTGCTCGTCCTCCTCATCTTCTTCTTCCTGCTCGGGATTGGGATTGGGGGTTTCTTCAGCCATGGTATTATCCTCTGTACGTTTTTGCGGCGGAGACCCATGCAGTGGCCAAACAACCGGTCAAACTCTTCTTCAACGGATGTCGTGCAGGCAATTCGCACGATCAATTCATACGAGAATAATATGCCTGCACCGCCCCTATGTCACCGGAAACCCGCCACACAGGGTGACTAAGGTCATCCATGTGCGTTTATTTGATTCGAGGATTATTTCTACCGCACGAGGCCTATGTCGTGCCCTCGTTGGACGATATCCTTGACCGCCTTTTTGGTCGGGAAACGATTTGGACTGCCTTGTGCGCATTTTCTATGGGTAATCGAGACCGCAAATCCCCACATTAACTCCATGAGAAACAAGGATGCCACCCGAATGGACCAATCCGGGTTGGAGAGATGAATGACCGACGTAAATGCCCTGATAAACGCGAACGAGGCGTTTTATGTCGCCTTCGTTACCGGCAATGCCGGTTTGATGGAGAAACTCTGGTCCGCCCAAGCTGACATCACCTGCATCCACCCTGGTTGGCCACCACTCGACGGATGCGATGACGTCATGGAGAGCTGGCGGTGCATCTTGAGCGCTGAGTCCCCCCTCACCGGGATCAGTAGCGCACGGGCATATTTTTACGGAAACATCGGTTATGTGATCTGCCAGGAGCATCTGGAGCGAGGAATCCTGATCGCCACCAACATTTTTTCTCTGGAGGGCGAGTGCTGGAAACTGGTTCATCATCAGGCCGGTATTTCTCCCTCCGACCCAATGCTACACACGAATGAAGGTCCACAGACGCTACAGTAACCTGTCAACTAGCAGGTATATTTTTACAACCCGATTGTTGTTCAAAATCTGGCAGGTGACATCTGCCCGTGTGTATGCCATGAACGGGCAACAGTTCGATGCCAATGCAGAGCCATTGCCGGAAATCGAAGGACCTCCACATGACTGTAACGACCCGAATTGAATGGACCAATGGCGTTGCGTTCCGTGCGAAAACGGGATCCGGCCACGAAATCATCATGGACGGCGCGCCAGAGTCTGGAGGACAGAATCTGGGTGCCCGTCCCATGGAACAGGTTCTCACCGGGCTGGCCGGATGTGCGTCGGTCAATGTCGTCGAGATTTTGAAAAAGATGCGCCAACCCGTGACCGGCATATCAGCGGATTTGACTGCCGAACGCGCTGAGACGGCACCAAAGGTTTTCACCAAAATCCACATGGCCTACACGATCACCGGCAACGGTGTCGATCAATCGAAAGCCGAAACCGCAGTATCGCTTTCGGTGGAAAAATATTGTTCGGCGGTCGAAATGTTGAACAAAACGGCTGAAATAACCTATTCCGTCGCTGTCGAGGACGAGGTTCAGGGCGAAGGCTAATCCCAAAGCTCCTATCCGGACTGTATTCTTTCCGCCACCAATTTCTCGAGCGCACACATATTCCTGTCGCGAATACCATACATTTCCAGATGCTGTATGGTGTTCATCAGATACTCGGCGTTGGTTCCCCAATGCCCGACCGCACCCGCCAGACGCCCCGCCACGGCCTCCAGGGAAAGCCCTCCTTCGTAGAACCGACCAGCCCGGTCAATGGTGAAGCTGACAGCCGATACAGTTCCCTCCGGGGTGTGGATTGGTAGCCACCTGGCAGAATAGGTGCATGGCTTTGTGATCATTTCCCGGCGCACCAAAACATCCAATATTTCCCATGGATTTAATGTTGTGATTTCCTGGATAATTCCCCGGCACGATCCACCGCGCTCCAACCCCATCATCAAACCTGGTTGATCGCGTGAGCCCCGAAATCTCTCGATACGCATGCAGAACGCCCGATGCCAACCATATGCGGTCCCTTGAACCACCCGGTCCGCAGGGTATTCAGGGTTCCAGATTAATGACCCATAGGCAAAAACCCGTAACGGTGTGTTCGCCGGGGCGTGCGACAACAACGTCTCGACGATTTCTGCGTACTCAGAATCATTTAAATGCGGCACACCCGGGATCGGCCCCGGGTCTTCCAGGGTGCGGTGGATACGGGCAATGAGGTCTGGGGTCAGAAACATGGTTAACGGATATTCTCGTAATTTTACGGAGATGATAGTATGCTGTTCTCAATCATGAAATCAGTGTTTTGCGTAATAGCAGAGGAACACCGCCAAAATGGCCGTGGAGTTTATCGCCTCTCAGTCATTGAACACCATCACGGCGGCTCGGCGGGCGATCGATTCACTGGCGAGCCCGACACTCGCGACAACGACCCTGACACCTGGCAGCTTGACACCTCTCTCCTCCCGACCGGTATCATCCCAATCGCGCGTCAACCTGCCAAATGGCATCCTCTCGTCTCAATCGGGCCGTGCCCCGGCTGATGTTTCCGTTGATCGGGCGCAACAATTGATCACGAGTTCTCTGACGGCTGCGTATCAGATACTTAATGCGCTCGATACCCTGTCATCATTTTTGAATATCCGCGGTTTCACCAGCCTGACCGACAGCGAGTCTGCCATCGCACCCGGTGGCACACGTCTGTCGGGAGTGACCATTGAGGCAGCAGCCAGTCGTATCATCAGCGCCATTGACAGTCTGGTTGCGAGCGTGACCCTGAACGGTCTCAATCTCATTTCCAGCGAGGCCCGGTCAATCAGGATTCAAACCACGGAATTTGGCGGGCGCGTAACCGTCACGCCTCAACCACTGGACTCGCTTGGCCTGAATATCCGTAGCCTTGCTGCCGTTGACCGATTTGATTCAAAGGAGGCAAAAGGCCGTGTTGATATTGCCCGGTTTAACATCACCAGCAGCATCCAGAACCTGGAAGCCCTGCAACGCTCACTCAATCTGAGCTCGGCGGCGTCACGGAGCCTCTCGGCAATTTCAGCTCCAGGTGACGGGATTTCTTCACGCGGCGCGTTGATCGACCTTCAAGCCTGATCCATGACTGATACCAAAGCTCAGCGATACTGACTCATAGAGACGGCATCTTGCCGTCGATGATATAGGCCAGCGCCTGCACCACCTGAACCGGATCCCGTGCCATGGCCGATGAAGCTGCATCGACTTCCTTCAGGGCGTGATCGTGTTCCGGCGGATGCAGGGTAATGATGGGCTTTCCTAGCGCTGCGGCATAGCCGGCATCAAATGCTGCATTCCATTGCTTGAATTCCTCGCCAAACCGCACGACGACAATATCGGCATCCCGAAGTAGCGTACTGGTGCGAACGCTGTTGAGCAGAGCGCCCTTGCGGTCATGCCAAAGCTTGTCTTCCTCGGCACCTAAAATAGCCAGCCCGCAGTCATCTGAATCCTCATGCACGGTTACCGGTGACAACAATTCGACCGGTACCCCTGCCTCGGCAACACCGGTGGAAATCTGTTCACGCCAGTCTGAATGAATTTCACCAGACAGATATACTTTCCAGGACTTCATGTCCGACTTCTCCAGTTTTTACTCTGTGTTCTCAAGTGTGTCCGCAATGGCAATGCAGGCGCGCAGGAAGGACCTTTCCTCCGCCGAGTCAACGACGTCAGCCTGTGACGAGAATTTTGCACAGACCAGTTTTCGGGCCGGGTCTATGTATAAAAACTGTCCGTGAATACCGGCGGCGAACAATGGCGCATCCGCGTCACCCGTGACATACCACTTGTTTCGGTATCGCATGGCCCAGTCAGGGTAGTCATCGGCGTAATCTCCGATGTTCCACTCTTCCGTGCTACCGTTCGTGCGGGTATCCGTGATCCAGTCGCCGGGAATGATGGGTAAGCCGTCGCGTTCGCCATTTTCTACAATCAATTGTCCAAACATCGCCAGATCATAGATGGTCGCACAGATGCCCCCGGCCGTTCTCGGCGCGCCAACGCTGTCGATGGTGATGTAGGCATCCCGTGTTGCCCCCATGGGCCGCCATAAGGCCTCGCTCATCACATCGACAAACCGCGTCCCCGTTGCCCGTTCAATGACCCATCCCAGCAGATCCGTGTTCGGGGAAATATATCGGAACTGGCCGCCATGCAGCTTTTCGACCTCATCCATTTCCGACAAGAAAGCCCGCAAATGCAGATCAGGATCGGTGACAGAACGAACATTCCAGTTGGCCGCTTCACGGTAGCGGATAATTGCACCATCCGTTGCCCCATAGTCTTCATCAAAGGCAATTCCCGCCGTCATGTCGAGAAGGTGGCGCACGGTGGCACCCGCATAGGCTGAGCCTGACATTTCGGGGATGTAATTCGTGATCAGGGCCTCCGGGTCCAGTTGACCCCGTCCGACGACGATTCCAGCGACCATGGAGGTCACCGATTTTGAGACGGAAAACAGGATATGTGGCGTCGATGGACCCATTCCGTTGCCATAGTCTTCACATACGATATGGCCATTATGCAGCACCATGAAGGCGTCATTTGCCGAGCCGTCCAGCATCTGCCGGACGGTTTTCTGCTGATTACCGTCGGCATAGCTAACATTTCCCAGGTCCACGGGTCGCCGGCGGAACGAGCGTGTGTTAGACGGATCGCAAGGAATGGACGCCGTCGGGATGATTTCGCGAACGTGCTGAAAACCCCATCGACTATAGGGCGCAGTCCGCCAATTCTCCAACGTGACCCGGTCCGCTACGGCTGGGGGGAAACCCTGCATCATACAGTCATCTGACATCTTCAATCTCTTTCATGAATTTGGGGTTCGCCGAAAATAAAAGGTCCCAGCGTGGGCTTTGCCGGGACCTCCAATTTTATCGTCAGGCAGCTACCGATAAACCGGGACTTTGTCCGCTGACTGATCAGACACTTACCTAAAAACCTTACTCGCTGGCCGATATATTTTCCGCAGCGACTTTACCGTTCCGGCCCTCAACCAACTCGAACTCGACTTTTTGACCCTCGTTCAAGGTGCTCAGGCCCGCTTTCTCCACAGCGGAAATATGGACAAACGCGTCGCTTGAACCATCTTCCGGCTCGATGAAACCGTAACCTTTTTGGCTGTTAAACCACTTCACTGTACCTTTGGGCATTCTTCCCTCCTTGGGATGCACACATATTCACAATGATGACGACACCGCATCGTACATCTAACCGATCCATGTACTTAGGAAGGAACAATAGCTCTTCATTAGAAGGTGCCTTACGTCCGCCAACATACTGGATGACAACGTCCCGGACCGCAAAACCCTCACACCCCGGTAACACGACGAGAACATATCTCGCCCTCGGTTACGGTGAATATAGAATAATTCACGAAAAAAATCTATAATTGTGATGAAAATCGATGCCTTGAAGGCGCACTTGAGCGAAGTCAAGGGATTCAGCCAATCTTAATGATAATGCTCTAGAGAATCAGATGTCCGACCACCTTGGGCCGATAATGGGTGGGGAGTGCTTTTGTCTGTTGGGTTCGTGCCGAGCCCGCTGCGTAGAAACGCGATAGGAGTAATAAATGATGACTGCCGATAAAACAGCCCCCAACAAAATCACACAGCGTATTGACGCCATCACCTATATTGATGACGAACGCCGTGTTGCCGCACCACCCTGCCCCAGAAGTGTAAAGATCGAACTCACCGCACGGTGCAACTTTAACTGCTCGTTCTGCGCCACGGGATACAAGCTCCGTGACAAGCGCGATATGGACTGGGAGTTCTATCTGAAATTACTCAAGGAACTGAAGTCCGCAGGGGTGGAAGAAGTCGGCATGTTCTATCTGGGGGAAAGCTTCATCCTCCCGTGGCTTCCCGATGCCATCAAGGCGGCAAAGGATGAAGGGTTCGAGTACGTCTTTCTGACCACTAACGGATCGTTGTGTAAACCGAAGAAGGTGGGTGAGTGCATGGCTGCCGGGCTTGATAGCCTTAAATTCTCACTCAACTATGCCGACGAAGACCAGTTCGTCAGCATTGCCCAAGTCAAGAGTGCCCTGTTTGGTGATATGGTTACGAACATCAAGGAAGCCCGTCGTATTCGCGATGATGGCGGCTACGACTGCGGCCTCTACGGCTCCTACATTCGCTACGATGGCCAGCAGGGCGAACGGATGAAGGCCATGGTCGATGAACTCGAACCATTCCTTGATGAGGTCTATGCCTTGCCTCTCTATTCACAAGCCGATCTGGTCAGTCTGGATGAGAAAGACCGGGGATGGGAAATTCGTGGCGGCAATCCGGGACGCGCCGATGCAATGCGCCCGGCCGTTCCCTGTTGGTCGCTGTTTACCGAAGGCCGGGTTTCATTCGATGGCCATGTTTCGGCCTGCTGCTTTGATCATGATGGCCGGTTCCAGATGGGCAGCCTGAACGAAATGAGCTTCATGGACGCCTGGAATTCGGAGAAGTTCCAGGAATTACGCAAGTCCCACCTGAATGGCACAGTCAGTGAGACCGTGTGCAAGGATTGTGTGTCCTACGCATGATCTAGGAGGCGGATTTCGTTTTCTGCCAACTAGCCAGTTTTTCATGGGCGAGGGTCTTGGCCTTCGCCGCGTATTCCGTCGCGCCCTCGGTTGGTGCCGTCAACTCGATCACATAGCCGTTGGGATCGCGAAAATAGATCGAATGAATGAACCCGTGATCCGCAACACCGCGGGTCTCGATTCCCTGTGCCTTGCCCTTCTCAAACATGGTCATCAAAGTCTCCGCATCGACCTCCAGGGCAATATGCAGATCATAGTCGTGCTGCACCTTGAATTCGAACGGGGTATCGGGCACTTCAAAGAATGCCAGGTATGAGCCGTCGCCCAGTTCATAAAAACTGTGCAGGGCCGATGTTTCTCTGGCGGTCTTGGTTTCATGGATTTCGAACGCGTCTGCCAGACTGAGACCCAGAAAATCTTCATAGAAACAACGTGTTTCCTCAGAATCCCGGCACCGGTAGGCGTTGTGATGAAGCCCTTTGATCATGGACATGGCCCTCTGTATCTCCCTCCGCTATAGATATAGGATGTTTTTACGTGATCGTGTAGGGCCAATTGTCATGCCAGAAATATTCGTGGACGCCGATGCCTGCCCGGTGAAAGACGAAGTCATCCGGGTTGCCACACGCCATGGCCTGAAAACCCATATGGTTTCTGATGGCGGCATTCGGCCAAGCCCTGATCCTATGGTTGCTCTGGTTATCGTACCGTCCGGGCCGGATGCTGCGGACGACTGGATCGCCGAGAACATGAATGGTGGCGATATTGTCGTGACTTCGGATATTCCTCTGGCGGCGCGGTGCATAGAAGTGGGCGGCAAGGCCATCCGGCCTAACGGCGAGCCTTTTACCGGGGACTCCATCGGCATGGCGCTGGCGACGCGAGACCTGATGTCATCGTTGCGTGAAACCGGGACCATCACCGGGGGGCCGCGACCATTTTCCGACAGGGATCGCTCACAGTTTCTGAATGCCATGGAAGTCATGGTTCAGTCGGCACTGCGGGATTCAGCCCAAAAAACGACTTAGATATTTTCTGGTTTGCGGAGCCAAAACCCGTACATGCGAGAGAAAGCATCCGGGTTGTTTGTCTCAAACGTCTGCAATGTATCCCAATTGGCCATCTCGGCATCTGCTGGAAAGCGTTGCGTATAGGCACGCCGAATATGCTGGGGCATATTGGTAAATCCGAGTAAGACCATCCTGCTGGTCTCAATCATGTGGCGAAGTTCGCCTAAATCATACTGGTGTTCCTGCACATGCATGATGAGATCACGGCTATCATAAAAAGATCACGCAGGTATCACCACCTCCCATTGAAAACCTTGAAATATCACTGGTTTAGAGCCAGTTTTACGGCACCATGACCAGCCCATCAACCAGCCCAGGATTTGCCGTACTCTCGCCGACCGCCATCCTTGGCTACGGTTTCCCGGACGAGTCGCTCCGCGAAGGCATGCGGCGCAAACCCGATCTCATCGCCGTGGACGCTGGAAGCACCGATCCTGGCCCTTATTATCTCGGCAGCGGCATGTCATTCACGTCGCGGAGCGGTGTCAAACACGATCTCGGCCGGTTGATTGAGGCGCAGCAGTCCGCGAACATTCCGCTCATCATCGGATCAGCGGGTGGTGCCGGTGCCCGACCGCATCTGGACTGGACCCTCGACATTATTGGTGACATCGCCAGGGAACGCGGTACCCCCTTGCGTGTCGCCACTATCGCGGCAGATATCTCCCCCGCTACGATCGAGGTCGCACTTGGTGCGGGACGGATCGACGCCTTGGCCAATGTTCCGGCCCTGACCACCGATGAAATTGTGGAGACCCGGCGCATCGTTGCACAGATGGGCCACGAGCCCATCATCGAAGCCCTGAAAGCCGGGTTCGATATCATCATTTGCGGGCGGTGCTACGATCCCGCAGTGTTTGCCGCCCTGCCGATCATGCTCGGCCACGATCCGGCGCTGGCGTTACATATGGGCAAGATTCTTGAGTGTGCCGCAATTGCCGCCTCGCCAGGCAGCGGCAGCGACTGTGTTCTGGGCCGATTGTTTGACGATCATTTCGTGCTTGAGCCGCTCGGCCCGGATCGCCAGTTTACCCGCAACTCCGTTGCCGCCCATTCCCTGTACGAGAAATCCGATCCATTTCATTTGCCCGGGCCAGGTGGCATTCTTGATCTCGAAAACATGACCTATGATGAATTAAGTGATGGCCGGGCGAAAGTATCCGGCACTCACTTCACACCCGTTCTGCCCTATCAGGTGAAACTGGAAGGTGCTCGGTCCATCGGGTTCAGGACTGTCAGTATCGCAGGCATTCGTGATCCCAACATGATCGCCGATCTGGATAGCATTCTTCATGACGTAGAACGGCATTGCCGTAGGTCCATGGATGAGGCATCCATCCTGACCTTCCACGCCTATGGGAAAAATGGCGTCATGGGACCGCAGGAGCCCGTCCGCACGCCAGCTCATGAAATTGGTCTGGTCATTGATGTTGTTGCACCTGATCAGGCAGCGGCGGACGGCGAATGTGCGCTGGTGCGGAGCACGCTGCTCCATTTCGGCTTTCCGGGAAGATTATCGACGGCTGGAAATCTGGCGTTTCCCTACAGCCCGTCGGATTTTGTTGCGGGCGAGGTATTTGAATTCAGCCTCTACCATCTCATGGAGCTGGATGATCCCACATCCCTGTTTCCCGTCGTGCCAATGGAGTTTCCGGCATGAGCACAAAAACCCAACCATTGCATGAAGTCGCCGATGTTGTCCGCAGCAAGAATGCCGGGCCCTTCGAGTTGACTCTTGATATTGTATTCACTAATTATGAAGTGTTCGAACATGTGAAGGCTACTAACCTGTTCACCCGCACCATGATCGCTGATCTCTATGGTATCCCCGAAGATGATGTCCTCGCTGTTGTCCATTATGAACCGGCTCGCGCTATCAAGGTGACACTCCGGAGGCACCTGCCTTCTGGTTCCATTGGAGACAGAGATGTCTATGGCGCACAACAACACGCCCCCTTGCTAACAGTATCCATCCCCATGCCGTAAAGATCATCAGACAATGGCTGACTTCGACCCCATCTTTTCCCTCGCTGGTGGCCTCCTGATCGGCCTTGCGTCGGTTCTGCTGATGACGTCAATCGGACGCATTGCCGGGATCAGCAGCATCACGCTCGGGGTTTTGAAAAATACTTCCGGTGACAGGTTATGGTGCCTTGCCTTCCTCGGCGGGTTGATGGCGGCACCGGTTCTGTATGGATTTATTACCGGCATGCCGGTTCCCCTTTCCATCGCGGATTCCACACCCGCCCTCGTGATCAGTGGCGTTCTGGTCGGGTTTGGCACGACTTTGAGTGGTGGTTGCACCAGCGGACATGGCGTCTGCGGCATGGGCCGCCTTTCCATGCGATCCTTTGTTTCCGTCATTGTGTTCATGACATCGGCGTTTGCGGTCTATTCGTTGACCCATCACGGTTTCGGGTGGTTGTCATGATACGTGTTATGCTCGCCGCTGTGTCCGGCCTCATTTTTGGTCTGGGCCTCGCCCTGTCGCAAATGATGAATCCGGCCAAGGTTTTAGGATTTTTCGATGTTTTTGGAACCTGGGACCCGACCCTGGCTTTTGTCATGGCCGGTGCCCTGACCGTTTCTATTCCTGGCTTCTGGCGGGCAAAGAAAATGCCGCACCCAGTGACCGGAAGTGAATTTCATTTTCCTACGCGCTTCGAGATCGATAGACAACTCATCTTCGGCAGCGCGATCTTCGGCACTGGATGGGGGATCATTGGCCTGTGCCCCGGGCCGGCCTTTGCCGGGCTGGCGTTGCTCCGCCCTGAAAGCTGGATTTTCTTTGCCGCCATGATTCTGGGAATGATCCTTGCAACCAGGGCGATTAGCGCCCGTCAATAACCAGGGTCATCAGCTGCGGTCACTAATTTTCTATCCTTTGATCAAGGTCAAAGAATTTTCTTCAGGAATGCGCTCAAATCACCTTGTGCCAAATCACGCACATGGTGGAGGACTCGAATGACCGTATATAAAAAAATTCGCCGCCGCCTCGAAGAACGTATGGCTACGTTGTCAAACGCGATGTCGGAAATCGATCACACGCTTCGGGAACCGGACAATCCGGATGTGGAAGAACGCGCGGTCGAAAACGAAGGCCATGAAGTTCTGGAAGGTCTGGGCAATGCGGCGTTGGAGGAAATCGCCCAGATCAAAGCCGCCATCAAACGTATGGAACTGGGAACCTATGGACAATGCACGGGGTGCGGTGACGATATTGAAGCGCTGCGTCTGGAAGCCATGCCCTACGCCGCCAATTGCATCGACTGCGCCGCACGGAAAGAACACACCTGAAAATCAAAAAAACGCCCCGGCGCATGATAGCACCGGGGCGTTGATTTGTTCGCAGGTATCTCCGTTCAGATTATGAATATCTGTAAGGCACACCCGCTTTTTCCATGACGGCGGAATAATTCTTGTAGGCTTGAACCACCCGGGCTGTACGCGGGCTGATGCCAGCCAGTTCATCCCAGAACTCCGCTGCGTCACTGACCACGCCATCCCATTCGTGCGCCGGGATTTCGGTCAGTTCCATCTTCTTGCCTTCGACGCGAAGCTTGGCTTCGCCACCCCAGTACCACACATTGCGGTAATGGTGCGAACTGTCACACGACAGCTTGAACAATGCCTGCAGTTTCGGTGACAACTTGTTCCAGCTATTGGAGTTGGCGAAGTAGGAGCCGCACCATGCGCCGGTGATGTTGTTCAGTAGAGCGTAATCGCAAACATCGGCCCAGCCCACTTCGTAGGCCTCGGTGAAGCCACACCATGCAACGCCATCAAGTTCGCCGGTCTGAATGGCGACTTCGATGTCATCCCATGGCAGCGTCACAGGAATCAGGCCATAGCGTGCCAGGAACTTGCCAGCCGTCGGCACACCAAATACACGTTTGCCCTTCATGTCGGCGACACTGCGGATTGGTGTTTTGGTGAAAATATGACATGGATCCCATGCCCCGGCACCAAGCCATTCGACACCTTCCACTTCGTCATAGGCTTCTTGCCAGATCTCATTCAGGCCGTAGTACTTGAACAATACAGGCATATCGAGGCTGTAGCGTGTCGAGAACGGGAAGTAGCCACCGAACACGTTGATGTCGACCGGTGACGCCATGGTTGCGTCATCGCTCTGCACCGCATCAATGGTGCCGTTCTGCATGGCCCGGAACAGTTCGTCCGTGGGAACCAGTTGATCGGCGTAATAGAGTTCGATCTCCATTTCACCATGGGCTGCCTGATTGAAAGCCTCGATCTGGGGCAAGATAACGTGTGCGCCCAGAGGAGCACCGGAATAGGTCTGAAGCCGCCACTTGATCGGGTTGCTTGCGGCATAGACATATGGTGCACTGGCCGTACCAGCGGCTACAGCACCAGCGGCACCGACAGTCGCTACGCCTGCTTTCTTAAGAAATTCGCGACGCGGGTTCGTCTCCGGCGTCTTCTTGGGCGTCTTACTTGATTTTGACTCTTTCATGTCGTCCTCCCTGTTAAAGTAGATGGTAGATGGTAGATGGTAGATGGTAGATGGTAGATGGTCGTTGGTCGTTGGTCGTTGGTCGTATCGTTCCTCATAGTCGTTCGTTTCACCTTCACCAATTCGTTGCCTCCGGGATCATTGCAACCGGCTTGGATACACCATATCCGGAAGCCAGAGGGCGATTTGCGGGAAGATGATCACAAGTATCAATCCAAATATCATGACGAGCACGAACGGTATGATGGACCGATAAATGTCTGGCAGTGTTATTTCCGGCGGTGCCATGGCGCGCATAAGGAATAAATTATATCCGAATGGCGGCGTCATGTAGGCGATCTGGCACGTAATGGTATAGAGCACACCGTACCAGACCGGATCGAACCCAAGGGCAATAACCAATGGGACGTAAAGAGGTGCAACGATGACCAGCATGGCTGTGTCATCCAGGAACATACCCATGAAGATGTAGGAAAGCTGCATCATGATCAGCACTTCCCAGGGGGTAAGTTCCCAACGGGTAATAAACAGGGATTCGATTGCTTTCACGGCCCCGATCCCGTCAAACACGGCGCCAAAGCACAAGGCCGCCAGAATAATCCACAGGAACATGCACGAGATACCGAGGGTTTTCCTTATCGTCTCTTCAATCACCTTCTTTGTCAGGCGACCTTTGAAGAATGCAGCGGCGGTGGCGGCAGACGCACCAACGGCGGAGCTTTCCACCAGGCTGGTAACGCCCATGACGAAAAGTCCGGTCATGAAGAAGAAGATCAGGAACGGAATGATACCCGCTTTCAACAACTTCATTTTCTCCGCGAGCGGGATATTTAATTCCTCTTCGGAAATTGTCGGGCCCAGTTCCGGCTGCATCTTGCAACGAACCACGATGTAGATGACGAACAGCGAGGCCATCATAAAACCCGGAAGGGCACCGGCGAGCCACAGTTGGCTGACCGGCTGGCGGGCAATCATGCCATAAAGCACCAGGACGACGCTCGGCGGAACCAGAATTCCCAGCGAACTACCGGCCTGAATAACACCCGTGATCATGACCTTGTCGTAGCCACGTTTCAGCATTTCCGGGAGCGCGATGGTCGCGCCGATGGCCATACCGGCCACACTGAGACCATTCATGGCCGAGATAACCACCATCAGGCCGATTGTGCCAACGGCGAGGCCGCCATGCAGCCTGCCGAACCAGACATGAAACATCTTGTAGAGATCATCGGCGATGCCCGATTCTGAGAGGATATATCCCATGTAGACAAACAACGGCAGCGTCAGAAGCGGATACCAGATGAACAGCTTGAAGGCCGCGTTGAAGGGCATCTCGATAGCGCCGGTACCATACAGCAGTGCGGCGGCACCGGCGGAGACAAATCCGATGGCAGCAAACACACGTTGGCCTGTCAACATCATCACCATCATTGTCGCGAACATCACGACGGCGATCATCTCGTAACTCATAGGTCGGGTTTCTCCCTTTTGTGGGTGATTTTCTCACCTCTGACGAAGGCAATATCTTTGAACAACATGGAAATTGCCTGAAGCAACATCAAGGTGATGCCGAACACCATGATAAGTTTGATAGGAATCATCGAGGGGTTCCACAAGGAGAACCTCCTCTGGCCGGTTTCAATTGCGTAAATGGTGCTCGAAATCGAGCCAAACAGCAGCGCCCCAAGATAAAATATCAGGCATCCACTGGTCGCAATGTCCAGCTTTGCCTTGGTCCGCTCCGAACACCGGTCGTAGATCAAATCCATGCGCACATGGTCGCCCAGTTGCATGGAATATGCGCCACCCAGAATGTAATAGGCAGCCATGGTGAACATCGCCATTTCGACGCACCAGGACAACGGATAATTGATGATGTTGCGGGTAACGGCATCAAGCAACAATACGCCAACCATGATGAAAATCATGTACATGGCCAGTCTGCCGCACTTCTCGGAGACGTAGTCTACGTATTTAACGTAGAGTGTTATCGATTTTGGCATCGTCTAACCTATTCCCAATACAACTGATCCAAACATAAAATCATTCCTGCGCCTGACAGTCGAGTATATTGGATCGGGTTCGGTTTTTGAACAAGAGTCATCTAACGCCTTGGAATCATGCGGTGTCCCGGCAAGAGCCCCTGTCGCATACACGGTAAGTTGTTCCGCCAACGCACGTTGATCGGTCGGCGTTGCGATCAAATCGTTCCGGATTTCTATCATCACGTTCAACAGACCACGCGGCATGGCGTGTTCCTTCAATGTGTGGGTGACACCGTCGTCTGGCCCGTAAGGCTCGTTTCTGAGGGTCACAAACCGGGAATCCGTTTCGGCAATTCTGAGAAACTCATCAGCAAAACGGGAGTCCTGATCATGAATGACACCGATGTCCAGATCGCGCTTCGCGCCATCATAGATCGGCGCAAAGGAGTGGATGGTTATGATCACGGGCGGTCGGCCAGCTTTGGTTCGCCCATCAATGGCGGACATTAATGCTTTATGGAAGGGCGCATAGTACCGATCAGAACGCCTGCGACGGTCAGCATCTGAAAGGCCTCTGTTTCCGGGAATTTCATAGGTCTCGCTGATCTCGGACACAGCGCTTTGCGCTTCCGCAGAGCGGTTACAGTCATAAACCAGACGCGAAACCCGTGATGCGATCAGGGGAGCGTCGAGCGTCGCGGACATGGCCGACGCAACCCCATAGGCACCGGGGTCCCAAGCGATATGGCTCTGAAGTGCGTCACCATCCAGTCCGAGATTGTCGAACTCGGGCGGAATGAAGTTCGAAGCATGTTCACAAACAAGGAAAAAATCACCCGCGCCCGACAAATTGGTCACTTCGACCACTTCGTCAGCGGATGATCCACTCGCTGGTATTTGCTGTTTGCCTCCCAAAATTTCCCCGCACCTTGCTTTGTATTTTGTACACATTGCTTCAAAAAAAAAGGTGCTGTCAAGTTAGTTTCTGAAATTATAATTTCTAATCAATATTTTGTGGCGATTTCTCTTCATACATGTCTATTATCATTCTACGCTCACCCATGTTCAGGAGATTCAGACCGAAATGGGAGCATCCCAGGACCTCACTGTGGCGGAACGCATTCGCAGCAGGTTTGATGAGTTGACTCGCGCGGAACGCCAACTTGCCAACACCATTATGGATAATTATCCGGTCTCGGGACTGGGCAGCATCACCGTGATCGCGGAAGCCTCCCAGGTCTCCACGCCGACTGTGGTTCGCATGGCAAAAAAGCTCGGGTTCCGTGGCTTCCCGGACCTTCAGGCCGCCCTGCGCTCGGAAGTGGAAGCGACCATTTCCAACCCCATCAGCAAGCACAACCGCTGGGCAGAAAATGCCCCTGACACCCATATCCTCAACCGCTTCGCGGAATCGGTGATGGAGAACATGCGCCAGACATTACGCCAACTGGATCCCGATGAATTCATGGCCGTTGCGGAATTGCTGTCTGATCGGGACCGCGCCATTCATGTGGTCGGTGGGCGCATCACCCGTTCCCTGGCGGACTATTTCTTCACCCATATGCAGGTCATTCGCGATGATCTGACGCTGATCGCGGCAAACTCGAATGCATGGCCCCATTATGTTTTGAATATGAAGGCAGGTGACGTGTTGGTGGCCTTTGATATCCGGCGCTACGAACGCGATATCGTAACCCTTGCAGAGATGGCCAAGGCGCACGGGGTGAAGCTGGTGCTGTTTACCGACCAGTGGGGCTCGCCCGCAGCCAAACATGCAACGCACAGTTTTCATTCCCGCATTGAGGTGCCATCGGCCTGGGATTCATCGGTCGTGACCCTGTTTATTGTCGAGGCAATGTTCGCAGCGGTTCAGAATCTTTCATGGAAAGAAACCGAAGACCGGATGAAGTCGCTCGAAGACCTGTTCGATCAAACCCGGATGTTTCGGAAGTTCAAATAGCGTCCTAGCGATCAGACCTGTTTTATGGCACCTTCCCGACCATGCATAAACACCCAGCAAATATAGCCGTCACGGCATTGACCTATGACGTCGTTGTCATCGGTGCCGGGGTTGTCGGCTGTGCGGTCGCACGGCGCTTTGCCCTCGAAGGAGCCCGAGTCCTCGTCCTCGAAAAAGCCGTGGATATTCTCGATGGTGCCAGCAAAGGCAACAGTGGCATCCTGCACACCGGTTTCGATGCGCCGCCAAATTCCCTTGAACAGCGGTGCATAGAAGCAGGCTACCGGGAATACATGGAAATCCGTGAACGACTTGACCTGCCGTTGCTCGAGACCGGTGCCCTGGTGGTCGCATGGACCCCGGAAGAAGAAGCAAAGCTCGATGGCCTGATGAACAAGGCCCGCACCAATGGCGTGGGCGATGTGGAACGCCTCACGACTGGGCAAATCACAACGAAAGAGCCTCATTTGTCGAGCGTCCTCGTGGGCGGCTTCCACGTCCCCGGCGAGTTTGTCATTGATCCGTGGACGGCCCCCTTCACGTATTTGCTGCAAGCCATGGAAAATGGTGCAGAGGTTCTCCGGAATACGGAAGTAACAACTGGCCAGTTTGACGGAGATCTCTGGCATCTGGAAACCAATAGCGGGACCATAAAAGCCCGAACGGTCATCAATTGTGGCGGGTTGTATGGTGATCACATCGATGCTGTTCTTTTGCAGGAAACCTCCTTCCAAATTCGCCCGCGAAAGGGCCAGTTCGTGGTTTTCGACAAGCCCGCCAGCGCTTTGGTCTCGTCGATTATTCTGCCCGTGCCCACGGAAATCACCAAAGGCGTGGTCATTTGCAGAACCATTTTTGGCAATGTTCTGGTTGGCCCAACGGCCGAGGAACAGGAAAGCCGCGACGATGCCTCGGTCGATAGCGATGCTTTGCGAGGCTTGCACCAAAAAGCCCTGGAGATCATCCCGGCCCTGGCGAGTTGTACCATTACCGCTACGTACGCCGGACTGCGACCGGCCACCGAACACAAGGATTATTGTATCCGGCACCACTCGGATAAGAATTATGTGAGTGTCGGCGGCATCCGCTCCACGGGTCTGAGCAGCGCGCTCGGCATCGCATCCTATGTCTTTGAGCAGTACCGCAGCTCAGGCATCCGACATGAACCAGTCACCCCCTGTGTCTGGCCCCGCGTTGCCCCCATTGCTGAGGACGCCATCCGGGATTGGCAGAAACCCGACAACGACGGCATCGTCTGTCATTGTGAACTGGTCACCAGACGGGAAATCGATCGCGCGCTCGCCGGGCCCCTCGGCGCGGCAAGCCTGTCCGGCCTCAAGCGCAGAACCCGGGCCACAATGGGCCGTTGTCAGGGCTTTTACTGCTCCGCACAGCTTGGCGAAATGACGACAGACCGCTTCGATGAACCCATTGGCGTGCCCCATGCCGACAACACCTGATCCCCACCCCTTACCCGATACGTGCGATGTCGCCATCGTCGGCGGCGGTCCATCCGGACTGGCGGCGGCGACGAGCCTGAAACAGGCCGGCGTCGGTTCTGTTATCATCGTGGACCGGGAGCCGCAAGCGGGCGGCATTCCCCGCCACTGCGGCCACCCTCCTTTTGGTATGAGGGAATTCAAACGGTGCATGGCGGGGCCAACCTATGCAGCCGCGCTGGTCGAGCGAGCGAAAAGTGTCGGTGCCCAAATCCACGTGAACACGACCGTCGTGAAAATTTCCGAAGGCGGGAAGCTGCTGGTCTCGACACCAGATGGTTGCACGGAGGTCGCGGCGAAGCGGGTGATCCTCAGCACCGGGGTGCGGGAAACGCCGCGAGCGCCGCGTCTGATTTCCGGCGCACGGCCCTTGGGCATCTCCACGACAGGTGCCTTGCAGTCCATGGTGTATCTGAAAGGCACCATCCCGTTCCGGCACCCGGTCATCGTCGGCACCGAATTGGTATCGTTCTCCGCCCTGCTTACCTGCCGACACGCCGGGATCAGGCCTGTTGCCATGGTTGAAGCAAACGAGCGAATAACGGCGCGTTCTTTCTGTCGCCCCCTGCCCGCAATCCTCGGCGTGCCGCTGCGCCTGAATACCAGGATTGTCGAGATCATCGGCAGGGACCGGGTCACAGGGGTTCGCGTGATCGACACCACTGGCCGCGAGCACATTGTGGATTGTGATGGCGTGTTGTTCACCGGACAATTTACGCCGGAATCCAGTCTGCTTCGCTTAGGACATCTGGACGTCGATCAGGCAAGCGGTGGTCCCGTTGTCGATCAAGACGGACGCTGTTCGGACCCGGCTTACTTCGCCACCGGGAACCTGTTGCGACCGGTCGAGACCGCAGGATGGTGCTGGCGTGAAGGCAAACAGACGGCGGCCACGGTGGCTAAATCTCTCGCCGGTCAGTTGCCGGGCACCGACAAACAGGTGAGCATTATCTCGCGAAGCCCGGCGGTTAAGTTCACCGTTCCACAGACAATTTCTTTTCCCTGTTCAGGAGATGATCCGGCCTATATTCAGTTGAGATTCCGGAACCGTGCAAAGGGTCGTCTGTCTGTGCAGTGCGACGGCAAGACAGTCTGGTCCAGAAACCTTACCGCCCTGCCGGAACGCCGGGTTTTGGTGCCCATGACCAGCATCACCGACACGGATTCCATCGAGATATGTTTTGAGGAAAGAGAATAGTCGAATGTCGGTACTCGCCATTGATCAGGGCACGACCAGCACCGGGGCCATGGTGGTTGATGACCACGGCGCGGCAACCATCGTGAACGTCATCGAGCATCAGCAGTTTTACCCGCAGCCCGGCTGGGTCGAGCACGACCCGGAAGAACTGATTGCGAGCCTCCGCCGGTGCATCGATGACAACGCGCATGTCTCGGCGATCGGCATCGACAATCAGGGTGAAAGCTGCCTCGCGTGGCACGCCGATACCAAGGAAGCCATCTCGCCGGTTATCGTGTGGCAAGACAGCCGGACTCAAGGGACCATCGACAATCTGAAAGCCGACGGTGCCGATGATAGCGTTCTGGAAAAAGCCGGATTGCCGCTGGATTCCTATTTCTCCGCCTCGAAGCTGGCATGGATCGTCCAGACAATCCCGGAAGCAAAAGCCCTGCTGAACCAGGGAAAACTGCGCCTGGGCACCACCGATGCCTTCTTTCTCGACCGACTGACCGGGAACTTCCTCACCGACATCACCACGGCGTCGCGAACCTCGCTGATGGACCTGGAGACCGGACAATGGGACGAAGAACTCTGTCAGTTGTTTGGCGTACCTGTGGAAACGCTGCCCGCCATCGTACCAACGACAGGTGATTTCGGCACGGTCGAGGCTGGCGGCAAGCAAATCCCCGTGACCGCCAGCATCGTCGACCAGCAGGCCTCGCTCTATGGACACGGCTGCCGCACGAAGGGCGACGCCAAAGTAACCTTCGGCACCGGCGCGTTTGCCTTGACGCTTACGGGAGACAAAATCTTCCGGGCGCCGGAAAAAGGCCTGCTGCCAACGGTTGCCTGGCAGCTCGCCGGTGCCAGGCCGGTCTATGCATTGGACGGCGGCGTCTATTGCGCAAGCTCCGCCATCAACTGGGCCAGGTCGCTGGGGCTGTTCAGTGATTTCGGGGAAATCAACGCCTTCGCGCGGACCCCTGCCATAGAGCGAAATCTGGCCTTCGTGCCCGCCTTGACCGGTCTTGCCTGCCCCCACTGGGACCGAAGCGCCGCCGGATTGTGGATCGGCCTGTCGCTGGATACCACGCCGCTGGATATGGTGCAGGCGGTCATCGAAGGCGTCGCGTTGCGCGCCGCCGAGGTTCTGGCGGCCATGGACGAACACGTTCCGATGGGCCACAGCATCTCGATCGATGGCGGCATGAGCGCCAATCCGTACTTTTGTCAGTTTCTGGCAAATGTTCTGGAGCGCGACGTGGCCGTGCCAAAAATGCGGGAACTCACCGCCTTGGGAACCGCCATGCTGGCTGGGCAGGAGGGGATTGAGATAGAGTCTGTCGGCACAGGTACGGGCGGCACGGGCGCGGGCAACACGGACGCACACGTTTTTCACCCGACACAAAACACCGGAGCCTACCGCCAGAAATTTGACGAGGCCATCAGGCGTTCAAAAAACTGGTGAGTCCGTTTAAAGTTTCCGTTTCATCCCGGTAAACATCGCGGGGACGAGATTTTCACGATGAACGAAGCTGGAATAAATCACGCCGGCCACATGCAGGGCGATCACCAGCCAAAGCGCACTCGCGAGGGTTTCGTGAACTTCCTCGAGAAGGTTGCGGGTAAAATGGCCACTGTCGGCGAAGTAAGCGGCCAGGGGACCGGCATGCTCTTCCGCCCCATAGGTTGCCAGACCCGTTACCACGTTCAACAGGACAACAACCATCAGCACGATCACCATGGCACCGCCTGCCGGGCTGTGACCCAGATATCGAATCGCACTCTTCTTTCTGAGATCGCGCAGATAGCCAATCACGGTCGCTGGAGAATAAATAAAATCGGAGAACCGCGCATGCCGGGGACCGACCACCCCCCAGACAATCCGCACCATAATCAGCAGCCCGGCACCATACCCCGCATAAACGTGCAAACTCAGAAAGTCATCTTCGGTTAGCAGAGCGATAAGCACCGTCACAACCAGGGACCAGTGAAAAACCCGCACAAAAATGTCCCAAACCCGTATATCTTCAGACATTTATTTTCCGTTTCTTTGCATTTGTAAAAACCCGCTTATCCACCCCTGTGTCATTCCGGACTGAACAGATATGCCTTCGGTATTCCGGTCGGTCCAGTGCCATTCGTTACCTTACACCAAAGCTCAGTGAACGCAGCCTGGGCTTTTTTGAACGTCGGCAGTGGAGAGGGTTCGTCGGCACAGGTACGGGAACACGAGGGCGCAGGTTTTTCACCCGACACAAAACGCCGGAGCCTACCGCCAAAAATTTGACGAGCCCATCAGGCGTTCAAAGAACTGGTAGGGACTGGCGGGCTAACCCCATGGATCAGCCCCGTGGATCAACCCTGGTTCAACCCCGGGGAATCCGCGCCACGTCTCCGCTGCCGCCGTACCAGATTTTCTGGTTGTGGAGTTTGCCCAGCAAGGAACGAATTTCATCTATACGCGGGTTTGAACGCGCCTTCGACTGAACCGGCTCGTTGATGGATTGCTGGGTCAGAGAGGTGAGTTCGTTGCTCAGGCTGTCTTCGATAAGTTCGATATCCTGAACATCCAGTTCGAAATGTGTCTTGTAGCCCATTGATGGTTTCCTCTGAATACGCTCATCACACAACCGACGCCCCCGTACCCCCGGAGCCATTCAATTGTCAGCCAACGTCACATTCGTTTATTGTAGAGTGTAATAATCTGAATTAAATCCGTCAAAGTATTCGTGACCTTATTCGCTCGCCAAAGTAAAAACGCCCGGCTCAGAAGGGCCAAGGCGCTAAAATTAGTGGTGAGCGACCTGAGACATGGGTAACATTTTGTACCGGACACATGGGTTACACTTTTGGCCTTTCTAAAGGCTGGAGGTGTAGATGCCGTGGAGAGAGAGTTCGGTTATGGAAGAGCGTCTACGATTTGTTGCCCGCCTACTTGACGGTGAAGGCATGAGTGAAGTGTGCCGGTCTTTTGGGATATCCCGAAAGACCGGTTACAAGATTTACAACCGCTATAAGGAGCATGGCCTTGAGGCCCTGTGTGATCGCTCACGCAGGCCGGTGCGCTACGCTAACCAGTTGCCCCAACAGATTGAAAGTCTGATCCTTGAGTTCAAGCGTGCCAAGCCCCACTGGGGTGCCCGCAAGATACGCGAACTGCTGGTCCGTCGGCTGAACGGGGATGTGCGCATTCCCGCCAAAAGTACCGTGCATGCCGTACTTGACCGACACGGCCTGGTCAAACGATCTCGCTCCCGCCAGCGCAACAAGGCGCAGGGAACAGCTCTGTCACATGCCGTCGATCCCAACCAGTTGTGGTGTACGGATTTCAAAGGTGAGTTCAAGCTTGGCAATCGGCAATACTGTTACCCCCTAACGACCACAGACCAAGCCTCGCGCTTCCTTTTGATGTGCGAAGCCCTTGAATCAACGAAGGAAATAACGGCCTTCACCGCTTTCGAGCGACTGTTTGAGGAACGCGGGCTGCCCGATGCCATGCGTACGGATAACGGCCTGCCGTTTGCCAGCAACAACGGCAGGCTTGCCGCCATAGCTTCCCGGCCTCTTCTTGTAACCGATCTGTGCCTTGATACCGGCCAGTTTTGCCAGTCGTGCAATCCGGTTGGGACAACAGGTCTCACCAAGGCTACGCAGATCATCGTGTATCTTGCGGTATCCATATACACAGCCACTTTCCTGCCACGCCTGCTTGATCAACTCCGTCACCCGACGGTCTTCATTCGCCCGGTTGCTAAGCGGGGCCTTCAGCCAGGCATAAAAACCACTATGGTGAACCTTGAGCATACGGCACATGCTCCGAACCGAAAAAAGGCATCGCCAAGACTTGATAAATGCGTACTTCACTTGGCTTCTCGCGCGAAGTACGCCGTAGCCTTTTTTAGGATGTCGCGCTCCTCGGTGACGCGAGCCAGTTCAACTTTTAACTGGCGGATCTCTACGCGTTGATCTGCTGTGTCTCGCCGCTCTTTATCCGGCTGGCGATAAAGCTTGATCCAGTCATACATTGACTTCGTGCGTCCGTGTAACCTGACGTCTGGAAATTCATATGGAGTTTGCGCTATGTGCCCCACCGGGGGCATACCCCCGGTGGGGCTGTCGGTTATTTTGTTAATCCATGAATACGACCAAGCAACCATGGAGGTTACAAAATGCGGCAAGAGCATGATACTGAGATTGAACGATTGATGGAACAGATAATCTCAAGCGGGTCGGAGGACATGGCGTCGGTGTTTGCCGGGCTGTTCGATCTGGCCATGCGTATTGAGCGTGAGCAGTTCCTGGGTGCCGGGCATTATGAACGGGTCATCGGCCGTCGTGGTTATGCCAACGGTTATAAAGCGAAAAAGCTTGATACCCCGGCGGGCACACTGAGCCTCAACGTACCCAAGACGGCCGGTCACCTGGAGGATTGCGCGGAGCCGTTCTATCCGCAATCCCTGGAACGGGGGCGGCGATCTTCGCGCGCCGTCATGCTGGCCGTGGCGGAGATGTACGTCAAAGGGGTCTCGACCCGCGACGCCGAGGCCGTCATGAAGGAGTTCGGCATTGAGAGCCTATCCAGTACCCAGGTCAGCAGGGCCACCAAACTGCTGGACGAGGAACTGGAAGCCTGGCGCAATCGGGCGCTCGGTGAGACCCGCTATCTGATAGTTGATGCACGGTACGAAAAGGCACGCCTGGGCGGTGTGGTGCGCGATGTGGCGGTACTTTCCGCCATCGGCATCGGGCCTGACGAACGGCGCCGGGTGCTGGGCATCTCGGTTGCCCTGTCGGAAGCCGAGGTGCACTGGCGGGCGTTTCTTGAAAGCCTGCTGAAACGCGGCATGCACGGCGTGCAATTCGTAGTCTCCGATGATCATTCGGGTCTGCAGGCTGCACGAAAAGCTGTGCTCGGCGGTGCCACATGGCAACGTTGCCAGTTCCACCTGGCACAAAACGCCATCCATCACGCACCCAACCAGAATATCCGCAAGCGTATCGGTGCCGAACTACGCCAGGTCTGGAACGCGCCCGATCTGGCGACAGCAACTGAAAGCCTGCGTCTGCTGGTAGAAAGGCATCGTGACAAAGCGCCAAATCTAGCCCGATGGCTCGAAGACAGTGTGCCCGAAGGATTGGCCGTCTTTGCTTTGCCGGAACATCATCGACGCCGCCTGCGCACATCAAACCCTATCGAACGCGGCATCCAGCAGGAGCTCAAACGACGCACCCGCAAAGTGCGGGTCTTTCCAAACATCGAATCACTCGAGCGCCTCGTCAGCGCCATCCTCGTCGAAATCGACGACAAATGGGCGGCCGCTGACAAGGGCTATATCAAATGGGAAAAACAGGATGACTGATCAGCGGAAATCCGAAAGTCCAGACTTCAGGTTGCTTAATCCGAAACGGAACGTTAGGGATATGAAAATCACTGGTGGTGGTTCCCTAATAATACACGTCATCAAAGGTTTGCATGGCTTCCTCAGCGCTTCCGTACCAACCTTGTGGGGCTGAGCCGTGCACGATGTAGAACCACTTTCCAGATTTGGCCTTTTTTACACTAACGCCGTCGCCTTGGTATTTGCGTCCGTAGGTTGATGAGCCGTTTGCCGTGGCCTTCTGTTGCTCCCAGCTGGTTGTTACGTCCTTGGGCGGGATGAAGACTAGGATGGCCTCTGCCCCCCTTAGAACCGCTTCTGCTCGCTCCATTGCGTTATCAGCGTCAGAAAAGGATTCATCAGCGACAATGCGACTAATGCCAGCTTCGCCATTAATGATGATCTGCCATTCGCCGCCTTTGCTGAACACAGTGGCTTCGTGATATTGGCCAGCGCTGATAGCCACAAAGTTACCACTTGCGGCTTCTTTCCAATCAACATCTTGGGTGGGTAGTAAGTTCTGCATATCGGTTCCAATCATATGTAAAGTTTAATAATTCACAGGGGCAGACAGTCATGCCGCCCGAAAGCGGCAGACGTCTGTAGGACGTCCAGTGGTTGAGGACGGGTCAAAGCCTTTGTGAGTAAGGGATACAACCCGCCCGAATTTGCCCAAAAAACGGGCGGGTAAGAAAAGGCGGGTGTAGCTCGTGCTGACTGTGGGTTTGAACCCGCCCGATTTAATTCCACCCGCCCGGTAGGGCGGCTTGGTTCGGGCGGGTAAAGTAAGAAACTTACCATCACACAGTCTCCAGAATGTGTGTCACCTGTGCGCGGTGACCGAACTTTGCACGCTGATTATCTGTTGGTGGGACAAGGCGCAACTCACTAGATGCCAAGAGGTCTTCCACGGATGCGGCGACTTGGTTCTTGCCGGTCTTGAACGGGCCGGGCTTGCCCCCCTGTGTGTCGCGGAGGCTTGTCTTTGTGTACTGACCGGGGTGCTGGTGGATAAACGCCTTAACCTGCGTATTAAGGCTCTGTGTCGTATTGACCGTCGGCGGTTTGGATAGCGACACCTCTTCCAATACGCTGACGCTGTAATCAGGTACGGTATTCCGCATCATCCATATCTTCAGACCTGTTGGTCCATAGTTGGCCTTCACAGCGGTGAGCGAGACATAGCTATTTCGTATGTTAGGTTGGACGCCTAGCTCCTTAGCCTCAGCCTGCGACATGGCCTTAAGAACGAACGCGCCGCGTGATAAGTCGACCCATGCAGCGGAGCCTGTCACATCGTTCTGATCAGCAGTATCTTTGCCCACAGAGGCCTTAGGTGAATGGGCTAGCACCATTGTGGCGGCACCTGTGCCTTTAACGATCTTCCCCACTTGCGTCATGGTCTGCACAACAGCCTCACGGGCGTTGAAGTCACCACCATGAACTAGGCCAGCGTGATCAAGACCGATGAGCGCCACGGGCAATCCTGCCTCGGCTTCTAGCTGACGTGCTGCATGAATAATTTCATCAGGAAAATCTGTGCCCTCAGTCGCGCCACCAACAATCTTTGAAAACCGAGCATCTTCACCGAACAGTGGATAGGCTCTTATGCGCTCACCCACCAACTGGATGTCGCCATCACTGAGATTGAGATGTTTGCTGATGGCATTGAAGCGGCGATCTATCTCTTCGTGATCTTCTTCACCAAGTACCAGCAGCACACAACCGGTCTTGGTAGCCTTGCCAAGAAAGTTGCGCCCGAGTGCAACATGCACCGACAGCATCATTAGCAGCATCGTCTTGGAGACACCGCCAAGGCCCGCGAGTACGCACGGCTTATTAGCTAAGATGATGTCCTCCAGAACGTAGTCACGGGGCGACGGCAACACAGTGGTGAAGCTGATCCGTCCTGATTTTAGTCGTGCACCGGTTGCCCGGGAGGGTGGTGGCGGTACTTTGATCGCCCACGGGAACTGATACCCCCCCGCCTTTGCCAACTTTACAATGGTAGCGATAGTGCGCTTCTCACCTGTATGCGTAGCGCGGCGTTTGAGAGCATCTGAGAATTGATAGTCTGTATCGGCCTCATTGTAATTACTTGGTTGTTGCATTGTAGCCTCCTGCCCATAAGTCGCCTCGACTCCAGCGATTGAACAAATCACGAGAAACCTCTCCATATTCATTGGTCATAGCAAAGCAGACGCTCATCCATTCATCACGACCACAAGATGGGTCTATATGTTTCAACATCTTTTCCAGATCAATGAGACCAACATCATTGCATCGGAGAGCCTCAGACAGTGTTGATTGAGGAGGGTGGGAAGTCTGATTGGGTGTCTTGGCAGGATTGATACTTAAACCAAGCCCTCTCGTGATTTCTGAGGCACTGTAATGAGGCAAGCTAGTATTTATTGAGTGGAACCTTACCTGCACTGGATCGTACTTGTTATGCATGAATCCCGGCAGCCGCATGACGCGAGGTAAATCCTTGACGTTAGGGTCGGTTCCAAATTTTGCCGAAATAGCTTCCTGTATCGGCGTGAACATCTCTAATGGGAATTCATCAGCTACAAGAAAATACACATGAAAATTACCGGGAGAGGACTCGATAACGGCATGCGGGGCTAGGGCATCGACAATAGGGTCAAGTGGTGCTCCGTCTGTATCAGCAAATACTGCGCGCACACGGACAATGTCCTTCTTCTTCTGCCCACCTTCATTGATGACAACGAATACGCCAGCCTCAGACTTATTCCGCGAGGACAGGTCGCTTTCTACGCTGTCAATCGTACCGCTGAGATTCCCAGCAAGTGTTGGGCGACTTGAGCCGGGTATGTCGTCGAAGGTGCGAAAGTGGAAGCTCGCCGTTGCTGGGTCTAGTAAGTGGAGAAAGGACCTGCGTTGTGCGGCCATATCTTGAGAGGATAGTGTGCTCATCGCTCACCGCCCCTCAGATAGCGACGCACATCGCTAGTCCAGCAACGGGTCGCGTCTAGGCTTAGCTGGATCGCAGAGACGGCTAGGCCACCGGCATCAATAGTCTCGGATGTGATTGCCGAGTTATTCATCCTCATCACTCCGGGACAAGGACGATGTCTCTGCATGTATAGCTTTCACGAATAACTTTTTGCCTTCTTCCCCGGTCTTGGCCCACAGCTTCAACAACCGTTTGCTTTCTGTTACACCATCTGAGACCGGGGGCACGGCTGGTTTGGCGGCCTGTGTAATTTGCTTCGCTGCCGCTGAGACCGTCACCTTGCCACGCTCAACATTCTTAATCAGTTCATCATGGCCACTGGCGAGCAGGGATTTGGCATTGTCGACAGAGCGGGGCGACACGTTGAGAGTTTCAGCGGCTTGGTTCAATGTGACAGCTTCGCATTTTTGCGAAGCATGCTGACCGCTACCAAGGTTAGCCATCCTTGCGGCGATCATCGCCCGTTGCGATACCAGCAAATGACGACGATGAAGGTTCTTCCGGAGGACGAAGCCAAGCAGATCACCACCGTCGTGTTCAGTAAATAATGGGTCAACCCCAGCCTCAATACACGCGGCATGGCGGTTACGCCCGTCGAGAATCGTGCCTTCAAATGTGGTAATGTGTTCATCCAGACCATCAACTTTGATACTGGCCACAAGAGCGCGGAACTCCTCACCGCACATCATTGGAAACATATCTGCGTACGGGTGTGGATGCATCTCGCTTCCCTCGATATCGTCAGTTGCCAATGCCGGGATAGGGTCAGGCGCGGGCCGCTCAACGGCATCGTCAGGTTTGTCAGTTTCATCAGGGGGCAGGTGGTTAAGAAAGTCTGGTAGATCGAGGAGTTCATCGTTATCCATTGTGAGTATCCTCCACGCTTTCTCCAACTTTATTGGTTCGGTGGTCGCTGTGCTGGGCAGCATGATCTAGCGGAGGACCGCCACTGTGACCAAGCTGATCTGTTGGTGTGTGTGGGTCTTTTTTAGCAGCATTTATTGCCGCGATTTTTTCAAGCCCTTTGGCGCGGCCTTCTTCAAAATTCGGAATTTCGCTGGCGCGAACGTTGGTCGTTTTCTGAGATTCCAACCACTCAGCATAAGTGATTTCCTTCCAATATCTTTGGCCTTTGATCCAGAAATCAGGCGGTGGGAAATAACCTGTTTTTACCCAGCGCCAGATGCTCATGTCGCATTTGTTAGTGCGACGCTTCAATTCTCCGGCACCAAAAAGATCATTGGGGGTAATTATTTTTAGAGCATCATCAGGCATTTGAACCTCCTCAGGGCGGGTGATATGAGGAGATGCTCGCAGATGTTATGGATTTTGCACCGACATAGTGGCGGGTGTTTTGACCCGCGTAATTGTCGCTTATCTTGCCGCCGAATAGGCCTAAATTTTATTTATCATCCGTTGTAATTTGAGCCTCTGAAGACCGACTGGCGGAACAGTATCTCGCACTACGTTCAATTCTGTCACAGCTTCAACAAAGTTAGTGAATAATGGGTCTCCTTTACCGTCATTACCCGTCGCATTTTTCCAAACTAATTTAAGTTCACTAATGAAGACCGGCAACGCCGTCGCTCTACGATTGTTACTCATGGCTCCGGCACTTTTGGTCAGCTTTGAAAACATCGTGGCATATTGTTCAAGCTGTTCGATGATTCGGTCCGGCGGGTCCATCGATTCGATTTCAATTGGGGTAAAGAGCGCATCTGTTAATTTGCTCTTACCCTTACCTTCCATTGGCTTCGGCGAAGGTGGTGGCGTGGCGGCGGCCTTTTGTTTGATAACTTCCCAACTTAGGTCGTCGCAATCTTGGAGTTTGTGCAGCATTTCCTGTGCTGTTTTCTCAAGAACTTCCATCCGCACTCTTATGTTGGCTGGGAGTGGTCGTCCATCAATGTTAGCTGCAATAAGAAACTTTCGAACAGCCATCTCGAGACCCTCAACGACCTTTTCCTTGTCGGCCTTTGAAATATCAGGGAGATGTTTCCTCACAATCTGAAGGCGCACCTTCTTCGTGGTGACAAAACCAGGTCTCCTGTTTCGAGGAAGATGTGCGGGCGGCACCTCCGCAAGAATGCCGATCTCCTGCTTCCAAGGCTTTGGTTCAGTTGGCGTGACCATACTTATTACCCTTCCCGTAGCGAAACCACGTTATCAACCGAGGCAACGTTAACTATCCCGTCAACAAGATTGTCCCACGCGTACAACGCCGAGCGACGCTCCTGCAGATACTGATACCTATTGTAAATATCATCCATACCAACCAGCTTGTGGTTAACTACTTTACGAGCTACGTCGCTGGAGATGCGCAACCGAGCCAATCCTGATCTTAGGGTCCGACGTAGGTCATGTAGACGCCAATCTGTCACTCCGGATACAGCATCAATACGGGCCTTGCTTCGTGAGAACCCTGATAGTGGGCGGACTTCCCTTTTCTCGTTCGTTGCCCTTGTAATGGACCGCTTGCTTACGAACATAAGATCGGTGCCATTGTCTTCGACACTGTTGATCAATTCTTGAGCTAATGGCGGTAACGGGACAATGTGCTCTCGGTCACGCTTGGTCCGATCCCTTGGGATTATCCATAGAGGCTCATCTGCACTGATACCTTTGTATTCAGCAGAGTTAATTTCAGAACCAAGAAATACCCCCCATGTTGTCAACTCTGACCGCTGCATCCCAATGATCTCACTCTCACGTTGGCCCAGTAAAAGCATCAGCTTGTATGGAACTTCAAATTGTGCGCCGTCAGTCCCGAAGGCGTCCCACACAGCTCGTATTTCATCATCGGTCAAGATGCGGTCCCGCTTTGTCTCTTTAGCAGCTGCTCGAACGCCAGCGCACGGTGAAGTATCAATGATCTCTTGTTCAACTGCCCAGCTCATCATTTTTCGCAAATAAGCCAGTGTGCGATTGGAGCTGGTAGGGGCGCGTGATTTAATACTGGCCAATAGGTCGCGCACATCGCGTCGGCTTATGTCTCGTATTGGACGTTGTTCCCATGTTTTGAAATCTGATCCTCTCAGAGACTTACGATAGCTGTTAAGTGAACTATCCCGTAGATGTTCAGCGCCATATTCATTGAAGAACTTCTCACGCACTGAACTGAACGTATTTATGGACTCTGCTACAAGCTGCGTCTCTGCATCTTCTTTGGCCCTACGTGGGTCTTTGCCTCGAGACGCTAAGGCTTTGTAGTGCAGGGCCGTCGCCCTGGCTTCAGCTAGTGATACTGCCGGATACGTGCCTATCTTAACCCGGACATCTTTTCGCACACCGGAAACAAGCACTCGAGTCTGAACATTGAAGGTCCGCTTCCCGTTCGCACCGATCCGCAGACCGAAACCACCAAGGGTTCGGTCCCAATAATCAACCTGACCTGTCTTGGGTGGCTTGAGCCGTTCAACTGCAGCGTCTGTAAGTGTTGTTTTTGGCATAAATATATTCCCCAGACTTGCTGATGTAGGCAGAATAGGCAGCGTATAGGCAGAAAAGTTTCGTGATATGGCTTGTCTGCGTACTGTTAGGGAGTGTTATAGCACATAACCTGTATACCGCGCAAATAAAGAGGTTGTGAGCGCTCTTCATAGGTGAATGTGATAGAGAATGTTAGGGAGTGTTATAATTATAGCAGGAGACTCTTAATCAGCGGGTCGTAGGTTCGAGCCCTACACAGCCCACCATTTATATCAATGCCTTAGGAGTATAATTTCTTCTAGGCCATTGATCATTTTTAGTTCAGGCTAACAACTGGGCTAACAAAAGAAGCGCCGAAATGCCTTTGTTGCTTACTGTGTGCTGGCGCGGGGACCATCCGGAACCTAATCCCATCTCAAACCGAAACTGCCATTCCTATCTGAAAACCAATGGGTCCCATACGACTACCCGCGATCTGTATGGTACTGCCATCCCTTACTAGAAGGGGTTTCTGAAAATTTCGGCGGCAAATATTCGGGCCCTAGCCATTTCGGCTTAACGCGGGGTGGAGTAACCCGGTAGTTCGTCAGGCTCATAACCTGAAGGTCGTAGGTTCAAATCCTACCCCCGCAACCAAATTTAAGCCCGTTAACTCAATGAGTTAGCGGGTTTTTTTATGTCTAAGAAAAACCTTAAAAACCACCAAATTATAAAAAGTCAACACAGAGTCAACACCGTTGCTTTTTCACGACAGGATTTTGGAATTGAAGTTTATAATTCGAGTCGCATTTAGACGAAGAAGTGGATTGCAAACTCATAACCTGAAGGTCGTAGGTTCAAATCCTACCCCCGCAACCAACAATATCAACGACTTAGCATTGATTTTCTAAGCCGTTTTTATTTACCAACCTACCTTGGGGCTACTTGTGATCGGCTGTCTGAGTCGAATGAGCCCGTACAAGGTCTTTACCACATTACGCCGAATCAGAAGAATGGGCGCACCGGATGTCGTGTCTCCATACTGACCACGCCCATGGCAATCTCGCGGGTGGAAAGATTGGGCATGCTCGCGCCACCAAGGCACAATTCAACACCAGCCAGGGCGCCATGAGCATGAACCTTCTCGGTCATCAGCGCATGAGATTTAATATCACCCTTGTCCCACAGGGATGCACAGGCGTGAGGCGTGTCATCACAAGAGGGATGGACGGAACAGTACTCCGTATTAATAATCCCCCAGCCGCCCTCGGCTTTCACTTCCCGCAAACCGGCCAGGGTACGCGGTCGTGCCCAGCCGCTCCCCGTGCAATGAGGCACCTGATAAAACCGGTTCTTGGCCGTAACCGGTCCGATTTTCATGGGTTCAAACAAAATATCGTAGCGTGGATCACGGGTCATCTGTTACTCCACTAATGGCTATGCATTATTAATTTGAGGAGCATTATCCCTTGGATCACATGGCCCAACTATATCTCATATGTCAGGGTTTTGGTGTAGGTCTGTAATTTGTTATAGACTCAGGGAATATTCAGTGTGAATTTTATTTGCGTATACTGTCTTACTGTCGGTTAAAACAAACACGAGCGGGGGACCATGTCAGAAATATTCACAGGCCAGATTGACGACCCCGCAGCTTGGAAAAGTTCGGATTTCACCAGCGAGGATGACTATTCCTTTGATCTGGAGCAACGCCATGTGGATGCGTTGGATCAGGCCGTCCAGAAAGCGCATCGCGATGGACTGGGATTGCAGGATATGCAGGCCGATCACTTTCGCCTACCCGAGATCGCTGATGATCTGGCCGATATCCGTCGCGAGTTAACCGATGGTCGCGGTCTTATTCTGCTGCGTGGGTTCCCGCTGGAGCAATTCTCCACAGAGGAACTGGGCATCATGTATTGGGGTATTGGTACTCATTTTGGCCGCAGTGTCTCACAGAGCCCCATGGGAGATCGGCTCGGGTATGTGACCGACGTCTCCAAACCAGGAGAGCGGGACCGCGGATACCGCAGCGCCAAGGAACTGCGGTTTCATACAGACTCTGATGATGTTGTGGGATTGTTGTGTATTCGCCAGGCAAAATCCGGCGGGCTGTCAAGGCTGGTCAGTGGCCTGAGCATTCACAATGAAATAGCGGCCACACGACCTGACCTGCTGGAACCCCTCTATCAGGGATTTCATTATCACTGGTTTGGCGAAGAACCCCGGGGACAGCCTCCCGTCACGGATTATGCTATTCCCGTATTTTCCTGGACTCAGGGAAGAATGAGCATTTGTTACTTGCGGGATTTCATTGATATGGGTGCCGATGAACGGGGGACTCCGCTATCCGATCCGCAGGTGGAGGCTCTGGACCTGCTTGAATCCATTGCCGAGCGCCAGGATTTCATGTTGGAGTTCAAACACCAACCCGGTAATGCGTCCTTTATCAATAACTACACTCTGTTGCATTCCCGAACCGGGTTTGAGGACTGGCCGGAACTGGAGCGCCGCAGATTACTGCTGAGGTTATGGTTGAAGGCTGACCCCAGCCGCGCGGTGCATCCAAATCTAAAACGCTATTACGGCGATGACGGGATGTTTATCGATGGGCGGACAAGCACTGAATTCAACCCGGACAGAAACAGAGCTGCCGGGCAGTAATCATCATTGGGCACCTTTCCACTATTCGCAAGGCAAGCGTATCCATGCGCGGGTATGCCTGCGTAACGTCTGCCTCAGATCGGATGCCAAATGTTCAGAACGTGGGCTTCCAGTCATCTCCCCACGCATCGCGCCACAAAAAAGGCCTGCCTGAATTCGATTTTACGAAGCCGCCGTTCCAAAGATCCCATTTCGGATTGGAGAATTTCTCGAACTGCTCGGTAATGCGCTTTGTCAGGATGTCGACGACAGAGCGGTATTCGGGATCTTCGGCAAGGTTGTTGCGCTCATCGGGATCGGCCTGCAAGTCGTATAATTCATGATGGAATTTAAAATCCGTTGGGCCATAGCGCTGCATGAACAGCCACTCACGGGTCCGTATAGAACGGGTTTCTTCCTGCTCCATAAAGACCGCATCGCGCCAGTCGGCGTCCGGGTCTTCGATCAGTGTGCGCAGGCTTTGTGATGAAGTTTCCGCCGGGTCTGGACCGTCCGATCCGGCGTAATCCAGTACAGTGGAAAACAGATCGGTCGTACCGACCATCTGGTCGCTGACCTGTTCGTTGGGCTGGCTGCCGCTTGATTGGAGCGGTGGCTTGATGATCAAGGGAATGTGGTTGGCCTCGCGGTGAGTATTGGACGGCCAGGTGTCTTCGCCATGTCCCCAGAAACCGTGCTCGCCAAGGGACATGCCATGATCGGATGTATAGATAACAAGCGTATTGTCGTCCAGATTGTGTTCTTCCAGTGCGCCGAGAACCTTGCCGACGCCTGAATCAACCATGCTCATCTGTGAGTAATAATTGCGCAGCGATGGCATGTCGTTAAGCAGTCGAATGAGATCTTCAACGTAGCTTGGGTAGTCTTCAGGAACCCTTTCATGGCGGACACGCAACCAGTCCATCAGCTCACCGCTGACCCCTTCGCGCGGCACCGAATTGAACGGGGTGTCGCGATACTTATCGGCGAATCGGTTGGTTGGCTCGCCCTGGATGGACGGCCAGTGACCATAAGGCGCCGGGTAGGTCAGAAACATGAAAAAAGGCTGTTCCGGCGTGGCGGCGTGGTCCGCAATATAATCGACGGCGTGTTCGGTGAAAAAATCCACCGAATGGCCCGGATGCACAAAGCTTTTACCGTCTTTGATCATCAGATTGTCATAAAAGGACTGCACGTGCCCGATTTGCATCGTCACCCATGTCTTGAAACCGTTTTGCGGTTCGTCGGCGAGGCCCAGATGATATTTCCCAAACAATGCCGTGTCGTAGCCATCATCAAGCAGGCGCTCGGGCAGGCTGCGGAATTCGCCAATCGCATTCCAGTTATCGGGCCATGTATCCATAACCCCTTCATCAATCCACGTATGGACGCCATGCTGTGACGGCATCAGACCGGTCAGCACCGAAGCGCGACAGGGCGAGCACATGGCATTGGGGCAAAAAGCGTTGGCGAACCGGGTTCCCTTTGATGCGAGACGATCAAGGTTCGGTGTGTAAATTTCGTCATTGCCCGAACAACCCAGCATATTGGCGGGCTGATTATCGACAAAGATCAATACAATATTAGGCTGACCCTGCTGCATAATGCTTCCTTTTATCCGACATTTCCAAAATGGCATTCATATCGTACCCAATCGTATACGACCCCCGCCACCGACGGAAGAAATTTTGCTCTGCGGCCATCCGACAGCCCCGATTTTATGATTTGGCTGTGGTTGAAATCCAATGTGGCAAAATTTGTGGCATAACAGTCGTGTCCACTTGATGGCGTTTTTGCCTTCCTTGACGAATTGCTCCGCCGTCCCCCGGTGATTGTAAAACGCCACAACCCGTTTGGCAGGACTCGAGCCTGCGGCCCGCTGATTAAGAGACACCTTCTCTGGCGTTCAGATTAATTGCGGATAAGAGCAAATAAAGTTGGTTGCGTGCCCCCGCAACCAAATTAAGCCGCTAAGTCAAAGACTTAGCGGCTTTTTGATTCCGGCCCCACGCGCCAAATTCAGCCAATGGAATCACTGTGGAATCATGACGGAAGGAAATCCTTCGCAAATCTGGGACCGCGAAATGTCAATGTCTGCTTCCCTGCTTTCACTTCCGGAGTACCACAGAGAGCCGACCTGCGCGGCATCCCCGTTTGACTTCCGGGTTTGACCCGTTGCGGAGATGATTCATTAGCAATGTGAACTGCATTTAATCCCGAACGGAAAAGTGCGACATCATCCCTCAGATTTTCTGATGTGATCTCTATTCAACAACTTGGTTAGCTAACATGTGCTGCGAGATCCTTGGCGACGGCTTCACCACTCATATAGGCGCCGCTACAAAGCATTTTCCAGGGACCGGCAACCGCTTCACCGGCGAAGAACACCCGATCGGCAAGCGATTTTGCCAGATCGGCGCGGGCATCATAATGCCCAGGCGTCGTAGCGGCATAGGCACCAAGAACCCACGGATTCTCACCCCAGCCCGTCAAGTGCCCCTTGACAAAATGCTTGCGTGCATCGCTGCCAATCATTTTCACCACTTCCCCAAGCGCAAAATCGACGGCGGCATCTTGGCCTGCGGCGGTCATATCCCAGCCAAATTGCCCACCAACCCAACCAATCATAATGTTGGTGTCAAAGGGCCAGGTCAGGAAGTAACAGGCCTCTGCCGGCATGTCGTTGGGAACCACATAGGATAACCATTGGTTCTTTTTGAGGCCGAAACGTTCACCGTCAAACTGCAGGGTGATCTTTGCCAGCAGGCCCATGGGAAGATTGCCGATTGCCTGCTGTTTCCAGTCAGGTAGGTTCGGCGTGAACTTGATGGACCCGGCGCTCAGAACACCAGGTGAGACGGTAACGATACAAGCTTTTGCCCGAATAGTTCCCACGGGTGTTTCCACAGCCACACCGTCACCGCTCCAGTCAACACGGGTGGCCGGGGTGTTGAGCTTGACCGGCAGGCCTGCGCCCATCTGCGTGACCAGCGTGCCGTAGCCCTGCTTGATCATGTAGTTGGACTGGACCTCGCCGTATTGCCACCAATCCTGCACCGACAGATCTTCGAAATCGACTGAGAAGTCCATGGGGCCCACCCAAGTCTGGCTGAGACCGGCGAACATCATATCACCAAATTCATCAGGCATCACCGATGCCGCCGAGACATCCAGTCCGTCTCTGCCAGCCTTATTAAGGGCACCTTCCATTGTACCCCACGCGACATCATACTGTCCGTTTTCAGCCTTTGTCGCCTTGCGGTCGCCAACGAATACGGTCTCACCCGCGCCTTTCATGTAGAGCAGGTCATAGCCCCATTCCCTGGCCATATCCTTGTAGGCGAAGTTCTTCGGGCCCATGACGTTGAAACAACCATGATCATACGGCACGCCAAAGGTGCTGCTTTCTGTATAAGCACGACCGCCGATGCGATCAGCGCCTTCAACGATGACAACGGATTTGCCCTCGCCGATCAATGTGCGCGCTGCTGCAAGACCGGCAGAACCAGCGCCGATGATCACCACATCGGGATTCGTTGGTATGGTCTGCGCCCAGGCGGGTAAGGCCGCCGTGGCGGCCATCCCCGTTAGAATCGACCTGCGTGTCAGGGCAGTAGTTCGATGTGATTTCATTTCCGACCAACCTCCTATCTCTTCAACTTTTATCTAACTGCTTCGATCAAAGACATTCAAGAATTAAGATGAACATAAAGGAAACCATCCATCAAGTGGCTAAGTGATTGATGCACTTTGTTGGAGGCGCTGTAAGCCCATGCCATGCGCCTTCGTTTCAAGCTTAGTTGGCATCACCCCCGCAGGGCCCGCGCCACGTTCTTTGCGGTTTCCTGTCCTGAAAGATGGGCACCCGCAACCATCGCCCACATGCTTGGACTGCATGCCTCACCGGCGAACCAGATTCGGTCACCAACCGGCGCTCTAAGTGCTGCGCGCAGGTGAAATGCGCCAGGCTCGGCCGATGCGTATGAACCTATGGTGAACGGATTCCTTCCCCAGGACGTTACGTGTCCCTTCACGAATTCCTTGTCCACGTCCGAGCCGAACATCTTTCGAAGTTCGGAGAGGCCGAAATCGAGCGCCGCTTCCGTTCCCGCGTTTTCCAACTCCCACGCCAGCCCACCGCCGACATCACCGAACGAAAGGTTAGTACCGCCAATATTGGTCAGCATACCGAAGCCCCTGGGCGAGCCGCCATCGCTCGGTGGCAGTTTGTAGACGAGGTAGTTATCGTAACCCGTGCTGAAGATATTGCGCCGGAACTGAAAAGCAATGTGGTTGTAGAGCCCCATGGAAATACTGTGAAACGACTCCTGTTTTTGCACAGGCAATGCCGGCTCGAAACGGATGCCTTCGCTCGACAGCACGCCCGTCGAAACGGTGACAACACAGGATTTGGCCGTAATCACGCCGCGGCTGGTATGCACCTTCACGCCCTGACCGCTCCAGTCGATCTTGTGAACAGGCGTTTCAAGTTCTACCGGAATACCCTGGGCGCTATGTGTCCAGAGTGCTCCGTAACCCTGACGGCAAAACCAGTCCTTGCCGTCTTCGCCGCTCCACCAGTCAGCGGTGGAAAAATCTGCGAAATCCTTTCCCATGGACCAGGGCCCGATGACCATATGGGCGAGATCGTCCCATTCGCCACCGCTGGGTGCGACGGAAGCGGCGCTAACGTCCTTACCCTTGCGCCCAGCGCGCGAAATCGCCTGATAGGCGTCACTAACCGCTCTTTCGTAAGCGGTGTATTCCTTCTGCGTCGCCTCGTGGCCACCAACGTAGAGCGTTTCTTCATCAGGTGCTTCATAGACGTCAAAGCCATGTTTCAGGCCATAATCGACAAAAGGATTTAAGTGCCTGATGTGCAGCCAATGCGCACCCATGTCGTAGGGAACACCAAAGATCGAGGTGTCCGTATGGACACGGCCGCCAATTCGCTTGTCTGCTTCGAGGACTACAACATCCAGCCCCTGTTCGATCAGGGTTCGGGCCGCAGCCATGCCGGCGGCGCCTGCGCCGATGACGACGACATCGGGTTCCGAGGCGCTGGATACGTAGGGGCAAGATAATGCGGTTATTAAAGAGGAGCCCGTTTGCAGGAAACGGCGTCGGCTTGGATTATGCCAAATCATGGTTTCATACCCCCAATGGATTACAAGATTTTGAGCTCTTTACGGATCAATTCTGTGTACTGCCTACAGTGCCGGTTGATCGTTGGTATGGCAATGTACACCGCCGCCGGCTGCCCATGATTCCAGCATTTCAATGACATAAACGTCACGGCCCGGGAAATAACCCTCCAGCCGCTTTTTTGCCGCTGTGTCGGTTTCGGGATTGCCGAACCCGACGGTAATGACGAAACCGTTGCCGACAAGCCAGTTCATGTAGTTTGTATCGAAGGTGTGGGAGCCGAACTTGACGGTTCCCTCAATCGGGTCGCGGATCACCGTGAATCCGGCCTGTTCGATCGTCGCCGCGGCTGCGTCGAAAACCGAACCCGTGCCGCCATCACCGGACTGGCACCGTGAGGCGGCCGTGCAGACCGGTACGACAACCGTTGTTGGGTCGATGAACCGGGCAATGCCGTCAACGTGACCATTGGTCAGGTCGCCCTCCGGTACGCCTTCGATAAACACGACCCTGGAAACGCCAAAAAAACGCTTGAGGTCAGCTTCCGCCTTTTCCTTCGTATATATGGGATTGCGTCTCGGGTCACCCAATGCGCTCCAGTTCAAGATGACCGTGTCAACGCCATTGAATTCCAGGTTTCCCCGCTCATGCACGATATCGACGGTATCGACGGGCAGATTCAGATACGCGCCAACCGCCGTTGGCACCTTGTTGTCCCGGGCATAGGGAATATCGGCTCCAAACGCACCGCCCCAGGCGTCAAACTCCCAGTCCTGCAGACGCATTTGGCCGTCCTCGACGATATAGACCGGACCGTTATCGCGCATCCAGGCGCTGTCGTTGGCAATGGCGTGCCAGATAATGTTGGCGTGGCCGGGGTCGCCGCCGGCGTCGGAAATCGCCTTTCGAGCCTCGTTCCGGATCTTGTCCGAGCCGTATAGGATATGAAGTTTTTCATACCGGGCAATAATGGACGAGATTTCTGCAAAAGCTGTTTCGTATGTCTTTTCCCATGGCCCGGGCCATTGCAGCCAGATCGCTTCCTGCGGCTCCCACTCGGCCGGGACCCGCCTCGCCACGTCTTGTGCCACGTCTTGTCCAGCCTCGGATATAGACGGGATATTAAATACCATCACCATAGCCCACAACATGAGTAACGGGATAACACGTGAACACATACCTGCTTCTTTCGTCTATCCTCTAACCAATATCCATTGTTCCATGACCGGTTGGTAAAGGAAATAGCCGCTTTTGGCTAAACCCGGGCTTCCAGCAACACCTCACTGAATGTCTGTTCCCGCCCGACGTGCCGACGTAATTCCAGGTCTTGCGATTCTGTTTCCGACCTTCAGGTTTAGTGATTGAGAGTTTGAGTTGGGAAATCCTTGCAGTTTCAATGCGATAGGCGGTGTGGGCACAATTCGCAGAACTACGCAGAATTACTCTCCAGCTCATAACCTGAAGGTCGTAGGTTCAAATCCTACCCCCGCAACCATGTGTGGACGGCCCTTGTTTTGCAAGGGTCGTTTTCACATTTATGATCCGGTTTGGGTTTGGTGCTGTCATGTGTCCGGCCTGTTTGTGCGGTACATGACCGCTGGCCCTGATGAAATCCGCCGGTCCCAGTCTCCAATCAAAATAACGCTCATTAATGAGCATGGTTGCGGACGAGGTGTCTGGTTCCTGATTTCTACCCATCGCGTGATCATCATGTATTGCGACCTTGCAAAAAGCGCTGTTGCTTTTTGATTCCTAAATATGTGTTTGCCTGGTTTTGTATATCTCCTGTCGTGACATGACGGCCCAGGCGATGCGGGCCATTTTATTGGCCAATGCCACGGTAACGAGGCGTGGCGGTTTTTTGTCGAGAAGGGCGATGACCCATTCGTCGTCCGGGGTTCTTTTCTTCCTCACCACACCCAACATTGAAGTAGCGCCTATGACAAGCAATTGCCTTAGATATTTGTCTCCCTGCTTTGATATCCTGTCGAGTCTTTCCTTGCCGCCTGATGAGTTTTGCCGGGGAACCAGCCCCAGCCATGCGGCGAGCTGTCGGCCCGACTTGAACTGAGAAGCGTCCGTGATGGTGATCTGCTGATTATGCAGGATAATTAGCGCCCAACGCTACCCAATCGGTTGTAATAATGTTTTTTTATGGGTCAAGTGATGTCCTTATAGGCGACCCAGAATTTGTTCCACTATGAGCTACACAGCAGAATCCAGCACCTAAAAAAGTGGATTTTGTGTTAGTAAGTGATCGTTGTTGGCTTCAGATTTGCTTTAGGGAAGATGGATAGACGGGCGAGGGCATACTGCGCGGGATCACCGCTGCCGACGAGGACGTCATTACATGGCGATAATGCGGTTGTTGTATTGAGCGTTTCGCGGGTGCGGGCAGTATGGCCCGCGTGCGCTTTAAGCGCACTCAGGCTTTTGATCTTGGCGGTACGGCATATGGCAAAAGCGATCCCCATACAGGGGATATTCACTTGGACCCGATGCTTTGCAACGGACGAACAGGAATTTGAGAATCAAATTCCGTAGTGAGTACGTATGTTGGAACTAGATTCCCAATGAGGGCTTGCTTAATCAACTGATGAGTGTGGTATGTTCTTTCCGAGCGAAATAGTAAGGGGGACGTCGATGGTGCAGTTCAATAATTGGTGCAACTCGACAAATTCAGCCGTCGGCCCCCAACACCTTTACGTTTTGACAGCTAATCCGGCCAATCTGGCGACGGGCATTCAGGCTACTGCGGCTGTTGTCCCTGGTCATTATGCCGCCGAGGAGCACGTTTCGCGGGTTCTAGCCCGTCTTGGGAAGCCAGCAGCAGCTGCACTGATCGAAGGTAAGCTTCCGACTACAAAGGCGATCCGTTCCGGCGATCTAGGCGAAATCTACGCAACAGAATGGATAGATGCGCACAGTAGCTACAGCACGCCCATAAAGCGTCTGCGCTGGAAGGATCATCGTAACATGGCGATGCGCGGCGAGGATGTGATTGGATTTCTCCAGGATCCGGAGACCCAGCGTTTGCAGTTTCTGAAAACTGAAGCTAAGAGCCGCATGGGGTTGACAACTCAGGTCATAACCGAAGCTCGGGCCAGCCTAGATAAGGACGATGGTCTTCCATCTCCCCATGCGCTTTCCTTTATCTCGGCCAGGCTTCTCGAAATCGGTAACGCCCCGCTTGCCGATGCAATTGACGATGCCTTGCTTGTGCATGGCATTTCTGCCCAAAGTGTTCGACATTTGCTGTTCACTTTCTCGGGCAATGCTCCAACTGCATTCCTTACCGCGTCCTTGCAAGCCTATCCGGGGCAGATCAGGCAATGGGGAGTCGGCCTGCACGTAAATGGCCACGCGGCTTTTATCGGGGCCATCTATGATCAGGTGATTGCCAATGCCAACAACCCTTGAAGAGATCGAAGCGGCTATTGAAGATGCAACGGCGACAGGTTTCCGAGGTCGACTGATCGCCCGTGGTCAGGCTCGTTCCATGATCTGGCGTGATGGCATTCTGCCCCCCGATGCTCCGGCTTTTTCACCTACACTTAGCTATGATCTGCACTCCTATGGGTATGCCTTGTTGGGCCTTGGGTTGCGACTTCTGGAAGCGGGCGGAGACCCCACGCGTGCTCGCCTCGCCTTCGATCAGGCCGCAACCGCGTTAGAGGCTGTCATGGCCAAAAGCAACCGGCAGGGGGAGGATCGTGCTTTTCACTTCATCATGGCCGCAGCGAGCTATCATCTTGCCCATTTTTCAGCGCGTGCTTACTCGCTCTTAAGTGTCGTTGAGGCGGATGATAATTTTTCGACGATCGAGCGGGGGCTGATGCTGTTGATGCGCAGAGACATCAATGCTCTCGAGGCAATGGTGCTCGAATTTCGGGTTTCAGGGGCCGGGAGTGATGCGCAGATTTCAGCCGAGATCCAGGCACATCTCGATCAAACTGAAGCTGGTGCCGATCAGGCCGCCGACGAAAAGGGGTTTCTGTTCGACAGCGTGGATATCGCGCTAACAGACGCCTTTTGCGCCGCTATAAGCTTGTTCGTGGTGGCGCTGGAGAGAGGCGAGCGCCATTTTCTCGATCAAGCCTTGGCTCGCCTCCGCGAGAGCCAGGCCATCTGCGGTGAGCTGAATTTTTTGCCCCAATGGTGGGCGCACCGCATCGCTATCCATCTCCTGTCCGATCTTTGGTCCAACACCTTCCACGAAAAAATTCCAAAATTGCTGGCCGGTGGAGAAGCTGGCGATTGGGGTCCCCTGCGGGATCAGTTCATCGCCTCTATGCTACGCCGACCAAAAGCCGAGATAGATCTCTGGCCTTCTCAGATTGAGGCCGCTGAACGGGCCGTTGATCAATCAGACGATCTCGTCGTTTCTCTTCCCACCAGTGCAGGCAAAACCCGCATCGCAGAACTGTGTATCCTGCGATGCCTTGCCGGTGGCAAGCGCGTTGCGTTTATTACGCCACTGAGGGCGCTGTCAGCCCAGACGGAGACGGTCATAACTCAATTTCGACCCAGAATTTGCTTCCCTGACCCTCTGTGCTTTCGAAACCGATCTGCCCGCCCATACTTTCTATCAAGTGCTTGGAAATAATCAGGCCGATGCCAGTTCCTTTGATATTGGTGTCATCAAAACCCAGGCGATTGAAAGCCTCGAACAAATGCGGCTGAGACGACAGTGGAATACCAAAACCGGTATCTTCGACCGTGATCCTGGTCATTCTATCAGCCACATTTTCGTAACTTAGAAAAACCTTGCCGCCTTTGGTGTTATATTTGATCGCATTCGTGAACAGATTTAATAGAACCTGCTTAAGTTTGGTTCTGTCAGCTAATACCTCGACGTTTTCGTGACCGTCGCACAAGTCAACGAATTCAATGTTCCGTTCGTTCATCATCTGGTTAACAAGCGGGATAATCTTATCGATAATTTCTTTCGGTAGGACTTTTTCAATATGTAGTTCTATCTTCTCGCTTTCCAGCTTAGCAAGGTCGAGGATGTCATTGACGAGTTCAAGCAGATGTACGCCGGAACTATGAATATCGGTGGCATATTCCATATACTTTTCATTCAGGGGGCCGAATATCCCCATCTTCATCGTGTCGGAAAACCCGATAACCGCGTTCAGGGGCGTACGCAACTCGTGACTCATGCTGGCGAGGAATTCAGACTTGGCCTTGTTCGCCTTGTCTGCCTCTTCCTTTGCCAAGTTAAGTTCAAACGTCCTCTCTTCGACCAGTTCCTGCAAATGATCGCGGTGAAGGGCAAGTTCCTCTTCAATTTTTTTGCGTTCTGTGATGTTCGTCTCGATACCGGCTAATCCTATAAGAACTTCATCATCGGTCAGAATAGGGAATTTCGAGGTCACAAAGGATTTTCCGCCGAACTGTTCTTCCTGAACAATCGTGTCTTGACTATTCACGACAGCCATATCATGTTCAAAATATTGTTTTCCCAGCTCATCTTGAAAAATTTCCCACGACGTTTTGCCGATTATATCTTCGAACTTTACGCCGTAATTTTTTTCGTACTGACGATTAGCCTCGAGAAACCTTCCCTCCGCATCCTTTAAATAAATTGGCGTCGGCGAGTTATCAAGAATACTGCGTAGACGCGCCTCGCTATCGCGCAGAGCTTTCCCTACAAGTTCTTTTTCCTTCCTTTGTCTTTCACGGTAGATCGTCAGCCCAATGATAAGGAACAACACGATGATGCCTGCGCTCCTGATCGCCGTCGCGTTCGGGGCTTCATGGGTCCATCCGCCTTTCGGGGCAGCGGCAAGTTGCCAGGAACCATGAGGCAAGGAAACGTCCAACAACACCGTCACGCCATCAAACAAGCCAGGACGGCCAAGAAAAACGTCCCCTTCGGCGCCCGAACTGTCTTGTCCCCGAATAGCAATTTCGATAGGCAAGTCTGGATCGGACAATCCGGCAGCCGTGTACAGTTTATCGACGTCGATAACGGTTGAAACCAATCCCCAGAAACGGCCCCGATTTTGGCCCTTATCCTTGTCAAATTCAAATATGGGTGCGCGGGCAATGAACCCACGTCCACCTTGGATTAGATTTACAGGGCCAGCCACGAAAATGCCGCCGACTTTCTGTGCTTTGAGCGCCGCTGCCCGCTGTATCTTGTTCTTTCGGTAATCAAGTCCAAGTGCCTTTTCATTTCCCTTCAACGGATACATGTGTGTGATAACCATGTCGCGGGCAGCCGCGATGTTGCGGATCGCGGTTTTCTGCGCCAGGATTATGCTGGCGTGCTTGGAAAAAAAATCCTGCGTGATTTCGGGGTTAAGGGAGATTTCAGCGATAAGGCCGGTTATTGACAGTAAATTGCTGTTGATAACGCCTTCCAGACGGGCGCGAACCGTACTCAGCCTATTTACAATGGATACTTTTTCCGTCTGTCGGAATCGTTCGGCATCGATGCGTTCAAAAAAAATGTCCGCGGCGATCAATAACCCAGCGGCAATGACCGGGACATACCAACGACGAATGGTGATTGGAACAGTCTTCAATTTATTTGCACCGGTATATATTTTCCCTAGTTTTTTATGGGTTCAGATAAAATCAAGATACATGATGGGTAATTTTGACGTCTTAAAAAAACCGTCCGGCATCGGTCAGATGTAATCTCCAGCCATATCCTGCCCTCATAATTTTAGTCCGGCAATTTTCGCCGGAATCTCTTCGCCCTCTACAGCCAATTGATACAGTGCGTAGATAGCAATATGTGGATGACCATAAAATTTTAAAGAGGAAATCTTGATATAGCGGCTTGGACCTTCAGTGTCTCCTCTTGGCTATACCCGGAAGTTCCAGCCGCCACTCGATTATGACCGCTTTTCTGGGCTAAGCCGACATTAAACTTAAAAATGTCAGTTTTCGTGGGGCGAGTGGATAGTAAAAACATGGAAGCAGAAAGCTGTTCAACGCTACGGCTGAACAGTTTAAGCTATTTCTTTAATGCTATATTGATTTCCCAGTGCCCATCTTCATCCTGTCGGGCGCACCATTTCCTTTCGTTTAGGCCTTGCTGCGGGTTGCACTTACGTCTTCCATGTAGGCATTGCCGCCCAGACCCTGATGCTTGCCGCCAAGGCAATGGGTTACGATTCATGCCCCATGGATGGCTTTGATTTCGATCGGGTAGCCGACCTTATTGCGCTTCCCGATGATCATGCCATTGCCATGTTCGTAACCATTGGCAAGGCGACCCAGGACGCCTTGCCCAGGGGCGGCCAGTTGGCTATGGAAGAAATCGTTATTGGAGACAGGTTCTAGGCAAAAGAGAGAGAGGGGGGCTTCGGCCCTCCTTTTTTGATCTGGTTCGCCCGCAGGATTGTGATATAAGCTGGCGCTATTCATGACCACCCACGCCCTCACCCTGATCGGCAATGCCAGATCCCACCCGCTTGAGCCGGTTCACATTGAACGGGTCTGCCAACGTTTGGGCATTACGACTGCACCCGACTGGCTGGCCGAGGGAGAGGCCTGCGATCTTTTTATCGACCAGCCCTTATCCGCCCAGGATTTAGCCGAACAAGCCCGCGAGGCTTTGTCCGGAACGATGATTGACGCGGTTTGCACAGCTGTCCACGGACGCCGCAAAAAACTTCTTATTTCCGACATGGACTCGACGGTCATCGACCAGGAATGCATCGACGAATTGGCCGATGCCTTCGGCGTTGGTCAACAGATCAGGGAAATTACCACCGCCGTCATCAATGGGGAGATCAATTTTTCCGAGGCCCTGCGCCAGCGCGTGGCGTTGATGAAGGGGATGGATCACGGCTTACTTGAAAGCGTCTACAAGGACCGCCTGACAATTAAGCCAGGCGCCCGCACGCTGGTTCAAACCATGGCCCGGCATGGGGCGTTCACTATTTTGGTGTCGGGCGGCTTCAGCTTTTTCACCAGCCGTATCGCCGAGCGCATCGGCTTTGATGATCATAAGGGCAACGAATTGCTGTTTGAAGATGGCAAATTAACCGGCGAAGCCCAGGAACCGATCCTGGGACGGGCCGCGAAACTGACAATCCTGACCCACGTCTGTGATGAAAAAGGCTTACAGCTTGCCGACGTACTGGCGGTTGGCGACGGGGCCAATGATATTGATATGATCCAGGGTGCCGGCCTTGGCGTCGCCTTTCATGGCTCGGGCAGCTTAAAAGAGCAGGCCAACGCCAGCATCGACCACAGCGACCTAAGCGCACTTTTATATGTTCAGGGATTTCACAAGTCGGAATTTGTGACCGCCTAGAGACAGGTCATCTGCAGCGCCTTACATTCTTTGTGACAGGCATTCGGGTTGCCTATTTCTTCCTTGCCGCATTTTGATCTACAGGCTTTGACCTCGCCCCTGCAATCGCGCATGCCTTCGGGCTTTTGTTTGATCATCGCGGCCCCGCAGCGCGATTTACAGGTTGCCTTATTGGTCGTTGAATTACCGCCTTCATAACTGATGCACTTTTCCATGCATTGCATCAGCGTCTCCGCGCGGGCCTGCTCAAACGACGCCAGCGACAGGACAACGGCAAAAACCAACCCGGCAAGTATAAACAGGCGCATGGCACTCTCCTTTGATTGTCTAGGGTCGACTGTAGCAGTTCAAACGATGGATTCAAAGTCAGCCATGCAGATGGCGCAGATAATCAAGATCGACGTCGCCCATGCTATCAAGCACCGCCAGCGCACCGCTGAAATCGTGATCTTTGGTATAGGGGCAATACGTAATCAGGGTCGATAAGCCGGCAGCCGTTGCCGCCTTCAGGCCGTTGGCGCTGTCTTCAAAGGCCAGGCAATGGGCCGGGTCCAGTTTCAAGCGATCCAAAACCCACAGATAAACATCCGGTGCCGGTTTCAAATTTTCGACACAGTCACCGGCACCGATGACGGCGAACCAGTCGAGGGCCACAGGCCCCAGGGTGCTTTCGATCAGCGACTGAATGTTGACCGGCGTCGTCGTCGTCGCGATGGCCAGGGTCAAGCCTTCGGCCCGGGCCTGGTTGAGCAGGCGCTCGACACCGGGGCGCAAGGGAACCCTTCCGGCCTGCATGGCTTCAACATAAAACGCCGTCTTGCGTTTGTGCAGGTCGGCAATTTCCGCGTCAATGCCCGTGCCCGCCAATAAGTCCGGCTGGTGTTGCTCTAAAAAGAATTTGATCCGCGCCTTACCGCCCGTCACGCTCAGCAGATGGCCGTATAAATCCGGCTGCCAGTTCCAGTCGTGTCCGGCTTCGTCAAAGGCAAGGTTGAAGGCCTGACGATGGGCTTCTTCGGTATCGGCGAGCGTTCCATCGACGTCGAAAATCAAGGCGGACAGGGCCATCACTTAGGTTCCCATCAAGTTTAGAATCACGCTGCGGCTGTGCGGGCTGGTTCGATGTTCGAATAAATAAATCCCCTGCCAGGTGCCGAGCGCCGGGCGGCCCGCACGAACGGGAATCGATAAGGAAACATCGCTGAGCGCACTTTTAATATGAGCCGGCATGTCATCGGGGCCTTCCATCGTATGGCGATAGAGCGCCGGGTCGTCCGGCACCAGATTGGCAAAGAAGGTCATCAGGTCGCGTTGAACATCCCTGTCGGCGTTTTCCTGAATGGTCAGGCTGGCCGAGGTGTGGGCACAAAAAACGCTCAGCAACCCTTGGGCAATTTCTTCGCCCTGAACCCAACGGACAATCTGATCGGTCATTTCATATAGCCCCTGACCATGGGTCTCCATAACAACAGTGTGCTGGGCTTGCCTCATCATTCAACCAATCCGGTGCAAGGCACTGCCGTTGTCGTTCAGCCAGTCCCGCCCGGCCCTGGCATCGGTGGTCAATGTATCGACGGCTAGCCAGAATTCCGGTCCATGGTTCATGTGCTCCAGGTGGGCGACTTCATGGGCGACGACGTAATCAAGGACGGCCAGCGGTGCCATGACCAGGCGCCAGCTGAAAGACAGACAGCCCTTGAAAGAGCACGAACCCCAGCGAGTTCGGGTGTCGCGGATGGTAATTCGCGACGGGCTGCGATTGAGCCTTGCCGCTTTATCGTGCGCCAGCGGGGTAATTTCGGCCCGCGCCTGTTTCTTCATCCAGTCGCCCAGGCGCCGGGTTAAGTGTCTGGCGTCACCGGCGACATGAATTTCCTCGCCTTCGATCCACACCGTGCCACGGGCGGCAGGGACATGGCGGACAGTGTAGTCTTGCCCCAGATAAGGCACCCGAACGCCATCGGCAAAGGCCGTGCGCGCGCCCATGTTATCGAGGCGCTGGCCGAGCCAGGCCGACTGGCGAAGGGCCATCTCCAGACCATCGGCGGGATCGACATGAGCCGGGATCGTCACCACGGCCCCTTCGCCCGCCGTATTGACGCGCAGGATAATGCGCCGGGCGCGCGGATGACGGCGCACGATCAACGGCACCTGGCGGCCATCTATGTCGATGCTGTGATGGTCTTCGCGCACCCGCTTTTTGCTTTTTCCGAACGCCATAGCGCCCTGATCCTTCAGCCTAGAGGTGGCGGCGTATAGCCCGTCGCCGCGACAAGCCCAATCAAATCGGTGCGCTGATTGTCATCCAGCGTGACCAGCGGTGGCCGTACCGTTAGCCAATTTTCATCGCCGCTATAATGGGCCAGTAATATTTTAAGTCCGGCACTATAGGGATAGGTCGAGACCGCCTGCCTGACCTTGATCAGGTCTTTTTGCAAGTCTTCTGCCGCGCCATCATTTTCTTGCCATGCCCGGTAAAGTTTGGCCGAAAGGCTGCAGGCGATATTGCAGACCGCCGTAATGCAGCCAACGCCACCTTTTTCCAGCAACGGCAAAAGAAAATCATCGCCGCCACTGAAAACACCGAAACCAGGAAACTTTTGCGCCGCCCCGGCCATATTGTCGAACACGCCTGAGCTATCTTTCATCCCGGCGATGGTGTCCGGATAGCGCCGCAAAAGACGTTCAATCAGATCATAGCTGATCGGCACCGCCGACATCTGCGGGAAGTGATAAAGATAAACTTTCAGGCGGGCATCGCCGACTCTCTCAATGACTTCGCTATAAGCCGCGAACAGGCCCTCGTCGCTGACACCCTTGTAGTAGAAAGGTGGCAGCATCAGCACCCCGGCGGCCCCAAGTTCGACCGCCCGACGGGTCAGCTCGACAGTCTCGGGTATGGAACAACTTCCAGTACCCGGCATCAGCTTCGATCCGGGAATTCCCGCGGTCGCCAAAGTTTCAAGAATGCCAATCCTCTCGGCCAGACTGAACGAATTGGCCTCCCCTGTGGTGCCGAGCACGGCCAGACCATCGCATCCGTTATCAAGCAGCCAGCGGCAGTGGCTGATCAGCTTTTCCTGATCGACGCTCAAGTCATTTTTCAAAGGTGTCAAGGCGGCGGCAAAGACGCCTTTCAGGTTGTCATCCATTATCATGCTCACTTGTTCACAGCTATTTGGGCCAGGTCACGATGTGGTCTTCAAGGTCTCCGGCGTGTTCTGCCGGGACGGCGCGATCACGAATGGAAATTCCCGCCTTGTAAACCGAATCCGCATTACCACTCACCAAGGGGTGCCAATCGGGCAAGTCCTTGCCTTCGGACAGCAGCTTGTAAGCACAGGTCGAGGGCATCCATTTGAGAAACGCGATATTGCCCGGCGTCAGTCGCTCGCAGTCAGGCATATAACGTTTGCGTTCGTTGTATTTGGTGCAGCGACACGCCGCCACATCAAGCAATCCACAACCTACATCGGTGTAACTGACCTCACCGGTATCGCAATCTTCGAGTTTTTCCAGGCAGCAGCGGGCACATCCATCGCACAGGGATTCCCATTCTTCGGCGTTCATCCGGGCCAATGTCTTTTGCTGCCAGAATGGCCTGTTGTCGACGGCGGCTTCGTTACTCATTACTATATAGTCCGGTCGATCAGGTGAATAAACGATCCCATGACCCGGCCATCGGCGAGGCCGACCAGCCCCAGATCATCACCGACGGCATTGCGGGATTTGAACAACGGCGCGCCTGGGCTTTCGTTAATGACAGTTGCATAGTGAAATTCATGGCCGCGAAAACGCTGTCCTGGGCTACCCAATACACCGCCCGCGCCAAGCGCAGCCCCAGCGTCCAGTTCAACTTCGCGATAGCCAAGATGCAGTTTACGTTCGGCGAATGAGGTCTCAAGCGGCAACAATCCGGCCATGACATGGCGCTGACCATCGGCGTCGATAAGGCCCTTGCCTAAAACCATATAACCGCCGCATTCACCAAAAACCACAGCCCCCCTATCCGCCGCCCGTTTAAGGCCGTCCATGAAGATGTTGGCCGTGCTTAACCTGTAACCATGAAGTTCCGGGTAGCCGCCGGGCAGGTAGATGGCGTCAGCATCTTCGGCAGGCGACTCATCGTCGAGTGGCGAGAAAAACGAAAGTTCTGCACCCTGCGCCTTCCAGGCCTCCAGTATCAGCGGATAGCGGAATGAAAAGGCCTCGTCATCGGCAATGGCGATACGCTGGCCCAAAGGGTTCATCATCGCAGGCACAGCACCGGCATGTTGTTTCAGAGGCCTGGCTAAATCGAGCAATCCGTCGATATCGATATTGTCGGCGACAAGATCGGCTGCGGTGTCGAGGAAATACTCCAGATCATGATGCTCGCGCGCCTGCACCAAACCCAAGTGACGGTCGCGCAGGTGTAAGTCCTTTTGACGCGGGACGAATCCGAGAACTTTGATATCCGGTGCCGCACTGGCTGCGGCTTTTTCTAAGACCTCGCGATGGCGAATCCCGCCAACTCGATTAAAAACCACCGCCACCGGGCTGAAACCCGGACGGTGGCTGGCGAAGCCCCGCAGCACGGCGCCAGCAGAGGCGCCCTGTGCCGCCGCATCGATAATCAGGACAACCGGCCAGCCGGTGATCTGGGCCAGGTCGGCGGTCGATCCCTGTTCCATGATGGCGCCGTCGAACAGCCCCATGACGCCTTCGCAAATGACCGTGGGGGAACCAAGAGAAGCCGCGTAATTGAGAACAGATGGTCGCATGGCCCACGGGTCAAGGTTGTAACAGGGCTTTCCGGTCGCCGCCGTGTGAAAGGCCGGGTCGATGTAATCGGGCCCGGCCTTGGCCGATGCAACGGATTTTCCCGCCCGTGACAAGTGGCGCAACAAGCCCAGCGTTAGAACGGTTTTGCCGCTTCCCGAAGACGGGGCGGCAATAATCAACCCTTCCGGGGAACCGGCCATCTTATTCATCAAAGAAGTTCCGCAAGCTTTTTGGCCATCGCCTCGGCATCGACGCCATGGCCAAAATGAGTGATAAATTTACCTTCCGGGTCCATCAGGTAGGTTATCGACGAGTGGTCCATCGTGTAATCATCATCATTGTAGCCATCGCCGACCTTGGCAAAATAGGCCTTATAAGACTTTGCCGCCGCCTTGATCTGGTCAACCGAGCCGGTCAGACCGACCAGTCTGGGGTGGAAATTTTCGACATACATCTTCATGGCCTCAGTGTCATCGCGTTCCGGGTCAATGGTGATGAAAACCGGGGTGATGATGTCGGCTTTCGCGCCCATGATGTCCAGCGCACCCCCCATCGCCGACAGGGCCGTCGGGCAGACATCGGGGCAATAGGTGTAGCCGAAGTAAATCAGCATGTAGCGGCCCTTGAAATCGGCCTCGGTGACGTTGACCCCGTCCTGATTGACAAGATTGAAAGGGCCACCGATTTTAGGCTTGCCGACGCTCTGAACCTGATTTTCCTGACCGCTTGCGGGGGCCCTGTAATCGGCAAAATACCTAGGTTCAATATAGTGCCGCCACGTTAGAATAACGACACTGAAAACCACCATCAGGGCAATATAGGTATTGCGGCGGGATGGCATTTTTGCAGCGTTTTCAGGGCTTGCGGCCTTTGCTTCAGACTTCGCCTTAAGCTTATCTGTCTTATGCTCGGGCTTATTTGAGATTTTATCGGCCATTGTCTTCCTTGAGTCTTCCTTGAGTCTTCCTGAATCTCTTTAATGTTGTCTGGCCAGCATGATAGTCGCCCCGGCCCTGCCATCAAGAGCAAACAGCAACAATTTGCATTTTCATCTTAAAACCGCGAAAAGTATCGCCTATGGGAAATGATCTTTTCAAGCCAGCAGGAAAACTGCGCAACGGGTGGACGACAGGGGCTTGCGCCACCGCCGCCGCCAAGGCCGCCCTTCAGGCCCTGCTGCAGGGTCATTTCGAAAAAACCGTGACAATCCAGCTTCCCGGCGGTCAGCAGCCGACTTTTACCCTTTCCAGTCATTCCCTTACAGGCGATCAGGCGCGTGCAGGTATCATCAAAGACGCTGGCGACGACCCGGATGTCACGCACGGGGCCGAGATCATCGTCACGCTCAAGGCGACCGCCGCCGGGCTTGGGGTTAGCTTTCACGCCGGAGCGGGGGTTGGCACCGTCACCCTGCCGGGCCTACCCATAAGCGTTGGCGAACCGGCGATCAATCCGGGCCCGCGCAAAATGATCACCGAGGCCATTGAGGCGCTTGCCGCTTCTTTTGACCGACCCGCCGATTTTGCCATCACCATTTCCATTCCCGGCGGCGAGGCACTGGCCCTCAAGACCATGAACGGCCGCCTTGGTATTAAAGGCGGGTTGTCGGTTTTGGGGACCACCGGCATCGTCCGCCCGTATTCCTGTTCGGCCTGGATTCATTCCATCCACAGCGGCATAGACGTCGCCCGCGCGACCAGTCTTAAACACATTGCCGCCAGCACCGGCAGCACCTCGGAAGCCGCAGTCAAGGCGCTCTATGGCTTTGACGACAGCGCCTTAATCGACATGGGCGACTTCGCCGGGGGGGTGCTGAAGTATCTCCGCCACCATCCCTTAGGCAAGCTGACCCTGGCCGGGGGATTCGGCAAATTTGTCAAACTGGCGCAGGGACACATGGACCTGCATTCTGCTCGTTCCCGTTTGGATTTTGACAAACTCACCAGCTGTTTGGCCGAACTTGGGGCGACGCCCGAAACCATCACACAAGCCCAGAAGGCAACAACGGCAATGGCCGTGCTCGAACTTGCCGGTGCTGACAATATTGCCCTCGCCGACTTGATTGCGACCCGCGCCCGCGCCGTGGCCCTTGCCGCAGTTGACAATGGCCTGGCTATTGAGGTCTGTATCTTCGACAGAAATGGTCAACTGGTAGGACGAGCCGATGGCTGAGAACAAGCGCCTGTTAATCCTTGGCGGCACTGGCGAGGCCGCCGATCTGGCCGAACGAGTGGCCGCACAATTTACCGGTCGTCTCGAGGTTACCTATTCTCTGGCCGGACGAGTCCAGCCTGAACGTGGCATCCCGGCAAACGTCCGTGTCGGCGGTTTCGGGGGCGCGCAGGGACTGGCAGATTTCTTGTCCGAGCAGGGCATCGACCTTTTGATCGACGCCACCCATCCCTTTGCCGCGACCATATCGGCCAACGCCTATGACGCCTGCCTGTCGACCGGGACACCGCGTTTGAGTCTCGTCCGGCCGCCATGGACTTTGCCGCCAGGTGTCAAGTTTCTCGAGGCCGAAGACATGGCGGACGGCGTGTGGTTGCTTTCGGCTTTTGCTAAACGGGTGCTGGTGACAACCGGGCAACGCGACCTGGATATCCTGGCAGACTATCCCGACATTCATTTCACCGTCCGTGTTATCGAGGAGCCGAGTGATCCCCTTAATGGAGAAAATATCACCCTGATCACAGCCCGCCCACCTTACTCCCTTGATGACGAACTGGCCTTGATGGAACGCTTGAACATCGACTGCCTGCTGGCCAAGCAAAGCGGTGGCGATATATCAGTCAGCAAAATCACCGCCGCGATCCGAAGACGAATCCCCATCGTCTTGCTGAGCCGCCCGCTACCCGAACCCGGCGAAGCGGTTGACAGCGTCGGTGCCGCGCTATTGTGGTTGGAGAGCCATCTCTAGGGCGCCGAAATCTTCGCCAATGTCGATGAAATCTACGATCATATTGCCCGCCAGGCATAAAATGTCGCCATAGTCGGGCTGCGGATGAGCCCTTTATTTTTAGCAAGAGAAACCAATTGGCAAGCCTGATGAATGACAGGCTTTATGATCTTACAAACGCATTTTGAGCAGTGGAAATTTAATTTTTGCTAATATGTGACGAAGATTCAAGCATGGCTGTGATTGCGACATGGACCTGCTGCCAAGTTTCGCAAGCATCACTGTAATCTTCCGCTGATTGGCTGAGTTCGACAATCCTCTCTTCAACCTGTCGGCAAGCATCATCCCCGTACCGCGCTATCATCTTTTTAGCTGTCTTCAGCACCTGTGGGTCGTTTGCCATGATTATATTAATCAAAAAAATATTGAAAAAATTACTTACTACCCATATTGATATGGAAACATTGACACCGATCAATTTAAACAAACAAAAATAATGAGCCCCCATGCAGACGCCTTCCCTTCATTCAAAGTGCGCCCACTGTCCAACCCGCGAAAATACGGAGTGGAAAGACTTGAACGAAGAGCAACTGGAGCTGATTGATAAATTCAAGAAAGTTAACGATCAAAACCCAGGTGACATTCTCTATCAACAAGGCGATAGCAGTGATGGCGTTTACTGTATTCAATCTGGTTTGGTAGGGATCAGACAATTGGATGCCGACGGAAATGAGGTTTTGCTTCGACTTTGCAATCCTGGTGAGACTATTGGGTATAGAGCATTGCTGAGTAATAGCGAGCACACCCATTTTGCGGAAATTCTTGCACCAAGCCACATCTGCTTCATTGATAAAAGTATCGTCTCGGAATTGCTGTCCAAAAACCCATTTATTGGAGAACGCTTTCTATCCAGAACCATAAAGGAGCTTAACCAGGCAGAGGAAATGTTTGTTAGATCCCAAAAACAGAGCGTCAGGTCCCGGTTATTACACTACTTGATGGTTCTGTTTGATCAACATGGTACTGGGGATGAACAATCTGGATATGTATTGAAAATACCGGTGTCGCGGAGAGATTTAGCCTCGCTTATCGCAGTTGCTCCAGAATCAATTTCCAGAACAATTGCCCGTTTGGAAGAGGATGACTTGGTTCAATTTGATGGAAGAAAAGCATGCTTTTCTAGCATGGCCGCAATTCTGGATAATATCGGCGCCGTAAATTAAATATAGATACTTAAATCTTGGATCAAACGCGCCTAGAGCCGCTGTCCATTGCGATCGTCCGTTAACCGCCTAAAAGCAGGCGGCTGCTCTTCCAAACTTCCCGAGTCCCTGAAAAACAAGATTTCCGCCTCAGGTTTTCGGCCTGAGCACATGATGATGGTCGGCGGCGTAGAGCCTTGAATCATCGAAGGCGTCCGGCCCCAGCACCCGGCCAACCAGAATAAGCGCAGTACGGGTGATGCCTGCTTTCTTAACCTTGTCGCGAATGTCGTCCAGGGTGCCGCGGATAATCAGCTCGTCGGGCCAACTGGCCCGGTAAGCGACGGCGACCGGGCAATCCGCCCCGTAATGAGGCACCAATTCACGGACCACCTTGGCCATGTTATTGACCGATAAGTGAATAGCCAGGGTGGCACCGCTGCGACCGAGGGTTTCCAGGTCCTCGCCCTTTGGCATGTCAGAGGAACGCACCGCCGTGCGGGTCAGCACCACGGTTTGACTGACACCGGGCAGGGTCAGTTCGGTTTTCATGGCCGCCGCCGCCGCCGCGTAGGCCGAAACGCCGGGTGTCACATCGTAGTCGATACCCAGCGCGTCGAGGCGGCGCATCTGTTCGGCGACCGCGCCATAAAGCGAGGGGTCGCCGGAATGGACACGGGCGACGTCCAGGCCATTATCGTCGGCGGCCTTTATTTCGTCGATGATCTCATCGAGATGCAGCGGCGCGGTATCGACGACGCGGGCGTCGCTTGATGCCTCGGCGACGATCGCCTCGGGCACCAGGGAACCGGCATAAAGAACGACACCGGCAGCCTTGATCAATTTCAGGCCACGAACGGTAATCAGGTCGGGCGCACCGGGTCCGGCACCGATAAAATGGACGCTCACTGGGTTGTTCTCCTTCAAGTCATTTTGGCGGCGTAACCGCGTGGCGTGTAGACCCACTGGCGGCCACCGCGTTCGATCAGTCGCGATTGGGAATTGCCGACCAGCACCATGGTCAACATGTCGGCGTGGTCCGGAGTCAAATCGCCGAGCCTGATGACGTCGATTGCTTCACCTTCACGGCCAAGGTTGCGGGCCAGTACTACCGGTGCGTTGGGACCGCGCTTTGCGACGAGAATTTCCTGAGCCCGCGCCAATTGCGTGCGCCTGCGTTTGGACACTGGGTTGTAAAAGGCGACGACAAAATCACCGTCGGCGGCGGCGTGCAGACGGCGTTCGATCTCGCTAAAGGGCGTCAACAGGTCGGACAGGGATATAGTGCAGAAATCATGGCCGATTGGTGCGCCGATACGGGCCGCCGCCGCCTGCAAGGCCGATACCCCTGGGGTCACCGACACTTCCGTGGCGTTCCAGTCGGCCCGGTCTTCCCGGTCCATTAGTTCGAACGCCAGCGTCGCCAAGGCATAAATACCGGCGTCGCCGGAACAGACCAGGGCGACGTTGCGGCCTTCGCCAGCCAGATCGAGGGCCCGACGGACCCGGTCTTCTTCCTGGGCTAGTTCAGAAACATGACGTTCTTTCCCGGCGATCAGATCGGCCACCAGATCGAGATACAGTCCGTAGCCGACGACATCGCTTGCCGCCGCCAACTGCGCCGATGCTTCGGGCGTGCGCCAATAGTCCGCGCCGGGGCCGATGCCGATAATGCTCAAGCGACCACGCTTCCTGCCTAGCGCCGCACCGTCGATGCCGCCCGCATTATAGGCGATAGCGCAGGTCGCACGTTTCGAGCGCTTCTTCTCCACGCGCAACGAACCGTCTGTCCCTGCTGCGGCCAAGGCAGCACCTTCGCTGACGCCGTAACAGCCGACTTCGTTGAAGACAACATCGGATGGATTGGCGAGACGCGGCGTCTCGACCAACAGCTCTGCGGCACTAAAAAATCTTGCCGGAACGCCAAGTCTGGCGGCGACGGCGTGAACCGCTGGCTCGTCGATTTTCAAATCGAGCGAGACGACACAAGCCACTGACTTTGCCGACAACCCGGCCTCAGCCAAAGTTTGCTCGACCAGGGTTTGCAGCTCAGCCGGATCGCAGTCACGCTCGCAACCAAGGCCGAGGGCCAACACTGGCGGGTGCAAAATTAAATTGTCGGCAGGTTCTGCGATCTGCTCGGCGGTGACCACAATAGCGGGGCCGCTGGCCTCGATGTCGAATGACACTCCAGATTGCGTCAACCAGCGCGCATCACCGCATTGCACATCCAAGCGCACAGGGTTTGCTGCCAGCAAGCGGGCGGCAAGGTCCTTGGCGGCGGCCCGGTTGGCGACAACCCAACCCTTCGGCGGATCGTCCAGGGCGACACCCAACCGCACATCGCCCGCCGTCGTCACGGCGTTGATGGCACCGGTGACTTTCGCAACGTCGGCGGCCAGACGGTTGCCGCCGTTATGGCCACCGAGCAACGGCACGACGACCGAGCCATCACCGGCCAGCGCCAGCACAGGCGGCTCGGCTTCCTTATTGATCAGGACAGGGGCCAGTGCGCGGACCAGAATACCGGTCGCGCAAATGCCGATGATCGCCTCGCCCGACTGGAACAAGCGCCGCAAGTGGGGGGCGGTATCTGTGAAGATTTCATCGGCCCCTTCGACACGCTGTGCAAGGCCATGAATATGAGCCCCGTCCATACTTTTTTTAAGTGTCTTCGCCAGTCCAAGTGCGCCCTGATCGAGCACCAGTATTACCGTCATAAATTTAAACTTCCGTCGCAGTTGTCAAAATGATTGAAAAATAGGGGGCGTCGTCGGGGGCGTCGGCCAGCGCCATAACCCTGGCTTCGGGCAGTGACGCGCGCTCTATATAAAAGGATCCGTCAAGACGCCCAAGCTGTTCAAGCACCCGCCTCACCTTGGTCATGTTGCGACCAACCTTGTACACCGCCGCAGCGTCCGCCACCTGAATACGGGATTTAATTTCCGCCTCTGGCAATGTCCCGGGTACCAGGGCCAGGCTTTGTTGGCGCGAGACCAGCGGCAAGTTCGCCGCCGCCGCCGCCGCGCCAAGGGCGCTGACGCCCGGCACCGTGATAATTTCGGCGCTGCCTTTCAGGCGTTCCAGGACATACATGAAAGAGCCGTAGAGCAACGGATCACCCTCGCACAAAACGGCGACATCACGGCCCGCCTGCAAATGTTCAGCAATTTCCAGCGCCGCCTGATCATAGGCCCGCTGGCCCGGTTCAGGATCATCGAGCATGGCGATGGGGATCGAGATTTCTATTTTCTCGCCAGCCAAATGCGGGCCGGCGATGGCGCGTGCGAAAGACGCCGCCGCAACGCCTTCCCTTAACGGGCAGACGTAGGCGATGACCTGAACCGCAGCCAGCACAGCCGCCGCCTTGATGGTCACAAGGTCAGGATCGCCGGGGCCGAGGCCGAGGCCGTAAAGCACGCCGCTCATATTGATTTCCGATGACTGAGTTGGGTTACCGTCATCAGCGGTCTGAAAGCACTTAAGCTTCCAATCGGTCCGGCACGCTCGACGGAAATGCGACTTAAATCACCGCCAAATTCCGCCCTGAATGCCAACAACGCCTGTTCGGCTTCGATACTGACCGCATTGACGACCAGCCGCCCGCCGGGCTTAAGCGACGCCCAGGCCGCTTGCAGAAGTTCTAAATCCGACGCGCCGCCGCCAACGAAGACGGCGTCCGGTTGATATTTAAGATCGCTCCTGACCGCATGGAAGTCACCTTCAACGACCATCAGATCGGGGGTGCCAAGATTTGCCGCGTTACGGGTGATGGCGGCGACGCGTGCGGCATTTTTTTCAATGGCAATAGCCCGACGATGGCCACCGAGCCTGAGCCATTCGATGGAAATGGAGCCCGACCCGGCGCCGATATCCCACAGCACTTGCCCCGCAAGTGGTTGCAACTGCGCCAGTGTGGCGGCGCGCACTTCGCACTTAGTGAGTTGACCGTCATGTTCGAAAGCCGCGTCGGGCAGGCCCGGCGCACGGGATAAGGCGATCGCATCCGGCCCGGCAATGCAGTCGATGGCCAGAGTGTTGAGATCGGCGGTGCGGCCAAAATCCCAGGTTGCCGCCGTGCCATCGAGCCTGTTCTCCGTGGCCCCACCAAGGTGTTCAAGTACCGTGATCAGGCTGTCCCCGTAACCCTTTTCGACAAGCAGACGGGCGGCCTCCGCCGGGCTGTCGCCGTCTTGCGTCAACACCAGCAGACGCGCGCCGGGGGCAACGTAGCGGTTCAGGGTTTCAAGCGGGCGACCATGAATGGTCAGGGTTTCGATGTCGGGGATTGACCAGCCCATGCGGGCGGCGGCGAGCGAGAATGCACCGGGTGCCGGATGGATGATCACCGCGTCCGCCCCGAAGTGACGCACCAAAACCGCGCCGACGCCGTAATTCATGGGATCGCCGGATGCCAGCACGACGATGGCCTTGCCCCGACGTTTCTCTATTTCTTGCAAGGCCTGATCGAAACCCTTGCCCCAGTCCAAACGCTCGACTTTGGGATTCTCGACCTTGCCATGATGGCGCTCCCCGCCTATCAACACGTCGGCGGCCTCGATCTGGGCGAGACGAACCGCGCTCAACCCCTCTAGGCCGTCCTCGCCGATGCCAATAACCGTGATCCAGGCACTCATGTTTCATTTCCCGCTGCCAATGCGTTAAGCGCGGCTGAGGCCATGGCGCTGCCGCCGCGTCGGCCCTTCAAGGTGATAAACGCGACGCCTAATTTTTCGCCATGATCGATCAACGCCTGTTTGGATTCGGCGGCACCGACGAAGCCGACGGCAAATCCTAAAATCAAGGCCGGGCGCGGGCCACCTTCGGATATCATTTCAAGCAGGCGAAACAAAGCCGTCGGCGCATTGCCGATGGCAACGACGGCACCGTGCAAATGTGGTGTCCACAAATCAAGAGCGGCGGCGGAGCGGGTTGTTCCCAGGCTTTGCGCTATTGCCGCAGTCTGCGGATCATTCAGGGTACAGATCACCTGGTTGTCGGCGGGCAGGCGCTTGCGGATAATCCCCGCCGAAACCATTTCCGCGTCACACAGAACGGCGGCACCGCCACGTAGCGCCTGAGAGCCAACAAGCCCGGCGCCTTCGGAAAACACCAGATTATCGACAATGTCCGCCATGCCAGAGGCATGCACCAAACGCACCGCAACAGGATGAATATCGGGCGCAATATCAGTCAGTAGGGCGGCTTCGATCATCGCGAACGACTGACGATAAATTGCGTTCGGGTCTTTGATGTAGTCGAAACGTAAGGGGGCTTCGGCCACGATCAGGACTCCTTTTCCCCATCCCCGTGATGATGGTGATGATGGTGATCGTGATCATGATCGGTGCCGATGCCACGGACATGATGATGGTGACCGACTTGCGGTTGGCCGACGTCGCCTTCGAAGCCGATAATCTGTTCGCGGTACTTACACAGCTGGCAGTTCATGACGTTCTCGCCACTAAGCATTTCGCCGACCCGGTCGATGAAAGTTTCAATCAGAAGCGGGTGATCGTTCAGGTAGCCAGCTTTGAGGATTTCCACATCAGGGTGAGACTTTTGCGCCGCGTCGGCCCAGTCGTAAATACGCCGCACCAGAATACCGGTAAACAAAAAGTACGGAAAAACGATGACCCGCTTGTAACCAAGTTTCACCGCATGGGCGAGACCGGCATCGACGAGCGGCGTTGTCACACCGGAATAACTAACCTCGGCCCAGCCAAAGCCCATGCCTTCCCACAGCATGCGGGCGACCTTGCTGACATTTGAGTTGGCATCGGAATCATTAGTACCGCGACCGACCACCATAAGCAGGGTATCGCCGCGGGCGACTTTGGTTGTCGCCAGGTTTTCGGCTTCTTCGATGCGTTCGGATGCCGCCTTCAACAAGCGCCGGTCGATGGCCAACTCGCGACCATAACGCACATCGATGCCTGGATTTTCAGCGGCGAATTCGTTGACCTCGCTGGGCAAGTCATTTTTAACGTGTCCGGCGGCAAACAGCATGCCCGGCAGACAGAGTATTCTTTCGGCACCGCGCTCTTTCAGCGCGTCAAGCCCGGTACGCAACACCGGGGAAGCAAACTCCAGAAAGCCGCTTTCGATATCGTATTCGGGAAGTCTTTGTTTGAGATGCCCGGCCAATGCATTGAATTGGCTGACAGCGCCTTCGTCGCGACTGCCGTGGCCACAAATCATCACACCCGTTTTCGGGGTTTCGGGAAAATCGTCCATACGCCTGGTCCTAGCCTTCGTGCGTTAAAAAAGTTCGCGCCGGACATCGACTGGTCATTGCCTCCGGTCATAAATGAAGGGCGCGATTTCGAATGCCGGACTATAGAACTGTATTTCATTTGACGCAAAGAAATCGTCCTCGCATTCTGGGCCTATGTTTACCTTTGGATTCGCCGGCAACGGCCATGGCTTCGACCCGCTGGCCCTGCTCTTGATCGCGCTGTTGCTTGATGCCTATCTGGGCGAGGTTCGGATGCCGTTCAGGCTGTTCCGCCATCCGGTGGAAATTATCGGCGCACTTATTGACTGGTGCGACCGCAAGCTTAACCGTGACAACCGCCCGACCCTTGATCGCGCCCTGCGCGGGGCACTGGTGGTGGTCTTTGTTTCCAGTGTCGCGGGCGGTGTCGGTTGGGCAGCTTCCTGGCTGACCCAGAATCATGATTTCGGCTGGGTGCCGGAACTGTTCCTGCTGACCGCCCTGCTTGCCGGGCGCGGCCTTTACGACAGTGTCCGGGCCGTCGCCCTTGGTCTCGATCAAAACCTGGAACAAGGTCGCGAAGCGGTTTCTCATATCGTCGGTCGGGCACCAAAGCATCTCGACGAGCACGGCGTTTGCCGCGCCGCAATCGAATCCTGCGCCGAGAATTTTTCCGATGGCCTGATCGCCCCGGTGTTCTGGTATGTCTTGTTCGGCCTGCCCGGCCTGATGATTTACAAGGCGGTCAACACCATGGATTCAATGATCGGCCATATGACCCCAAGATACCGCGCCTTCGGCATGACCGCGGCCAGGCTTGATGATGTGCTCAACCTGATCCCGGCCCGACTGGCCGGACTGTTCCTGGTCCTGGCCGCCGCCTTTACCCCCGGTGCCAATCCCCTCAGGGCCGCCAAGATCATGCTTAGGGACGCCGGCAAACACCGCTCCATGAACGCCGGATGGCCCGAAGGGGCGGCCGCCGGGGCGCTTGGGCTGGCCCTGGCCGGTCCGCGCCGGTATTCAGAAAACATCATCGACGATCCGTGGCTCGGTGATGGTACGGCACGGGCAACCAGCACAGACATTCGCCGCATGCTCTATCTTTACGTTACCGCCGCGCTGATCAACGCGGCCTGGGTCGCGGCCCTGGTTATTGTTCGGATGGCTGGATAATGCAGAATATCATCACCATCACCCTGCCGTTTTTTGCCCTGATCGGCTGCGGCTATTTGGCCGGGCGCAAAGGATTGCTGTCTGAGGAGGGCATCAAAGGCTTAAACGCCTTTGTCTTTTACTTCGCCCTGCCGTGCCTGATATTTGGCTCGCTCGCAGCCAAACCATTGGCCGATATCGTCAACCCGCAATTCATGGGCGCTTACTTAAGTGCCAGCATCGCCGTTTTCGCCGCCGCCGCGTTTTTTAGCCGGATACTCTTCAAAACCACGCTCGGCATGGCGGCCCTGCAAGGACAGGCGGCCAGCGTCGGCAATGTCGGCTATCTGGCGCTGCCGCTGATTACCGCCCTGCTTGGTGCAGATGCCGCCTTGCCGGTGGTGCTCGGCTGGCTTGTCGACTTGATCGTCTTGGTGCCGCTATCCATTGCGCTTTTGGAAGCCGATCGTCACGACAAGGGCGCGTTGCGTGATTTCTCCCGCAATGTTCTTAAAGGCGTCGTGCTTAATCCGTTCGTGCTGTCAATTGCCGCGGGCGTTCTCTATGCCGCCAGTGGTTTTGACATTCCGGTGCCGCTGGCCTCCTTCACCGGTTTGCTTGGCCGGGCGGCGGGACCGTGCGCACTATTTGCCCTGGGCGCTACTTTGGCCAGCAGGCCGCTGTCCGAAGGCCTGGCCGAAGCCGCCCATATGAGCGTCTTTAAGCTGTTCGTCCACCCGGCGGCCATGTGGTTCTCCATGGTGATGATTTTCGAGATCACACCGCTGTGGGCGAGCGCGGCAATCCTCACGGCGGCGGCCCCGGTTGCCGGTAACGTCTATATCGTCGCCCAGAGTTTCGGGATTTACGTGTTGCGCACATCAACGGCGATTCTTATTTCGACGGCCCTGGCGGTACTGACGTTGTCGGCATTGGCGGCTATTCTGGTTTCGTAATTTCCCGCGCCGAATCGTAGAGATGGTTCAAGTCGATATGCTTTTCCAGGTGGTCAGCCAGGGCGTCGAGGGTTTGCTCGACCCGCAGATCATAGGCGGTGTCATGGGCGCGACCGCTTCGAAGCCCGGCCAGAAATGCATGGCGGAAATGATCGGCGGCGAAAATGCCGTGTAGGTAGGATCCCATCACCCGGCCATCTTTGCTGCGGGCACCTTCACTGCGGCCTTCCTCCAGCATCACCCATGGATTGGCCCGCGCCGGGCCTTCGCTGAGTCCGATATGCATTTCATAGCCATGGACTTTCTCGCCGCTGGCAATATCGACACCTGAAACGGTTTCCAGGGTTTTCTCGTCGGTGAGAACGGTTTCCACATCAAGCAGCCCGAGTCCTTCGACCTGTCCCACAGGCCCTTCGATGCCGTCCGGGTCGGAGAGTTTCTTGCCGAGCATCTGATAGCCGCCACAAAGGCCAATGACAATACCACCGCGGCGGACATGACCCGCGATATCGACGTCCCAACCTTGATCTCGAAGAAACGCCAAGTCGGCAATCGTCGCCTTGGAGCCGGGAATAAGGATGACATCGGCGCTGGCCGGCAGAACGTCACCGGGCTCGACAATCATGACTGTGACATCGGGCTCCGCCGAAAGCGGGTCGAGATCGTCAAAATTGGCGATCCGCGAAAGCCTGGGCACGGCGATCAGGATATCACTGGGGCCATCCGGCTTTTCCCGCCCGTCCAGTGCTCCGTCCAGCGCCATGGCGTCTTCTTTAGGAAGAAGGCGGGCATCGGCAAAGAAGGGCACCAGGCCGAAGGAATACAGACCGGTTTTCTTGGTGATGATATCGATACCGCTCTTAAACAACGTCGCGTCACCACGGAATTTGTTGATAATGTATCCGGCCAATAGCTTGCGTTCAGCCGCCGCCAGCAGAATATCGGTGCCGACAATGGAGGCGATGACCCCACCGCGATCAATGTCGGCGATCAAGACAACGGGGACGTTTGCCGCCACCGCAAAACCCATGTTGGCAATATCGGCATCGCGCAAATTTACTTCCGCCGCACTGCCCGCCCCTTCGATCAGCACCAGATCGGCCTGATCGGCGGTGACATGGAAGCTTTCGAGCACCTGTTCCATAAGCTGCGGTTTCAGGGCGTGATAATCGACGGCCTTCAGGGTCGCCTGACGCTTACCCTGTACGATCACTTGCGCCCCAGTCTCGCTTTCCGGTTTCAACAACACCGGGTTCATGTGGATCGACGGCGCCACTCCACAGGCCTTGGCTTGCAGGGCCTGGGCGCGACCGATTTCGCCGCCCTCAACGGTAACGGCGGCATTGTTCGACATGTTCTGTGGCTTAAACGGACGCACCTTAAGGCCGCGTCTGGTGAAGGCCCGGCATAAACCCGCCACCAGCAACGACTTGCCGACATCGGACCCGGTTCCCATAAACATCAAGGCCCGGGGAGAGCCTGCCGGAGGTTTTTTCATCTTGAAGTTTACGGCCCTGTCAGGGCGGCGCGCAAGCCATCGGCCTGCGGGTTCTGGAATTGGCCCTGATAGAGGATTCCCCTGGGCGTCGCACCGCGCCCGTAGTAGGCCTCATTCAAATCGACCCGGCGCGCTAGTACCGCACCCTCAAGGGCGGCACCGCCGAACAGACCGATTTTAGAATTGGCGAAGGCCAGAATATCGACGCCGATGTTGGTCGTCGTCGAGATTTCAGCCCCCTGGCCGATAGTGCCGATGGTGATACCGGCGTCGGCACCAAGCTTGCCTTGATGATCAAGCACTGCCTGCACCGCATTGTCGCTACGCAACACCAAGACGATTTCCGTATCCTGTAAACCCATTTGCAGGCCGAAGCTGGCCGCGCCGAGAATATAAAAGGCCGGGAGGCTCCACGATCCATCATCGGTTTTCACCAGCAGGACACCGTTGCCGCCTTCGCCGCCGAGCATGAAACCGCCCTTGATGACACTTGGTAGCACGACGATGCCCCGCGCATTGGGCATATACTCAGCGAACCGCTTGAGGTCGGGCATGCCCTTGAAGCGCTGCACCGTATCGGTCGCCTGATTGACCAGATCAACGGCGGTAGAGCGCTCATCGCGGCTCATCTCGGCACAACCCGAAAGGCCTGCAACAAAGACAAACAGGGTGGCAAGTAAGGCAGTCTTCTTCATATATTTTTTCCTCGTTCCGGCGAATCGCCCAGACGGTAAACATTGTAGCGGAATTCGCAAAAAAAAAGAGCCGCCATTCTCGCACAGGCGGGAATCCAGTTTTTCCCGTGACTTAAGGGAAAAAAACGCCCCACACCCCTAAAAAAATATTGAGAAACGAAGCCATTCCACGATGCGGGAATGGCCTCCAAAACACCGGCCAGAAAATAGCGACCGGCGCTTACTGATACTTAGTTTACGACGCCAAAGAGCAGAAGGAATATATTCCAAAATAGGGAAAATGTCAAGAGCCCCATCAACGCCGTCATTCCGGACTTGCCCCACCCGAAACGATGATGGTGTTGATTTTTTAGTTCCTCTTACTATCATACTGCGGATATTAATTTAGACATCCGTTTTGGGCTGCTCTTAGCCAAGATAAAGACATATAACTTCTACATATCGCTCTTGTTTTTTTACCTCATAAAGCATCCCTGCAGACGCTTCCTCCATTATGCAAAGGAACCAACGAGCAATGGCACACGGCACCCATGATTACACCGATGATGAGCGTAACCGGGATATCTTGATCTCGGTTAACGGCACATTACTTCCCCGTGAAAAGGCGGTGGTCAGTGTTTTTGATTCCGGCTTCATACTAGGCGACGGGGTATGGGAAGGGTTGCGACTGCATAATGGCCGGTGCGCTTTTCTCGACGATCACCTTGACCGACTTTTCGAAGGCGCAAAAGCGCTGGACATGGAAATCGGGCTTGATCGCGCTGAGCTTTCCGCACGGATTATGGAGACAGTCGCCGCCAACCATATGACCGACGGCGTGCATATTCGCCTGATGGTCACCCGCGGGATCAAGGCCACCCCATATCAGGACCCACGTGTAACGATCAGTGCGCCAACCATTGTGATCATTCCCGAATACAAGAAACCCCTATCCGCCACCGGGCAAAAAGGCATCCGCCTGTTCACCGTGCATGTGCGGCGTGGATATCCTGACGTCCAGGACCCCAAACTTAACAGTCATTCCAAGCTCAACTGCATCACCGCCTGCATTCAGGCGACCAAAGCCGGGGCCGACGAGGGCCTGATGCTTGATCCTCACGGTTTCGTGGCGACCTGCAATTCCACCCATTTCTTCATCGTTCGCAAGGGCGCGGTCTGGACTTCCACAGGCCGCTATTGCCTGGCAGGCGTCACCCGCGCAAAAGTAATTGAGCTGTGCCGATCCAATGATATTCCAGTCTTCGAGAAAGATTTCAGCTTGACTGAGGTTTACGGAGCCGACGAGGCCTTCGTCACCGGTACTTTCGCCGGCTTAGCCCCGGTTACTGAAGTGGACGGTCGCACCTTAAGCCCCGGTCGCGGTCCCATGGTGGAACGTCTTCAGAAACTCTACCTGGCTATGTTAGACAGGGAATGCGCCTGATGATCCAGGTTGCCATGTGGTCGGGGCCGCGCAACATCTCAACGGCCATGATGCGCGCCTGGGAGAACCGCGCCGACTGCACCGTGTGGGACGAACCTTTCTATGGCAACTACCTTCAGGTAACCGGTATCGACCACCCCCACGCCGAGGAGATCATTGCTCAAACTGAATGTGACTGGCGCAAAGTCGCAACCTCCTGCACCAGCAGCCAGGCACCCGATGGTGCCAAGATCCACTATCAGAAGCACATGACCAAGCATATGCTTGGCCATATTGATCTGGGGTGGCTGAAGGATATCCGCCACGCCTTCCTGATTCGTGCGCCCGAAGAAGTTTTGGCCTCTTACCACGACAAACTGGAATTCCCCACAGCCGACGACGTGGGCTTCGTTCGCCAGGCCGAACTTTTTGATATCGTGTGTGCGCTGACCGGTCGGGTGCCGCCGGTTATAGATGCCCGCGACGTGTTGGAAAACCCTGAACAGATGCTTCGGGCTTTGTGCGCCGCCCTTGAAGTGTCCTTCGATCAAGCCATGCTTTGCTGGCCGCCAGGCAAGCGTGATTCCGACGGGGCATGGGCACCTTACTGGTATCACAATGTCGAACAATCGACGGGCTTCGCACCCTACAAGTCGCAACAACCTTTACCTGAATCCTTGCGCCCCCTGGCCGAAACCTGCCGCCCGCATTACGACCGCCTGCACGCACTCCGGCTGCGTGTTAAACCGTAACACGAAGATTTAAGACAACGTCACGGCCACTGGACAGGTAACGATTATCTCCTCTATCGATCCTGAAACTCCATTGATTTTCATGGACGAGCGGCGGGGAAAGCAAATCTTGCTCAACTTGCTCAGTAGCGCCGTCAAATTCTCGCCGAAGGGCGGAGAAGTCTCCGTAAGCGCATGGACCAATGATAACGGCTCACTTGCTGTAGCTATTGCCGATAACGGTATAGGCATGGCTAAGGAAGAAGTGACTTTGGCCTTGAGTTTCTTCTGACAGGTAGACAGCGGGCTTGATCGCAAGCACGAAGGTACCGGACTAGGATTACCTCTAACCAGGGGGTTAATTGAACTTCATGGTGGGACTCTGGAAATCAAAAGTGCGAAAGCGAGCGGCACGATCGTAACGGTAACTTTTCCCAAAGAGCGTGTGATCTGGAATGCCGCCCAAGGCTAAAACTCAACCCCCTGCTGGGCCTTGATGCCGGCGCGAAACGGGTGCTTGATCAGGGTCATTTCGGTGACCAGGTCAGCGGCTTCGATCAGATCGTCGTGGGCGTTGCGCCCGGTGGCGACGACGTGCAGCATAGCCGGACGGGTGGCGAGACCCGCTATAACATCCGCAATGGCCAGGTATTCGTAGCGCAGGGCGATATTGATTTCGTCTAATATTACCATGGAATAACTTGGGTCGGCGATCATACCTTGAGCCGCGGCCCAGGCCTTGCCCGCCGCCACAACGTCGCGTTCGCGGTCCTGGGTTTCCCAGGTGAAGCCTTCGCCCATGGCCATGATGGTGACCTGACCTGGGAATTTATCGAAGACGGCGCGCTCACCAGTTTCCCACGCGCCTTTGACAAACTGCACGATGCCGACCTTTTTACCGTAGCCGATCATCCGCAGGGCCATGCCCCAGGCCGCCGTCGACTTGCCCTTGCCTTTACCGGTATGGACGATCAAAAGGCCCTTTTCCTCGGTCTTGGTGGCCAGGATTTTATCGCGAGCGGCTTTTTTCTTGGCCATCTTTTCACTGTGGCGGGCGTTGTCGGTATTGATCATGGGGTTTCTCCGTTTAGCATTTGCGTTAAGGCGGCGTGGGTGCTGTTGAGGCGCGGCGTCCACAGTTCGCGGGCTTGCGCTTCGAGCAAGCGCTCGATCATATCCCTCAAAGCGTCTGGATTGTGCTCTTTGATAAAGTCCCTGACGCTGTCATCGCCGAGATAGGCCTCGAACACGGCGTCGAAGTGGTGGTCCTTAACGCAGCGGGCCGTGGCCGCGAAAGCGAACAGATAATCGACGGTCGCGGCCATCTCGAAGGCCCCTTTGTAGCCGTGGCGCATGACGCCGGCGATCCACTTGGGGTTGACGACGCGGGCGCGCACGACGCGGGCGATTTCATCATCCAGAGTGCGGATGCGCGGCGTTTCCGGCCGCGAATGATCGTTGTGATAGACTTGCGGTTGATTACCCGAAAGCTCCCTGACCGCCGCCGTGATGCCACCTTCGAACTGGTAATAGTCATCGCTGTCGAGAAGGTCGTGTTCCCGATTATCCTGATTGTGAACGACGGCTTCGACATTTTTCAGACGCGTCTCGAACAGTCCGTGCGCGGCGGCACCTTCGGCACCTTCGCCGTAAGCATAGCCACCCCAGGCGACATAGGCGCGGGCCAGATCGCCCTGCGTCTGCCAGCCTTTCTCGTCGATCAAGGCCTGCAAACCGGCCCCATAAGCCCCCGGCATGGAACCAAAGACCCTGTATCCGGCCCGCTTGAGCGCTTGATCAGGTGTCATGCCTTTATCGACAAGCTCATCCCGCTCACCGCGCACCCTTGCGGCCAGCGGATTTTCTGCGGGCGGCTCGTCGAGGGCGGCGACGGCGCTGGCGGCGGAGGAAAACAGATCGATCAGGGCGGGGAAGGCGTCGCGAAAAAATCCCGATACCCGCAAGGTGACATCGACGCGGGGCCGGTCGAGGATCGACAGGGGCAAGACCTCGAAACCCGTGACCCGGCGCGAGGCAGCGTCCCAGGTCGGCTTGACCCCCATCAGCGCCAGCCCTTGGGCGATATCGTCGCCGCCGGTGCGCATATTCGAGGTGCCCCAGGCGCTGAGCGCCATGGTTTTCGGCCACTCACCATGTTCCTGCCGGTGATGTTCGATCAGCAAGGAGGCCGACTTCCAACCCAGGGTCCAGGCGGCGGGGGTCGGCACGGTGCGGGTATCGACGGAATAGAAGTTGCGGCCCGTCGGCAACACGTCGGGGCGACCACGGGTCGGCGCACCGCTCGGCCCCGGCTCGACGAAACTTCCACCTAAGCCACGCAGCAACCCGGCAAGCTCGGCTTCCCCGCACGCGGCAACGGCTGGCCTGATCCTGGTTTCAAGAGCCTCCAGCACCAGCAGCACCCGCGTCCAGGCCGGGTCGGGTTGTTGTTCGCCGCAAACCAGACGGGCGGCCAATTCTTCCAGACGTTCGACCGTGTCGCCATGACTGCGCCAGAGGCTTGCACCTGTCAGGACGGCGGGTTTCGGGCCGTCCCACGGGGCCGCCATCTGGCAATCCAAGGGATCAAAATCGAGACCAAGGTCGGCCGCCATGGCCCTTAATATGGAAGCATCGCCAGCATCGCCAGTACCCCTTGGCACCCGCAGCAACGCCACCAGAAGATCGGTCAGCAGGCGGCCTTCGGGGGGGCGGCCAAAGATGTGCAGGCCATCGCGGATCTGCATTTCTTTTAATTCGCAAAGATAATTGTCGAGATGGCCGAGGGCCTCCTCGTCATCTGCCGCCTTGTCCATACCGCAATCCGCGTCCAGACCGATGGCTGCGCAGAGCGTCAGAATTTCGCTTTGTAAAACTTTAAGGCGGCGTGGATCGACGCCCGAGGCTTCGTAAAATTCGTCAACCAGGCCTTCCAGGTCGGCCAGCGGCCCGTAACTTTCGGCCCGGGTCAATGGCGGTGTCAGATGATCGATAATAACCGCCGCAGCCCGGCGCTTGGCTTGCGTCCCCTCGCCGGGGTCGTTGACGATAAACGGATATAGATTCGGCATGGGACCGAGGGCGGCCTCCGGAAAGCAGCCTTCAGACAGCGCCAAAGACTTGCCCGGCAGCCATTCCAGATTGCCATGCTTGCCAAAATGAACCACCGCATCGGCACCGAATTCATGGCGCACCCAGGCGTAAAACGCCAGATAGCCGTGCGGTGGCACGAGGTCCGGGTCATGGTAGCTCGATTGCGGGTCGATGTTGTAGCCACGCGCCGGTTGCAGGCAGATGGCGACCTTGCCAATGCGGTAAGCAGAGATCGCGAAGCGACCGTCGCTGCGCATGAACGGATCGGCCTCAAACGACCCCCAACGTTCATTGATTCGGCCTCTGGTCACTTCGGGCAGGGTCGCGAAGAACGTCCGGTAATCTTCCAGCGACAAAGTTTCGGATGCCTTGTTGTTTTGCAAGGCGTCGGTGTTGTTGGTCGGCCCGGCAAGTAAGCGGGCAATCAATTCGGCCCCGTCTTTCGGCATATCGGTGATGCTGTAAGCGGCGTCCTGCATGGCACGCAAGGCCGTCACCGTGGCTTCGGGCGTATCCAGGCCGACGCCGTTGCCGATGCGTCCGTCTTTGTTGGGATAGTTGGCCAGGATGATGGCGACGTGGCGTTGGTCCGCCGGGATTTTCGCCAAGCGCGCCCACTTGGCGGCCAGGGCGCAGACGAAATTGACGCGGTCCAGGACCGGCTCGTAGGTGATGATATCGCTTTGGGTTTTGTCGTCGCGGCGGCTCGAGCCTTTAAAAGAAACGGCACGGCTGAGGACATGGCCGTCGACTTCCGGCAGGGCAACATTCATGGCGATGTCACGGGCGCTGAGGCCATGCAATCCATCGCGCCAGGATTCCAGGCTGGAGCTGGAAAAGACCACCTGCAACACAGGTGCACCGGGTCCATCAAACGGCGTCGGCGTGCGCACCGCCCCAGGGCTTGAGACCGCGAAGCCTGTCGAATTCAAAATCACTGTTGGTGGCGCGTCGGCAAACACCTGTTCCAGTGTCGCCGCCGCCACCGGATCTTTCAGGCTGGCGACAAAAACCGGAAGCGGGTTGAGACCTGCCTGCGCGAGGCCGGTAATCATCGCATCGACCGCTTTCAGATTGCCGCCCTGGACCAGCGCCCGGTAGAACACCAGCGCCGCCGTCGGCTGACCTTCGACCCAACGTTTACGAATTTGATCGAGATCGACGTTATCCCCACCGGCTTCATAAAGGCCGCCGCGCAACAGCGGTTGCGGTTCCAGCCAGTCACTATTTTCATCGAGAAGTGCAAGTGCGAAATTTAGAAACTGACGGGCGTTGGCCGGGCCACCATGGACGCAGTACTGCCACAGCCGGTGGCAGGCCGCAGATTCAAGGGTCGATAACGTCGCCAGCTCAGCGTCGGGCTGATCATCCCCGGGCAGCAGGGCCAGTGGCGTGTTATTACGAAAACAGGCGGCGGCAATTTGCTCGATCCCGTAAGGCCAATAGCCGCGCCCGCCAAGCAGGCGGACGACCACCAGTTTGGCCCCACTAATCACGCTTTCAACATAAAGGTCGACCGACATGTTGTGGCCGAGGTTGAGCAGATTGGCCAAACGCAAGGACGCCACACCGGCAGGCATTTCAGCGTAAGCATCGGCAAGCCCCGCAAGCTCACTGTCGGCAGCACTTAAGACGACGATGTCGCCAGCGCTCTGGCCGAGATCGATGGCCTCCGATCCGTCGGAGACGCCTCCCGGTGTGGCGGCGAGTAGATGCATGACTTTAGGCTAAAAGCGCGGCTTCGATAGCGCCCCGATCCAGACCCTTCTGGCCGATCACGACGAGGCGTCCCTGGCGTTCTTCCCCGGTTGCCCACGGGCGGTCGTAATAGCGCTGGATGCGCGGGCCGACGCCCTGTACCACATGGCGCATGTCCTTGCCCGGCACATGAAGGAAACCCTTCAGGCGCAAAATATCATGGGCCTCGGTCAACTGCGAAAGCCGCGTCTCGAAACCGCCAAGGTCGGTGATGTCGCTTAAGGTGACGGTGAAGGTTTCGAAGTCGTCATGGTCGTGGCCGTCTTCGTTGTCGTGATGAGAATATCTGTCCTCGATACCGTCTTCGGCTGCCGCCGACAGACCCAGCAGGATATCGATATCGAGAGCTCCTTTAACCGCCGGGATCGCCTTGACGCCAGCGCGCATGCGTCCGCCAAGCCCGGCGGCGATTTCCTTGATCGCTTCCGGGCCAACGACGTCGGCCTTGTTGAGAACCACCAGATCGGCGCACAGCAACTGGTCCTCGAAGACCTCTTCGAGCGGGTTGTCGTGGTCCAGGGCTTCGGCGGACTGGCGCTCGGCCTCTACGGCTTCCTCATCATCGGCGAAACGACCTTCAGCGACGGCCGCAGAATCGATCACCGCGATAACCCCGTCGACAGTCAGACGCGAACGGATCTCCGGCCAGTTGAAGGCCTTGACCAGGGGCTTGGGCAGGGCCAGGCCGGAGGTTTCAATAATGATATGTTCGGGCGGCAGATCGCGATTCAGTAATTTTTCCATGGTCGGCAAGAAGTCGTCGGCAACGGTGCAACAAATGCAGCCGTTGGCAAGTTCGACAATGTCGCCTTCGTCGCAGCCTGCGATACCGCAACTGTTGAGAAGCTCGCGATCAAAACCCATATCACCAAACTCGTTGATAATCAGGGCAATGCGGCGACCGCCAGCATTTTCCAACAGGTGGCGGATCAGGGTTGTTTTACCGGCACCGAGGAAGCCGGTAATGACTGTGGCGGGAATTTTCATAGGCTTGACTATTATCCTTTTAAAACCTGTGGCAACCCTGCGGTGACGAATATCACCCGCTGGGCGGCGGCGGCAATCTTTTGATTAGCGGTCCCTAAAGCGTCAACAAAGCTGCGCGCCAGGGCATTATTTGGAATGATCCCCAGACCCACTTCATCAGAGACGATGATAACTGAAGATTTAATGGTTTCCAGCGCCCGAACAAGGGCTAAAGTTTCTTCAATCGCGTTCTTGTCCGCTTGCAAAATATTAGCGACCCACATAGCCAGGCTGTCAATCAACACCGGGCGGCCTTGTTCGTCACTTTTAGCAAGCGCGCCGGCCAAGTCGAGCGGCTCTTCCAATGTTGTCCAGTTATCGCCGCGGCGCTTGCGATGAAGAGCGATGCGCGCGGCCATTTCCCTATCCAGCGCTTCACCCGTGGCCAGATATACGGCCTGGCTGGCGATGCCGATTAATCCTTCGGCGTAAGCGCTTTTGCCCGAGCGCTGACCACCCAGGATCAGGGTCAAAGGTGGCAAAGCAGGGGCGGTATTGTCAACCAACAGCGTTCTTCCTTGTTAAACAGGCGGTAAATTTATGCCACAAACCCGCCAATCCCCGCCCTGACCCTTGAACGTTCCTTGCGAAAAATGATCGAGGCGGGTCAGGGTCAAATTATCGATTCTTACCGCCAGCGCCAGAACCGGCTTCGTCTGCAGGGCGTGGGCGACGGCGGCGCGGATGGTGCCGCCGTGGGTCACCGCGACGATATCGCGGCCCTGAAATTCTTCGTTTATTCGTTCGATGGCTGCCGCCGTACGGAGCATCTGATCGGCGAAGCTCTCCCCGCCAGGCGGCGCGTTGGTGCCGGGGTTTTCCCAGAATGTTTTAAATTCCGGAGAGTCCGCCGCGTGCAGAGAATCCCAACTGTTATGCTGCCAGTCACCGAAGTTTTGTTCGGCAAAGTCCGGCTCGGCTATGGGTTCGTCTGGGTTCGCCGGGACCGGACCACCGGCCTTAAGGATCGCCGTTGCCGTATCGGTAGTGCGCGACAGATGCGATGTTACCCACACCGCCCCTGCGGGGACCTTCCCGGCCAACCCTTCGAAAGAGCGACTGTCGGAAGTATCGCATACCACATCGCGCTGGCCGTAGAGAATGCCGACATGATCGAGTACCGGCGCGTGGCGAACCCACCACCAGCGTGTGACTTGTGCTGTCATCTCTATAACACCGAAGCAACGCTAAGCAGCACGGCGACTTCCGTCACTTGTTGCCCGGCCCCCAGGACGTCGCCCGTCAGGCCGCCGATTTGACGTCTGGCAAGCCAACCCATAGCCAAAGCGGCAGCGAAGGCGAAGCCGAGAACAATCCAGCCGACGGCCCCCAAAAGCAAAAATGCCGAGACGGCGGCAAGGCCCAAGGCCACCAGCATCGCTTCATTGCTCGGCTTTCCGGCCGCCGCGGCAAGTCCATCCGTGCGGGCCATCTCCATCGTGTTCATCAGCAATACCATCATCGCCCTTGAAACCACCGCTGCGGCAATCAGGGCGAGCACGGCTGTTGTCGGGCGCGACATACTGGCCAGTGCCCCGGCACGCAGAGCGACGGAGAAAACCAGCGCCAGTGTTCCATAACTGCCGATAGCCGAGTCCCGCATGATACGTAATTTATCCGGTACCGTCTGACCGCCGCCGAAACCATCGGCAACATCGGCAAGACCGTCTTCATGCAAAGCCCCGCAAACAAGTACCTGAACAGCGATGGCAAGCAGGCCGCAGACCAACGGATGCAGGCTCAACTGGAATCCGACGCTCAAGGCGAGCCCGGCCAAACTGCCGACGATGAGGCCAACAAGCGGGAAGGACCAGGCGACATCGGCCAGCGGGCGGCTTTGCTTACCTGTATTTACAGGGACAGGCAGGCGGGTCAGGAAGGCCAGCCCCTGCAACACATCGCCCAGCCAGTCTTTAATAATATTGACGTTGTTTTCGCCAGTACCCACGGGCTGCCCTCTTGTAAAATTAACGGTGTCGGAATTTCAAATTCGGTTATAGGTTAATGGCCCGCAAAAAGAAATCTATCTCGCATATAGAAAAAGGCCAAAGCCCCGTGTCTTCCCTTCCCGAAATTCATAGTCTCGACGATGTTCGCGCCCTTTTGTCCACACTTCCCGGTCCTTGCGAGCAATCCTTAAGCCAAGCCGAAGCGCGCGAACCGCAGTTGACCAAGCCGCCGGGGTCACTGGGAAGGCTCGAGGAAATGTCCCATTGGCTGGCCACCTGGCAGGCTCGCCACCCGGCAACCATGGATACCCCACGGGCCCATGTCTTCGCTGGCAACCACGGCGTCACGGGTAAAGGCGTTTCGGCATATCCGGCCGCCGTCACCGCGCAAATGGTTGGAAATTTCACAAACGGTGGGGCCGCCATCAACCAGTTATGTAAGGCCTTCGGCATTACCCTTGCCGTCGATGCCCTTGACCTTGACAACCCGACCGCCGACTTCACCGAAGGCGCGGCCATGAGCGAGGACGAAACCGTTGCCGCCTTAAGTCTCGGCATGTCTGTGGTTGAGGAGGCTTGCGATGTTTTGTGCCTCGGCGAGATGGGTATCGGCAACACCACATCGGCTGCCGCCATTTGCCACGCCCTTTACGGCGGCACGGCGACGGACTGGACCGGACCCGGCACCGGAGTCGAAGGGGCCGCGATGTCGATAAAAATTCAAGTGGTCGCCGACGCCGTCAAACGTCACGCCGGGGGCGACGGATTGGATACCTTAATGAATTTAGGTGGTCGCGAGCTGGCTGCCATCGTTGGCGCGACCCTTGCGGCGCGCCTGAAGCGTGTGCCGGTATTGCTTGACGGTTATGTTTGCAGCGCCGCCGCTGCCGTGCTTGAAGCAACGATGCCCGGTGCCCTGGATCATTGTCAGGTTGGCCATGTTTCAAGCGAGCCCGGCCACATTCGTCTGCTTAATCACTTAAACAAAACTGCCTTGATTAATTTTGACATGCGTTTGGGCGAAGCTTCCGGTGCCGCCCTGGCCGTCGGCCTATTGAAGGCAGCGGTAGCCTGTCATAACGGCATGGCGACCTTTGCCGAGGCCGGGGTCAGCGATAAGCAATGATTGGTTAGAAGGCGTCGTCGTTTAATTCGGCGTTTTCTTCCGCCCTTTCCATACGACGCTTCAGACGCAGCAGTTCGCGCCGCCTGGCATCTTCGGCGATCAGGTTCTCGACAAAGTGACCCTGGAACATCTTGATCCCGACAGAATGTCCAAAATCGACCGCTTCGCGGGTATCGACGCGGCACATAATGACCTTTGCCGGATTGGCGCGCTTGACCATGGAACGCACTTTCTCGTGCATATCGGGGCCGCCGTCGACCATGTCGGAATGCCAGACCAGCTTAACCAGGTCGGCACCCAGCCGTTCCCGATCGACCATCCCCATTGTTTTATGGGTCAATCCGTCAAGACAGACCCGGTAGCCTTTATCCTGAATAAATTCACGGGCGAACAGATAGGCACCCAGGTCGGCGAAAATATCGACCTTCTGCAATTCGATAATCATCGAGCCACGGCGCGAGGCCATGATGTTGTCGTCGAAATCTTGAAATCCCTTTGACAGAAGCGTCGTCACATTGGCGTTAAAGCTGATATCGCCGGAAATCGCCAAGGCGTCATTCTTGGCCAGCAGCGACAACATCCGCCTATCCAGGGTTTCCGTCAGATGCTGAAACAGCCAGCGGTTTGATAACAGATTGATACCCGGCACCATGGTCTCGCGCAGGTCGGCTATGGAAATAAACATTTCCGAAAACGACGGTTGGGGGATCATTTGGGCATCGATAGCGCAAACGAATTGACGCCGTACCAGGTTGGACAAGTCGGTGCGTTCAAGGGCGCTTTCGACCCGCGCCAGAATTTCCGGCGTTATCGGCTCGCCCTGCTTTTGGCGAATTTTCAACGAGGCGCGGGTATCCATGCGCGCCCGGGTTTCTTTTTTACGCTTACCTTCCGTCTCGATCATGCCTTCGATCAGATGCAGAAGCTCGGTGAACTGCTGGCCGACGTTGTACCAGGTAGAAAACCTGTTTTCATCGGCAGCTTCATTTTCAAGCAGCGGATCATCGCCAAACAGGAAACGGACTTTCTGGACCACGGTTTCCGTCTGGGCCTGAGCCTGGGCTTTAAAAAAGAAAAACATGTCTGAATTCTTGACCATGAACAACTGCCCATGCAGTGACTTGATCAAATTTTCAAAGCTGTTTTCAGCGGCCCGAATATGGTGGTCGCGGCGATTATAGGGCTTTAAGGCCGACAGATGCAGGTGGACGGCCATGTGCTCACCCTTTTTCTCTTCAAGCCGCCGCATGTAATCAAGCAGTAGCTTTTCCTGACTGGCCAGATGTTTATTTCCACTCTCAGTGTCGGCCATGTTCAGATGATTCCCTTCGCCACCATGGCCTCTACCAGGGTGTCAATATAGTAACCCTGGAAACGGGTGATCCCCAACGCCAGGGCCCAAACGACGGCAGTTTCGGAATCGACGCGACCGAGAATGACACTGTCTTTGCCGACATTTTTTATCACCCGGCGCATGTCTTCGACATGGGCTGCGGAATCTTCATTGTTGAATTCCTGGCCCCAATTGACCTTGATCATGTCGGCTTCCAGCAAGGCCGGATCGAAAAACTGCAAAGACAAGGGATTGAGCCCATCGATCAAGACCCGGTAACCATTTTCCTGCAACATGTCGCGGGCATCGGCATATGCCGTCATTTCAGCAAAAACATCAATCAGCTGCAATTCAATAATAATATTCGCGGAATAGGCCCCCGCCTGCTGGTGAAAATGCTGAAATTCCCGCCCCAAAACCGTCGAAATGTTGAGATTCAAACTAATCGGCTCGGCCAGGGTTTCCAGTTCCCAGCGGCCGACGACGCCCAACATGCGGCGGTCAATCGTTTCCGTCAGGTATTGAAACAACCAGGGGGAAGCAAACAGGTTGACGTCGGGGGCGATGCGTTTTTGCAGGAGTGACATCGTCACAAACTGTTCATGGAACAGGATCTTGCCCTTTGCCCCCGGATGAATGACGACGGCGGTTTGTGAATGGATTAAATCTTCTATTTCGACGCTTTGCAGGCGCAGCGTGATATCGGTGATATCGCCTGGTTGCATGTCCGCCCCAGGCAGGGAATTTGCCGAAAGCATTCCACTGGCCTTGCGCCTGCGCTCTATCGCCTGTTCGGAAAGCAGCGTGATGTTTTCGACAAATGAAGCAAAATCACCCTGCTGGACAAGGTCATACCAGGTCGAGAAGCGATCATCGATGGAACCATCTTCGTTGGCCGTCAGCGGGTCTTCACTGAAAAGCTGCCGCACCTTGTGCATGGTCGGGTCTATTTCTTCGACCGGCACGTCCTTGCACAACAACACCAGATCGGCGTTATCGAGTTTATAAAGGGTAACATCAAAGTTGTTCAGTAGATCATCGAAGGTTCTGGCTGCAATGTCGATGAAATGCGGCTTGCGATTAGGGGCGCGTAGCCCGGAAAGATGGACGTGCACGACGTAGTGTCCCGCGCGGTCGCCTTCAATGAAGCGCAGGCGGGTGAGAAGCTGTGTTTCCTCGCTCGTCGATTCGGAGCCGGGAAACGTCATAACGGTGCCCGTTTGAACCATCGTTCCTCAATTATGTTTCGGTTGCTCAAAAAAAGTGACGTTACGGCAAAAGCGTTAATAGTCACTTATCAAAGCGAAATATTGCGATTCGCCCCCTAAGCCATCATATTCCCTCTCATGACCCTCGCACAACAAGCCATCGCCCCGCCGGGAAGACGCCTCTACGCCATCGGCGATATCCACGGGCGTTATGACCTGCTGGAAAAATTATTAGAAATGATCAATCTTGACGCCAAAAACGTCGAGGGCTGCGATCAGAATATCCTGATTTTTCTTGGCGACTACATCGATCGTGGCGCTGACTCAAAACGTGTTATCGAGCACTTGACGATGCCGCCACCGGCAGGATTCGAGATGATTTGCCTGAAAGGCAACCATGAAGACATGCTGCTGAAATTCCTCGAAGGCGAAGGCCCGGTCCTTTCGTGGCTGAGAAACGGCGGGCGGGAAACCCTGAAAAGTTACGGCCTCGACGTCAGAAACCTTGCCGTGTCCAGGGTCACAGGCGCGGACGTCGAAAAAGCCCGCCTTGATTTACGTGCCATAATACCGGGATCGCACATTGAGTTCCTGGCCTGCCTCGAGCAGATCCATATAGAAGGAGACTACGCCTTCGTTCACGCTGGCGTCCGCCCCGGTGTCGCTATCGCCGCACAGGAAGAAAGAGATCTGATCTGGATCAGGGATGAATTTTTGAAATCCGACGCTAATTTTGGAAAAATTATCGTCCATGGCCATTCCATCGCCAGCCAGCCGTCGCTGAAAGCCAACAGAATCGGCATCGACACCGGTGCCTGGCGCACGGATGTGTTGGCCTGTTTGGTTCTTAAAGGTACGCAACGGCGGTTTATTTCTACTTAATACCAATGTTCAATGCTAGTTTCCCATTTCAATCTCGCAACGTGAGCTCAAGAAAACCCGCCATGATCAATAGAAAACGAATTTTAGTGACCGGCGGTGCCGGATTTCTCGGCTCTCACCTGTGCCAGCGGTTGCTGTCCGATGGCCACGATGTACTCTGCATCGACAATTTTTATACCGGCACCCGCGACAATATCGTCCACTTGATAGACAATCCGTATTTTGAATTGCAACGCCACGACGTGACTTTTCCGCTGTATATCGAAGTTGACGAAATTTACAATCTGGCCTGTCCAGCCTCGCCCATTCACTATCAGAACAACCCGGTACAAACGACGAAAACATCCGTCCACGGTGCCATTAACATGCTCGACCTTGCGGTTAGAACCGGGGCCAGGATTTTTCAGGCTTCGACCAGCGAAGTCTATGGCGACCCGGAAGTTCACCCGCAAGGTGAAGACTACCGGGGGTCGGTTTCGACGACCGGCCCCAGGGCCTGTTACGACGAGGGCAAACGCTGCGCCGAAACCCTGTTTTTCGATTACCTGCGCCAGCACGCCTTAAGCATTCGCGTCGCCCGCATCTTCAATACATATGGGCCGCGTATGTTGCCCAACGACGGCCGCGTGGTTTCAAACTTTATCGTCCAGGCCTTAAAAGGTGAGGCGATCACCATTTACGGCAACGGCGGGCAGACCCGCTCGTTCTGTTATGTCGATGATCTGATCGAAGGGTTCGTGCGCCTGATGGCGGCAGATGATCCGCTAACCGGGCCGATGAACCTTGGCAACCCCAACGAATTCACCATTCTCCAGCTTGCCCAAACAGTGCTCAAGTTGACCGAATCGACATCGACCCTGATCGAAAAGCCGCTGCCCGAAGACGACCCGACCCAACGCTGCCCGGATATCTCGCTGGCCAAACGGACCCTCGACTGGCAGCCGAGCGTCGAACTTGAAGAAGGCCTGGAACGCACCATCGCCTATTTCAGAGACATTATTTAAGCCGCGATTTGCGCCTGATAGACTTTTTTCGCCCAGCCTCGATAGCCCCTCTCCTTGGACTCGCCAGCCCCTAACCATTCGCGCACGGGAACGAAAAAGCCACTTTTCGGCCTGTTCAAAACCTGCTCCGGTAAAGGCCTCAGCGGTGTCGCCGCCATCGCCTGTTTGCCAGGACCCTGGCCGCGGGCAATGGCCCCGGCAAGGCGCGCGAACAGTTCAACATCGACTAACGGCACCCTGATTTCCAAACCGTGGGCCATGCCGGCCCAATCGGCGTCGCGCAGCAACTGGTTGCGCATGTACCAAGCCATCTCGAGCGCCGCGACCTTGGCCTTCGGGGCTTTAATTTTTGCCTGACAGGCATCCAGCCTACCCCGGGCATTTAAAATTGCCAGTCCCTCGCGGGCCATGTCAGCGTCCATCACCTGGGCCAGTTCCCAGGGCATGAAAAGGGCGCGGCGTAACAGGTAGGCATCGCCGAAACCGCTTGCGTACTCAAACAATCCAGGGGCTTTCGGGCTTAGCACCATGCCCGCCAAAGGCGCACTCAGCGTCCGCAGGGCCCGCCCGATGCCGGCGATGCCAGGAATCGCGCCAAGCCCGCCGACGAGGGCCGGAATTTGCGAAAAACTGTCATACCCGGCGAATAGCTCGTCACCGCCAAGGCCGGAAATTGCCACTTTCAGGCCTTCGGCGGCCGCCGCCTTGGCGACGAAGTAAGTATTAACCCCGTCGATGCTTGGCTGATCCATGGCTCTCAACAGGTCGTCCAGATCGGCGGCGAAATCTTTACCCGCGACCCGGACGCTATGCTGACGGGTGCCGTAGGCGACGGCGATGGTCTCGGCCAGCGGCACCTCGTCGTTGGCGCTGCCTTTAAATTCCTCGAAGCCAAGGGTCAGGGTATCGAGACCGGCCCCTTGCAGTTCCGAGGACAAGCCAACCAGGGTTGCCGAATCCAGCCCCGAGGACAAAAACACGCCGACCGGAACGTCGGCGACAAAATGATGCTTGACGCTGTCGCGTAAAGCTTCCGCCAAATCGACATCGGCAGCATTTTCAGAGGCCGCAGCCAGGGTCTCTGAGACATCGAAGAAGACTTCCGGACGCCCGGGCCCGCGTTCATCGATCCACAGAGTCGATCCTGCCGGCAGGGCGCGCATATCTTTATAGAGCGTGTGTGGTTCGGGTATCGATCCAAACAGGAAAAAGCCAACATGGCCGGCGGCATCAAAATCCGGGCGCGCCCGCCCCTGCGCCTTCAAGCCCGCCAGCAACGCCTTGACCTGGGAAGCGGCGCTAAAGGTTTTGCCGTCGTCCATATAATAGAGTGGCTTGATGCCGAAACCATCACGAGCGAGCAGCATCCCCTGACGGTTTTCATCCCAGATGGCGAAGGCGAACATACCGCGCAGGCGTGTCGTCATTGCCCGGCCATGGCGCTGATAGAGGTGTAACAGCACTTCCGTATCCGAATTGGTGGTGAACCGCGCACCCGCGGCCTCTAGCTCCTGGCGCAAGGCGCGAAAATTATAAATCTCGCCGTTATAGGAAATATGGACACGGCCTTGCGGACTCTCCAACATCATCGGCTGCGCCGCCGCAGAGCTCAAGTCGATGATCGCAAGTCTTCTATGGGCGAGGCCGACGCGCTTGTCTTCTGACATCCACATGCCTTCGCCATCGGGGCCGCGCCTGACCATCGCCTGGTTGATCGCGGCCAAAGCGACGCTTGAGGCCGGTGGCGCGTCGGCGGCATAGGAATAGAGGGCGGCAAAACCACACATGGGATGGGCCTGTCAGATAAGGCCCTTTTCCTGGGCATAGGTTTTAAACTCGGCGTCGGCCTTGATGACATCTTCGAGCAGAAAATAGATCATTTCTTCAAGGCATTTTAAAGCCCCTTCGTGGTCAAGGTCTGCCTCTACTATTTGCAAAGTTTCATTGCCCATTTCCAAAAGCCGCATATGGGTGGCGCGGTGGGGTTTGACGCTAGGGAAGGAGATGGATTCCAATAATATTTCTTCTTTAGTGAAGTGGTCCGCCGCCCGCTTGAGAAATTCATGGAACAGCCGGGTGCCGGTCTTAAGATCGTTTGCGATTAGCGCACTTTCAATTTTCTGGATCGCCTCGACCAATTCCCGATGATCGTTGTCGATATCGACAATGCCCGTTTCAAAAGACGGCAACCATTTAATTTTCATCATATATCTGCCCCATTGATCCTTATTTATTCTGCAAATCACTTATAATAGATAGTCTAGAATTCTTAATCGAGCATGACAAAGTCCGATTTTTTAATTTTTTTAGCAAACCCAGGCCGAGTCCTTAAATAGAAACAATAAAGCTGTCTTTGCATCCGCCCATGAAATCAGAGTAGAACACTGCAATGAAACAAGTAATTCAAAGCACCCGGACAGGCAAACTGAACCTGACCGAGGTCCCCGAACCGACAGTCAAGGCCGGAAACATCCTTGTCAGCACCCGGGCCTCGCTGATTTCAGCCGGGACCGAACGCATGGTCGTCGAATTCGCCCGCAAAAGTCTCGCCGGCAAGGCCCGCGAGCGGCCCGATCTGGTCAAGAAAGTTATGACCAAGGCGAAAAGAGACGGTGTCGCCGCAACCATCCGTTCCGTCCTCGCCCGCCTGGACGAGCCTCTGCCGCTGGGATACTCCGCCGCCGGTGAAGTCGTCGCGGTGGGGCAGGGACTGGAAGGACGCTTTCGCGTCGGCCAGCGCGTTGCCGTCGCGGGGGCAGGCCTTGCCAATCACGCCGAAATGAACGTCATTCCGGCTAATCTGGCGGCACCAATTCCCGACGATGTTTCTTACGAGGAAGCCTGTTTCGGCACCCTGTCGTCAATCGCCATGCATGCGGTCCGCAATCTGGGCGCGGCTTTCGGCGAGAGCGTCGCGGTGATCGGTTCGGGGTTGCTCGGTCAATTGATTATTCGCCTGCTATCGCTGTCCGGGGTTCGGGTTCTGGCCCTTGATTACAACGTGCCGCGCCTGGATCTGGCCCGCCGCATGGGGGCCGAAGCGACCTATGATCTGGGTGGCAATGACGTCGCGGCCAGCGTCCGCGACCTTACCGCCGGACGCGGCATGGACGGCATTATCATCGCCGCCGCGACGCAATCCAGTGAGCCGTTCAAGGTCGCAGGACTGATCGCCCGCGACCGTGCCCGTGTCTGCATGGTTGGCCTGACCGGCACCGAATTCCCTTACCGGGAATTCATGCAAAAAGAATTGAATCTGGTGGTTTCGCGGTCTTATGGACCGGGGCGCTATGATCCCGATTTTGAGGGCCGCGGCGTCAAATACCCGGAAGGCTGGGTCCGTTGGACCGAAACGGAGAACCTTGCCGAATGCCTGCGCCTGATGTCGCCTTCCCTTGAACGGCGCCTCAATGTTGATGCCCTGACCAGCCATACCTTCAAACTTGATGATGCGGCAAAGGCCTACGATCTGGTAACCAGCGGGGCCGAGCCGCATCTCGGTGTCGTCCTGACCTACCGCGAAGACAGACCCGAACAAGCGCTATCGTTCCCTGTTGCGAAGCTTTCCAACAGCCAGGGCAAGTGCGTGCTTGGCGTTATCGGTGCCGGTGGTTTCGCCAAATCTGTGCTACTGCCGGAATTGAAAAAAATGCCCTCCGTCATCCTGCACACGGTGGCCACGCAGCGCGGCGCGTCGGCCGAACATACCGGCGACATGTTCGGCTTTCTTCATGCCAGCGCTGACATTAATGCGGTGCTGGAAAATCCGGATATCAATGCCGTCCTGATCGCCACCCGCCACGACAGCCACGGTGAGCTTACCGCGCATGCCCTTGCGGCGGGAAAGTCGGTGCTGGTTGAGAAACCTTTGGCCTTGAACCGTGAAGACATCAATAAAGTCATCGAAGCCCGCAATGCCAGTTCCGGGTTTTTCCAGGTCGGTTTCAATCGCCGCTTCGCGCCGCTCTCTGAAATGGTGCGTGGACGGCTTGAGCGCCATCAGGGCACAAAATATTTGTTGCTAAGAATTAACGCCGGTCACATTCCGCCCGAAAGTTGGGTTCACGCCGCCGACGAAGGTGGAGGCCGTATTTTGGGTGAGGTTTGTCACTTCGTCGATTTGGCCCGCTTTTTCATCGGCGCACCGATTGTCTCGGTGCAAGCCGACGCTGGTCAAGTCACCGACGGCGGTTGCGACGACCTTAACGTGGCGCTACGTTTCAATGATGGCTCTTTGGCGACCATTGCCTATACGGGCCTGGGCGATAGTATTTATTCGAAAGAATTGATCGAGGCTTATGCCGGCGGCAGTGTCGTCACCATCGATAATTTCCAGTCCTTCACCATCGCCGAGCACGGCAAACTCGCCAAGCCATGTTCGCGCACCCAGGACAAAGGCTTTAAGCCGGCGCTGCTTAATTTTGTCGATGCGGTGACCAGTGGCGGTCCGGCACCAATTGACGAGGCTGAATTAATCGAGACATCATTGGCCACCATCGCCATCATGGAATCCCTGCGCGAGGGACGTCGGATCGACCTTTAACAAGATTGTGAGAAGACCATGGTCCTGGACTTGAACGCCTATCTGGAAGCCGAAATGAGCGCCCATGCGGACGCCTTCGCGGCGACCCGCAAGATCATCGCCGGGCCCTTCACGGCCCTGCTTGGACTGTCCGTCAAGGCAATTGGCAACGGCGGCAAGATCGTCTTTTTCGGCAATGGTGGCAGTGCCGCCGACGCCCAGCATTTGGCGACTGAGCTTACGGTGCGCTACATCAAGGACCGCCCGCCCATCGCCGCCATCTCGCTTGCCACCGACACCTCGAGCCTGACTGCCATCGGCAATGACCTCGGTTTTGACGATCTGTTCGCTCGTCAAGTCGAAGCCCTGGTCGGTAAAGATGATGTGGTGATTGCGATCTCGACATCGGGGAACAGCGAAAACATCATCCGCGCCTTGCACGCAGCAAAGACCAAGGGCGCTATTGCGGCAGGGTTTTCCGGCCGCGACGGTGGTCGCATGGAGGGTCTGGCCGACCCGCTGATTACAGTTCCATGGCACGAAACGGCCCGTATTCAAGAGATGCATATTCTTATTGGCCACCTGCTGTGCGGCGCTTTGGAGAAGGAGCTCGGCCTGTTATGAGTGATCGCACGACCCTGGTATCGCTTGTCGAAACCTTGAGCTCAACCAGGGTTCTGTGCGTCGGCGACGTTATTCTTGACCATTTTCATTATGGTTCAGTCGGCAGGATCTCGCCGGAAGCGCCGATTCCGATCCTCAAACTGGAGCGCGACGTCTCAATGCTTGGCGGTGCCGGCAACGTCGTGCGCAACCTGGTCGGGCTGGGTGCCGGTGTGCGCTTTGCGACTGTCGTCGGCAAGGACAGCGATGGCCGTGAAATTGAACGGCTGATCGCCGAAGAAGGTATTACCGACCAGCCCCTGGTCGATGATGGCGGGCGGCGGACTTCGGCAAAATCTCGCTACCTTGCAGGCGGTCAGCAAATGTTGCGCACCGACCGCGAAACAGTTTTCCCTCTGGACCCACCCCTTGAGGCAAAACTCATTGCCACAGCCATCAGCGCCATGGCCGATTGCGACGCCGTGGTGCTATCCGATTATGCCAAAGGGGTGCTCGGCACGACCGCCATCAAGCAACTGATTGCCGCGGCCAAAGCCGCTTCCAAGGTCATCATCGTCGATCCCAAGGGTTCCGATTATAGCCGTTACCGGGGTGCCGATGTGATTACGCCGAACCGCCAGGAACTTGGGCAAGCGACCGGGATGCCGACGGCAAGCGACGAAGATGTCACCCTGGCGGCACAATTCCTGATCGACACCCACGACTTCGGTGCCGTCCTGGCGACCCGTTCGAAGGACGGCATGACTTTACTTTCGCGCGATGGCAGCCTGACCCACCTTAAGGCAGAGGCACGAGACGTCTTCGATGTCTCCGGTGCCGGTGACACAGTCGTCGCCACCCTTGCCGCCGCCCTGGGCGCTGGTGGCGAGCTGGAAACTGCGGCCACTCTTGCCAACGTCGCCGCCGGCATCGTCGTCGCCAAAGTCGGTACCGCCGTCGCCTTTGCCGCCGATGTCATATCCGCCCTGCACCATCAGGACCGCAACACCGCCGAAGCCAAGGTGATGGCCGTGAAACCGGCGCTCGACCGGATCGATATGTGGCGACGTAGCGGCTTGACCGTCGGCTTCACCAACGGCTGTTTCGACTTGTTGCATCCCGGCCATATTTCGCTTTTAAGCCAGGCCAAGAAAGCATCGGGAAAATTGGTTGTCGGCCTTAACAGTGATAGCTCTGTCAAATTGTTAAAGGGCAGTGAGCGTCCGGTGCAAACAGAGGCCGCCCGGGCCGCCGTGCTGGCCTCGCTTGCGTCGGTTGATCTGGTGATTATTTTTTCCGAGCAGACGCCGCTTAAGCTGATCGAAAAACTGCGCCCCGATGTGTTGATCAAGGGTGCCGACTATTCAGTCGATAAAGTTGTCGGGGCCGATATCGTCAAGTCTTACGGTGGCCGGGTCGTGCTCGCCGAACTGGCCGCCGGTCATTCGACGACCCAGACAATCGCCAAACTTACCGGCGATCATTCCTAGTCTTTCTCGCCGGTAATAGCATTCAACAGATTGTTCCAGAACCCCTTTTTTTTTGTCGATGCTGACGGCCTGGCTGCGGGCTCTGCCCCGGCGCGCCGCATGCCGATACCCGGCAAATCGCGGACCGGGGTACGGCCATGGGCGGCGATCATAAACTGTCGCCAGATGCGGGCCGGAATTCCGCCGCCGGTAACATTTTTCATGTTTATTTGATTATCATTACCCATCCACACGCCGGCGACCAGGTCAGCGCTGTAACCGATAAACCAGGCATCGCGAAAATTCTGGCTGGTGCCGGTCTTGCCTGCGACGGGACGCTTGAAATACGCCGCCTTGCCGGTTCCAGTTTTCAGCGCCTCCGCCAACATGGCGTTCATAGCCCCTGCGTCGGCGGCGGCCATAACCCGACCCGGCCCCGAACCCTGACGGCGGTAAAGAACCCGCCCTTCGGCGTCGCTTATTTCTTCAATGCCATAGGGCCAAACGCCATAGCCGCCGCCTGCGAACGCCCCGTAGGCGGCGGTCATTTCGATCAGGCTGACGCCGCTGGTGCCAAGCGCCAGACTGGGTGTCGCCAACAGGTCCGCCGAAATGCCGAGACGTCGCGCCGCACCAATGACTTTATCGCGCCCTGCTTGCTCTGATATTTTTACCGCTACTGTGTTTACCGACTTGGATAGTGCTTCGGCCATACTGATGGTGCCCAGGTATTTGCGGGAAAAATTCCTTGGGCTCCAGTCCTCGATGGTTAATGGCCCATCGACGACCTGACTGTCCGGCGATAACCCCGCCTCAAGGCCGGCCAAAAATACAACCGGCTTGAAAGCCGACCCCGGTTGTCGCTCTGCCTGAGTCGCCCTGTTAAATTGTGACAATCCATAATCGGCACCACCGACCATGGCACGAACCGCGCCGCCCGGTGTCATCGCAACCAGTGCAGCCTGATTGGCATTTTGCGGTTTGCCACTTTTTAATCCCGTTTCAATGGCCCGTTCCGCGTCATCCTGAAGAGCCCGATCGAGCGTCGTGCGGACGATAATATCGGCGTCCCCCGGCGACACGTAATCGCCGACCCGGGCCAATACCCAGTCACTGAAATATTGTGATTTACGTAATGTTTTTAATGGTTTGACCGCCTTCGCCCCGCTTTTCATGGCGGCCCTGTCCTTGTCGCTCAAATAGCCTGCGGCGACCATATTTGCGAGCACCTGCTGGGTCCGCTGTTTTGCCCGCTCTGGGCTACTGGCCGGGTTGTAGCGCGACGGCGCTTTGAGCAATCCGGTCAACATTGCCGCTTCGTAAGTATTCAGGGCCCTTGCTGATTTTTGAAAATAGCGCTTCGATGCCGCTTCGACCCCGTAGGTGCCAGACCCCAGATAAACCCGGTTCAGATAAACCGTCAGGATTTGATCCTTGGAGAATTTCTGCTCTAGCCACAGTGCCAAAAGAAGCTCCTGAACCTTTCTTTTCAAGGTTCGTTCCGGCGTTAAAAACAGGTTCTTGGCGACCTGTTGAGTTAAGGTCGAGCCACCCTGAACGATTCGCCCGGCGCGGATATTTGCGTAAGTGGCCCGTGCCAGGCCGATCAAATCGATGCCAAAATGCGCATAAAACCGCCGGTCTTCTGTCGCCATGACGGCTTGGGCCAAGGCTGGTGGCAATTCGTTGAGGCCGACAGGCAGCCCATGAATATCGCCCAGCGTCATAAGATGGCTGTTATCACTGGCCCTTAAAGTAATCGTCGGGCGGCGTGTCGCGGCCAGGGCCTGATCGATATCTGGCAAATCATAGGCGTAAAAGGCGAGCACCCCGGCGAGCGCAATCACCGCCCAGACCATCAGCGCCGCCAATCTCATCGCCAGTCTGCCGAGTATATTTTTGTCAGGGATTGATTTGTTTTTCGCCATTGCCGCATTCTCTAACGCTGCGGTTAGAATTCCGTTAAGGAGAAAAATATAAATTTAAGGTTGGGTAGACCCCACTGCAACGGCCAGGTTCACCACAATTTCTGGGTCGAAAACTTTTCACTTTTATCTTGCGCCTTGGTGAACAGTTCCCATTCCTGTGTCGGCAGGAAGCGCTGGGCCAGGAACCGATATATTTCCTCAAGAAGGTGCTCGTTATGCGGTGAGCGCTTGACCACCGCCATGCTCCAATCCTCTATGATACCTTCCCAGGCCCATAACCTGCGGTGCAGATCGTCGCGAACGTTGCGGATAAATTTAGTTTGCGCCGCAATATTCTTGAGAACAGACAGGATTTCGCCGGTTTGGGCGTCGATCTCATCAAAACTCTCATGCAGGTCGTCGATGGCGATCTTGAACAGCCGCCGGACCGGCAGGATGGTTTCCATGACGCTCAATTCGTTTTTGTATTTTATCTCGAGCTCAAACACATTTTTCTGGATCTGCTCGACCTTATGAAGTTTGCTCCGCAAGGTCTCGATATAGGAAAGTTCCTCGGCGAGGTTGCCGACCAGGGCGATCACGTCCTCGTGGCGATCTTTACCGAGGCCTAAGGATTCGGCGGCTTCGGCAAAGGCGGCACTGATTTTCTCGCGGGTTTTCGGGTCTTCGATGATTTGTGCCAGTTGATCGGGCTCGGTCACCAGCGTTTCATCACCGGACATCCAGGACACCAGTTGCATGGTGATCCTGTTATGGGCCGTCGCCCGGTCCTTTTGCGAGACTTCCCACGAGGCCTTGCCGCTCAGCAATTCGCTCGGCACCGGGTCGCCGGCGCGGATACCGCGAACGTATTTCAACGCCTCGGCTATGGTATCAAGGGTTTTTGTGTCGTGATCGTCGGGACCGAGTTCGAGTTCGTGTTTGATGCCGCCCAGCTTCAGCGACACATCACCGCCCTCAAGGGGCATGATCATCACCGCATCGCCGGTATCCTCGAGCAGCTTGAAATAGCTGCCCTCGACCGATCTGAAGAAAGATTTCTCAAACGAGATCGTCGGCTCCGGCGTTTGGGGTTCGTTAGTTTCCATCGTCACCTTGCTGGCCTCGTACAGTCTGCATTGTTGTTCATTGACACATAAAGTGAGAATCAAAACTAAGAAATTTTAACAAACATGATACGCCAATGAGCCACTTGTTGAGAACGGATTGTCAAATAAAATGACATTGCAATTTGAAACACCGCAATTTGAAACACCGGCAGACAGCTTTAACGCCTGTGTTACATCAACCGTTTTAGATCGCCGCCAAGAACAGACATTCACCGATTCTTCCATTGAATTGGGATCATTCCTTTGCAATGCCGTAGCGCTTCATTTTTTCCCACAAATTCTTACGAGAAATTTTCAGGTCATCGGCTGCTTGGCCGATAACCCAACCGCATTGGACCAGGGCTTGATGAATCGCCTGACGTTCTGCGCTTTCAACGGACTCTCTCAGAGTATGAGGAGAGTTAAGTTCCTCATGATCCTCCTCCAAAGACATCAGGTCATGAGCCATAATGCGTGTGCCATCACTTAAGGCTACGGCCCGTTCGAGAATGTTTAGAAGTTCCCGCACATTACCGGGGAACGGCATTAACAGAAGTTTGGCTTCGGCTTCGGCAGATAGTTTTTTCTGCGGCACAGCCATTTCGATGGCATGACGCTCGACGAACATGCGGGCCAGAAACAGAATGTCGGCGCGTCGGTCGCGTAATGCAGGAATATGAACGTTGATAACGTTAAGCCGCCAGTACAAGTCCGCACGGAACCGGCCATCCTTGACGGCCTCGTCCAGTTCCACCTGGGTCGCGGCAATGATCCGCACATCAAGTGATACAGGCTCTCTGCCGCCGACCCGATCAACGACCTGTTCCTGCAAGACCCTCAGCAGCTTGACCTGGGTTTCGGGTGGGATTTCGGCAATCTCGTCGAGGAATATCGTGCCCGTGTTGGCCTGCTCAAAACGCCCTATATGACGCTGAGTTGCGCCAGTGAATGCCCCTTTTTCATGACCGAACAACTCACTCTCGATAAGGTTCTGGGGAAGTGCTGCACAATTGACCTTGATAAAGGGCTTGTCGGCCCGGCGGCTGTTGTGGTGCAGCAAGGAGGCAACCACTTCCTTGCCGACGCCGGACTCGCCGGTGATCAAAACGGAACTGTCAACGCTGGCCAGACGGGCGACAAGGCGTTCGATCCGCCGCATTGATGTGCTTTTACCCAAGACGCCACTGCCTGGCCGGAATGTCTTGCCGTCCAGACCAAGGGGAGTTGCGGACAGGTTTTGATCCTGAATGCGCGACAGGTTGCGCTGGATTTTCTCGATGAATTCTTTCAGATCGAACGGTTTGGCCAGATAATCAAGGGCCCCGGCCTTGACCAGAGCGACGGCATCGGCAACGTCTCCAAAGGCCGTCATCAGGATAACCGGTATCCCCGGATAGTGCTGCGACAGGAAATAAAACAAATCCGCCCCCGAACCATCAGGCAAGCGAATATCGGTAATGACCATATCGACGTCGCCTTTTTGAAGTTGGTTGTGGGCCTCGGCGATATCGCAGGCGACCCTGACGGGAATGCCTTCAAGCCGCATTCTGTCCTCCAGGGACAGCCGCATGATTTCGTCATCCTCGACAATAAGGACACAAAGGTCGGATACATCGACCTCTTGAATGCCGCGGGAGTTCTGGACTTTCGACATATTTTCTATGTTCTCACTTCCATAGCCGGCAAGGTGACCTGGAACTGTGTTCCGTTGCCGACCTCACTTTCGACTTCAATAACACCGCGCATACTTTCGACCAACCGGTAAACGATCCAGAGCCCCAGTCCCGTTCCGTTCTGCTTTGTTGTGAAAAACGGATCGAAAAGTTGATTCCTGTATTCGGGTGAAATGCCAGGGCCATTGTCAGTTACCTCAAGAATAATGCAATTACCATCCTGGAATGTTCTGAAAACTACTGTCCCTTCATCGCCAAGTGCCTGAATGGAGTTTTTCAGAAGGTTAAGAACAATCTGTTGGACCCGTCGCCTGTTAATCATGACATCATCGCCGAGACGGTTTTCCCAGACAAAATCGATATTTCGACCATTGATTTCAGAGACGACAATATCGCGAAGATCATCAAGAGACGAGGAACTATCGGTGCCGTGCGCTTCTTCAATGCGCAGCTCAATCAACAGGCTTTCGACAATATTCTTGATCCGGTTCAAGCCTTTATCAAGCAGGGGAAGGTAACGTTCCACAAGTTCCGGATCGTCGGGGTGTTTTTTCAGGGTGTCGATGCAATTCATCAGGCCGGCCAGGGGGTTGTTGACTTCATGGGCGACGCCAGCGGTTATCCGCCCAAGGGCGACCATTTTTTCACTGACGGCGATTTGCTCTTCCAATGTTTTCTTTTCAACCATCTCCTTGGCCATCTTGTTGAAGGCAGTAGCCAGGATACCCAGTTCATCGTCGATACTGACGGGTATCGGCTCAATGTTGAAAAGTTCACCGCGCCCGACGGCCTCCATGCCTTCTGTCATGGCGGTAAGCGGCTTTGTAATTCTTCTGGAAATGGCGGCTCCAAGAAGACTGCCAAGAGCGACCAGGGCAAGTGTCAGGCCAATTATAATAAAGGCGGAGCGTTGCGCCTTCAGGTGCAGTTCCCTGTACGACAGCCTGACCCGGACGACACCGAGCAACTTCTCGTCGGAATAGATTGGCGCGACACCTTCGAGGAACCCATTTTTGCCAATGTCGCTTTTCAGGATGGTTGGACTCCGCACCTCCCTGGCAGCGGCAAACAGGCGCGTTTCATTGTTGCCTGAATGGACCGGCGGTTTGCCCAGGGGATTGTTGTTGGGGTCCAGATGGGCAAGGACGATGCCGTTCGGGTCAAGTATCATCCCGGTCAGGATGTGTGTGTCAACCATACCCTCGGGAACCTGACGGGTCATGTTCTTAAGACTTTTGTAGAGCGCCCAATAATCGCTTTGCAGGATATCTTCAGATGCCGTTGCGGCAACAGAATGGGCTAGCAGCAAGGCCTTGTTTTCCAGTTCCAACTGGAAGCGCTGCCAATCCAGGGTGATGATCACGGCACCGATGGTAAAGGCCACCCCGGCGACGACGGCGGTAATTGTCAGGGCGAATTTTAAAGCCAGCCCTTTGGGGAAAATATTAAGCCAGGTCATTTCTTGATAGCCGTGCCAGCACTTTCATTTGCTGCTGAAGAATTGTCCAGCGGCTGCGTACTCCGGGTTCTCAGAGCCATCTCGCGAATGTTGTCAAAAAGGCTGGGGGAGGATTCCCCGAAACTATCCAATTTCAGACCATCGAGGAATTTACGACCGCTGGGATCATCCTTCATGGCCAAGATGACTCTTTTCATACGCCAAACCGTTTCCAGATCGACGCCTATGCGAGAGACAAGCGGCGGGAACCCGAAAGCAGGCGACTGATTGATGACACGGGTCTTGTCGGCAAGTTCGGGACGAAACTCCTTCATGTATTCCCAGATATAGGAATCGACGGCGGCACCGTCGGCAAACTGTTCGGCAACGGCCTCGACAGTTTCCGCATGGTTGAAGGTGAAGAATGTCTGGCGAAAGAAGGCTTCCTTGTTGGTTCCTTTTTGAGCGAGAAGGTATTGCGGGTACAGGTAGCCTGAATTGGATTCCGGGTCGGAGTAGGCAAAAGTTTTCCCCTTCAGGTCGTCGATTGACTGATGGGGGCTGTCCTTGTGAACGATGATAAAGGAATGATAAAGCGGCCTGCCTTTGTAAACCGGTACCGATAGAAGTTTGATAAATTCCGGGTCCCGGTTCTGGACAAAAGGAAAACCGCAAATCCAGGCAAAATCGAGACTGCCGGATTGCAGCATGTCCATGACCTCGCGATATGAGCGACGGCGAACGAACTCGACGGGCTGGCCCATTTCCTTGCTCAGATAGTAGGCCCATTGATCGAGAAAACGGAGGTTTTCGCGAACCACCACGGCGGTCAGCCCGAAACGGATGGGCGCGGGAGCCTGCGCAACCTCCTCATGGTCGGCACGCACACTGCTGGCCATGATGGTGGACAGGAAAACGAAAAGGCACAGATATGTCGCCCAGCTTCTCTTCACGGAAAACTCCTCCCAGAAAAAGTTCTTGCCGTTCCGGCGGGAGCCACTGGTCCCGCTCCTTTTAGTTATTGGCCGTCTGGAAATATGTTCGCATTGTCCATCGACGGGGGAATTATCCACTCTTTATTGATAATTCGCAAATCGTCGATACGTCCATGTGGCGCAGTTTCAAGCAGTTTGGCGACGGTGTTTTGGCCCTTATGTTACTTATCGGTAACGAGGATTCTCACAAAGCTCTCAACAACCATTTGAATTTTATGGTTATTTACGGCTTTGTTACCTCGCAGACCGGAATGTTACCTGCCGGTAACTCAAATGCAGAGTTATCCACAGGGGCGAAACCTGATTTTCTTTAAGTATTCAATAATAACAACGGGTTCCTGGTGTTGGCATGGGAAGTGCTTATTAACCCTTAGAAAAAAGCGGTCTTCCGGCTTGTTGTTTGCGTGCCGGAACGTTCCACAATAATAAAACAGGTAGGGGTTTGCGACTTGAAAGTCGGTTTTTCAATCACGGGGGGGACAGTCGTCGCCAGCGTTGTGGTTGCCGTTTTTTTGCTTGGGGGCGGATGGTTCGCCCAGGCCACCTACTTCAAACAGTCTTCGTTCTGCGGTGGTTCCTGCCACGCAATGACAGAGCAGTTTAACGCCTGGAAGAAAGACAAACACTACGCCGGCAACAACGAAAAATCGCAAGAAGCAGGCTGCGTTGATTGCCATATCCTTCCCGGCGAAGAGAATTCGATGAAGGAAAAGTATCGAGGCTTGCGGCACTTGAGCGCGAGCCTTTACGACGCCAAGATGCCCTTGCCGATCCGCCCTGTGGTGAATGACGAGTCCTGCTTACGTTCTGGTTGTCATTCGAAAGATAAACTCCAGGACAAGGAAATCAAATTCACTGAAAAGGTCCGCTTCAAGCACAAAGTACACTTTGAAGAAAAGGCGCTTAAAGGACAGCAATGGCTTTCTTGTGAAACCTGTCATTTCAAGGTCACCGCGGAAAAACATTTCGAAGTCCCGAAAGAAATCTGCTTCCTCTGCCACCTGAAACTTGAAAAGCCCACCCTTGAACAAGCGGTCATGGAAGAAGTGACGATTGGTGAAAAGGCGGTTCAGGAAATCAGTTTCCGTCAGAGACCCTCAATCGATTTCAACCAGGGCACATCGAAGTGCGAAACCTGTCACGAGATTCCGACCAAGTCCCTGCAGGGACAGCTCAGTGCGGAAGATTCCAAGGTCAAGGCGATTACTCATCAGACTATCAAGGAGGCCGGAGTTGCTTGCGAAGGTTGTCATTTTGAGATCGTCAAGGGTCATGGAGAAGTCAACACCGGCAATGTCGTCTCTAACGGCTGCCTGACCTGTCATAACCGCAGTGATGATCTGCTGTCCAAGGCCGGTGAAGGCAAGGTGATGCATGAAGAGCATATTGCCCAGGCTCGAGCCGATTGTTTCGATTGCCATAGTGTGATCGAACACAAGAATCGTACCGATCACCTGGATTTTGTACGCGAAGACTGCACTCTTTGTCATCAGGACCAGCACAAATATCAAAAAATGCTGCTGGCCGGTATTCCGGTGACGGAGGGGATCCGCAGTGCCCCGCATTTGATGTTCAAGGTCAACACCAACTGTATGGGCTGCCACCTTAAAAAAGATATGAACAAGGGGCACGCCGTTCGCACTGGCGCGCCCGAGACTTGCGCCGCCTGCCATACCCCTGAACACAAGAAGATGCTGGAAGACTGGCGCAAACAGATCGACAGGGACGTCAAGGGTGCCCAAGAGCTTGAACTGGAGGCCCAGGAAGCGCTGAAGGCCGCCAAGCAAAAAGGCGTCGCCGCCGAGAAATTGAACAAGGCCGAGGAAATGATCGCCGCAGGGCAGAAATTCCTGGAGGTCGTTCGCATCGGCAACGGCGTTCACAACAAGAAATACGCCATCACCATTCTCGATAAGGCGTTCGTCAATTTCGAAGACACCATCGATCTGTTGCAAGACGGTGGTTAAGGAGCAGGGGATCAAAGGCCTCTGATGAAGATCGATAATACACTGAATGACCATGGAGGAAGGCACGATGAAAAGGAGAGAGAGACGATGAATAAAATAGATAAACCCAATATCGGTCGCCGCGAAGTGCTTAAGGGCGCCGGTATAACTGTGGCTGGCGCGGCGGCGGCAGCCGTCGGCTCTGAAGTAGCAGAAGCCGCCGCCACAGCCCCCCGCTGGGCAATGGTTATGGATTTGCGACGGTGTATCGGCTGCCGGGCCTGCACGGTTTCCTGTAAATCTGAAAATGATGTTTCGCTTGGACGTTTCAGGACCGTCGTTCAGGAAAAGACTTATGGTGAGTTCCCCAAAGTCAAAAAAGGCTTCCTGCCGATCATGTGCAATCACTGCGAGGGCAACAAGGAAGACGGTGTCCCGCCTTGCGTTAAAGTCTGTCCGGAATACCCCGGTGAGCGTCTGACATTCGTGACGCCTGATGGTGGCAAGATTCGCTATCGCGGTGGTGCGACATACAAACGCCCCGATGGCCTGGTGCTCATCGACTCGGAACTGTGCATCGGCTGCGGCAAGTGCATCGATGCCTGCCCGTACGGTGTGCGCTCGTTCAATCCGTTCGTTCAGGCCGGCAAAAAACCGGAAAAGCAAGCCGCTGACAAATGCGATATGTGCAAGGAAAGGGTGGCCAACGGTATTGACCCATCCTGCGTCAACACCTGTCAGGGCCGTGCCCGTATCTTCGGCGATCTCAACGATCCGAACAGCCAAGTCGCCATGCTGGTCAAGGAACATAACCTTGCCAAGAACGTCCTGCTTCCGAAGGAAGGCACCGATCCGCATGTTTTCTATATCGATCCGGACAACGTGCTGGAGACCCTCTACAAGCCGCGCGAGAAAGGTAAATTGGACCACTTCGTGGATTTGATCCCCTAGGACCAGCAATCAGAGAAGGAAGATGAAAATGAAAAAGTTAAATCGTCGAAACTTTATGACACTTGCTGGTGCTAGCGGAGCAGCACTTGCAACGGGTGTCGGAAAGCCGAAAAAAGCCCTCGCGGGAACGATGGTGTTCAAAAACGGTGGCCGCGATTTCTCGCCGGTTACCGGCAAGGAACGCCAGGCGATCCCGACGGCTTGTTGGGGCTGTGTGACCCGTGACGCAATGATCGGTTATGTCGAAGATGGGCGGCTTAAAAAACTCGAAGGCCATCCTGACTCAATTCGCACCCTCGGCAAATTGTGCGCCAAGGGCCAGGCCGGTGTTAACCAGGTCTATTTCCCCGATCGCATCCTTTATCCGTTGCAGCGCGTCGGCAAACGCGGCGAGCACAAATGGAAAAGGATTTCCTGGGACGAGGCCCTGGATATCATTGCCAGCAAGCTCAAACCTCTTCGCGACGCTGGCAAGCCCGAGCAGTTCATGTACGCCTATGGTCGCCACAAAGCCTCCCAGTGGGCGGTCACGGGCGACTTCCTGGCAGCCTACGGGACCAAGACCATCGGCAATCACACATCGGTGTGTGAAGGTTCTAAATGGGTTGGTCAAGAAAGCCTGTGGGGTGGCATGTATGACAACTGGGACTACGACAAGACTGATTATGTCGTAAACTTCGGCTCCAACCAGTTCGAAACCCACACCAACCATATCCCGACTTCGCAGCGTCTGATCCGGGCCATGGTCGAACGTGGTGTGCCGCTTTACACCTTCGATGTCAGGCTTTCGAACACCGCCGCCAAGTCGACGGAATGGGTTCCAATCAAGCCCGGTTTTGACGGTCTGGTCATGTTGGCGATGATCAACGTCATCATGAACGAAGGACTGTTCAAGGAAGACCACTTCAAGTACATGCGTGTGACGCCAGATCACCGGGCGACGACGGCTGAGAGAATCGCAGCGGTCAAGAAACAGGTCGCAGAATTCACACCCGAATTCGCCGAGAAGAAAAGCGGTGTTGCGGCCTCCAAGATCAAGGAGATCGCGCGTGGCTTCGCCAATGCCAAGTCGGCTTGTCTGGTCACCTATCGTGGCACGGTCATGCACTATCACGGTGCCGATCAGGAACGCGCCGCGATGTTGCTTGCCGCCGTCACCAACAACCTGGACAGGGCCGGTGGCCGCATCATGGGCGTTGGTGGTAGCTGGAATGCGCCCTCCTCGAAGAAGGCGAAGGTCAGCAAAGGCTTGCACATCAAGGATGGTTTCCCTGGTGAAGCGGCCTATCCAACCCACCACGTCAGTCAGTCGATCATTCCGATGATTATCGATGGCAGTCATGGTCGGCCGGATGTCTATTGGTGGAGTTGCTACAACCCGACCTACATCAACGGCAATAATAAAGAGGCCGCCAAGGCGTTCCAGGACGAGACCATCTTCCCGTTCCTGATTACCACGACCATTGCCTATGATGAATCCTCGCAATATGCCGACATCATCCTGCCCGACGTCACCTATCTTGAACGGTGGGATTGGGAAGACATGGTCGATGCCAGCCAGATCGGCGAGAACTACATTCGTCAGCCTCTCGTCAAGCCGCTTGGCGAGGCGAGGTGTCAGGGTGATGTGTGGCCGGAGTTGGCCAAGAGGTTGGGCTTCGAGCTCGTCTATTCGAGCAAGAAGGACTTCGTCAAGCAGACCTGCGACAATACGCCCGGTGTCAAGGAAGCCGGTGGCTTCGATTACATGGTCAAGAAAGGCGTCTGGCACGACCCCAATGGCAAACCAAACTATGGTTTCTATGAGGCCAAGGTCGATGTTTCTGGCGATGGCGTGATTTTAGACAAGGATACCGGCGTCTACTGGAACCACAAGAAGGCCGGTGTTGGCGCAGATGCCAAGTACCTTGAGACCGATGGAGCTAAATCGGCCTATGTCGCCCAGGACATTGACGGGACTCCGCGTAAGGCCTATCCGCCGAACACGTCGTTCGTCAAGTCGGGTCTTCTTGACTTCTACTCCGACAACTTCGCAGCCAAAGGTATGCCGGCTTTCCCGACCTATACGCCGACGCCTGAACACGAAGCCATGGCTAAGGATGATATGGTCCTGACCACTTACAAGGTCGCCGTGCACACACATTCCCGGACCACCCAATGTAAGTGGTTGTCTGAGATCAAGCACGACAACCCGGCCTGGATCAACGGCAAGACAGCCGCAGATCGTGGCATCAAGGATGGCGATTCGATCAAGGTGAAAAGCAGTATCGGGGAAATCACGACCACTGCCTACGTCACCGAAGGCATCATTCCTGGTGTCATCGCCATCTCTCACCACTTTGGCAGAAAGTTCTCGGGCATCTACGGATCGGGTAAAAGCAACCCGGGCAGCGTAGGTGGTTCAACCGATCCGGACGCCAAAAACATGACGTGGAAAAAGCATGGCGTTCATCCCAACGCGATCATACCAAACAGCACCGACCCAATCGGTGGGGCGCAGCGCTGGATGGATACGGTTGTCAAGGTTACTAAGGCCTAATCAACTTAAACAACGAGGAGAAGAAATGATGGTAGAATCCCGGAACAACATGGCCGAAATGGCGATGGCGAGAGCCAACGTGTATGGTCTGCTGGCCGATGTTTTCCGGGAGTCTCCATCCGGACTTCTCTTGCTAAAGCTTGGGGAGCCGGAATTTTCCGGCTCCCTAAAGGCTCTCGGCCTGTCTCTTGATGAGGTGTTTGGGGAAGTCCCACACAGACAACTTGTTGAGGATCTTGCCATTGAATATACAAGACTGTTCATCGGGCCGAGCAATCATATTTCGCCTCATGAATCCATGCATTGTGACGTCAGATTCGGAGAGAAAAAAGCCCTTTGGGGTGACCAAACCGTTGCTGTCAAGAAGTTCATGCAAGCCGCAGGAATGGAGATCGACGACGGCTTTGGCGGCATGCCCGATCATATCAGCGCCGAGTTAGAGTTCATGCAGCAGCTCCTACAAAATGAGTGCGATGCGTGGGTCAATGAAGACGATGAACTGGCTTGTAATATTTTAAGCATCGAAAAGAAGTTTTATGACGAACATCTATCGCAATGGGTGGCCAACTTCTGTGACACGGTCATTGAGCTATCAAAACATGTTTTCTACGCGCAATTCTGTGAGGTCACGAAGGGTTACATGAGCTTCGAAAAAGAGACCCTGCGAGAGCTTATCGATGAAGCGGAAGAAAGCGTGAGACTTTCCGCTTAAATTCTCTTAGGACGCTGTGAAGTTCAATGACTGCAGTCCGTTTCACCCTGCTTTCTTTCTTTTTAATACTGACTAAACCTGCCTACGCATGCGGCTGGTGGGGGGACGGCGAGATGTCCCGATCCGATAAAGATATTATCACCGCTGATGGCCGTCCGGTTGAACAATACCTCGGCCTTGAATCCATGAAATTACCTGGACGCATGGGATATGGCATTGCCGTTCCAGGGCCGGGCCGGGCGATCCCCTATCTGTTAGCGACCTTCGGCCAGCCGGTCACCCGCATAAGTGAATTTAAAATTTTCGGTTTCCGTTCCGTTATCGACCTTGGAACGTCCGAGCCTGCGGCGAGTCTTCACCGCGCCGAGACAGAAGCCGTCGGCATGCGGTATTTCAATATTCCCATCGATGGCGACATGCCGTCCGGCAAGCAATTCACCGCTTTTAACCAGACCGTCCTAAATGCTAATAACGGCCCGTTGCTCGTTTATGCACCAAGGGCCGCATTAATCGCGGTGATGTGGGCGTCCTACCGTCTCAGCGTTGGATCACCTTTGGAGTTCGTGCTTAGTGAGGGAAGAAGTTTGGGATTATCGGGGGAACAGGAAACGGAATTGCGCAATCAGGAGAGCCGCTCAGGGTCCGGGGGACGTAAAGAATGATACGAATGTTAAGGGTCGAAACGGGGCGGGCCTGCGAGCGCAAAACCCTCTTTTACATCGCCGCCTCTTTTCTGTCTCTGTTCAGCGCATTCACCAACCTGGAAGTCCATCTGTATCTGCCCGGTATTTTCTGGATCGTCGGCGGCACCCTTATTGCGGGTTGCTGGGCATATGAAAAATTCTGCTATTTTGAGAAAATTGATAGTATCGCCACTGAATGCAGCGCCTGCGGTTTGTTCGGCCACAAGATCCCCTGGATACTGTTGGTGTCATGCGGCATCGCCAATCTTACCAACCTATCGACAGGGTGGAGTGCCTTAACGGCTTACGCTATTGCCTTGGCGTTGTTTTCCTTAACCGGATCTTTTTTGCTGATGCTAATTCAGGGAAACCAGCCTTCCGATGACTTCAAACGGTAACTAATTTTGAAATGGCTACCTTCGATCCTTGCGAAGAAATCTTTTTCGCAAGGGCCTATCGTCTCCGGCGCTTCACGGTCATCCGTTTCCATAGTCACCTTGCTGGCCTCGTACAGTCCGCAATTACAAGCCCCGGTCAAACGTCCAGGTTTGCTACTTTCAGGGCGTTGGCCTGAATGAAATCGCGGCGCGGTTCGACCATGTCGCCCATCAGCGTCGAGAACACCTCCTCGGCGGCGTCGGCATGATTGACCCTGACCTGCAACAGCGAGCGCACATTGGGATCAAGCGTCGTTTCCCAAAGCTGTTCAGGATTCATTTCCCCCAAACCCTTGTAGCGCTGCATGGTCGTGCCTTTACGCCCGGCCAGCATAATGTTTTCGACCAGGGACACCGGGCCGGTGATGACATAATCCTTTTCCTTGACGACAAGCTTGCCATGGCGGGCATAAAGTTTTTGTAAAACTCCGGCTTTTTCATCGAGCTTGCGGGCCTCGGCACTTCTAATCAAGGCACTGTCGATGATGTGACGTTCGGCGACGCCGCGCAATGTCCGCGTGAAAGCCAGGCCGCCATCCTCCAAAACCGTGCCAATCCAGCCGCGTTCGGCCTCGATCTCCAGGGCATCAAGGCGCTTGGCGGCATAATCGCCAATTTCTCCGGCATGCACCGCGTCGGACAAAATTTGCGGATTAAGCGCCCCCAGGATAGCCGCCTGTTCGACAATTCTGATCGGCACATGGCGCGAAAGTCTGTCGAGCAGCACTTTCATACTTCTCGCCTCTTCAACCTGATGACGCAGGTCGGCACCGGCAAGCTGGTCGCCGTCATAGGTGGTCATCACCGTTCCTTCATTGACGGCGGACGACAACAGATAATCTTCCAGCGCCTCGTCATCCTTCAGGTAGACCTCTGACGAGCCGCGCTTGGCCCGATAAAGTGGCGGCTGGGCGATATACAGATAACCGCGCTCAATCAATTGCGGCATCTGCCGATAGAAGAAGGTCAAAAGCAGGGTGCGGATGTGGCTACCGTCAACATCAGCATCGGTCATGATGATGATTTTATGATAACGGCACTTGTCGGGATTGAAATCATCGCGACCGATGCCGGTGCCCATGGCGGCGATCAGGGTTCCGATTTCCGCCGAGGAGAGCATCTTGTCGAAGCGGGCCCGTTCGACATTGAGGATTTTACCGCGGAGCGGCAGAATCGCCTGATTTTTGCGATGACGGCCTTGCTTGGCCGAGCCGCCGGCACTGTCACCTTCGACGATGAACAGTTCGGAAAGCGCTGGGTCGCGCTCCTGACAATCGGCCAGTTTTCCCGGCAACGAAGCCATATCCAGAGCCCCTTTGCGACGGGTCAGCTCACGCGCCTTGCGGGCCGCCTCGCGGGCCGCGGCGGCTTCGACAATTTTCCCAAGGACCGCCTTGGCTTCGCTGGGATGCTCTTCAAACCACTGATCAAGTTGATCGCCGACAATGCTTTCGACGATCGGGCGCACTTCCGATGACACCAGCTTGTCCTTGGTCTGCGACGAGAACTTGGGATCGGGGACCTTGACCGACAACACGCACGTCAATCCTTCGCGCGCATCGTCGCCGGTAATCGCCACCTTTTCCTTTTTGGCGATGCCGCTGGACTGGGCGTACTTATTGATGGTCCGCGTCATGGCACCGCGGAAACCGGCCAGATGGGTGCCGCCATCGCGTTGCGGGATGTTGTTGGTGAAAGGCAGCGTCGTTTCGTGATAGCTGTCATTCCATTGCAGGGCCATTTCGACGGATATGCCCTCTTTTTCGCCAAACGCCACCAGCGGGGCCTGGTTGATGGCGTTCTTCGACTTGTCCAGGTATTCAACGAAAGCCTGAAGGCCGCCCTCATAGTGCAGATCAACGACGTGATCATCGACATGGCGGGCATCGGTCAGGCGCAAGTATACGCCCGAATTAAGGAACGCCAGCTCGCGCAAGCGATGCTCCAGGGTGGCGAAATCGAAGTCGATCATCGTGAAGGTTTCTGTCGATGGCATGAACGTCAGTTCGGTGCCGGTCTTGGGGCCTTCTTTATTATCGGCCGGCGGCGCTTCGGCGACCTCTTTGAGGGGGCTGACCGTATCGCCGTGTTCAAAACGAACGCCGTATTCCTTGCCATTACGCCAGATTCTCAATTCCAGCCACGACGACAGCGCGTTGACGACGGAAACGCCGACGCCGTGCAGGCCGCCCGATACCTTGTAGGAATTCTGATCGAATTTGCCGCCAGCGTGGAGCTGCGTCATGATCACTTCGGCAGCCGAAATACCCTCTTCCTGGTGAATGTCGACGGGAATACCGCGGCCATTATCGCCGACCGTAACCGAACCATCGGCGTTGAGGACAACATCGACCCGGTCGCAATGACCGGCCAGCGCCTCATCGATGGCATTATCGACGGCCTCGTAAACCATATGATGAAGACCCGATCCGTCATCGGTGTCGCCGATGTACATGCCGGGGCGCTTGCGTACCGCGTCTAGCCCCTTAAGCACTTTAATGGAGCCGGAATCGTAGACGTCGTCGCCGCTCTTGGGGGTTTTTGCTATGATCGGTTTATCTGTCATGGTTTGCTCTTTTCCTGCCCGTTTAAAGGGGCATTATCACGGCGTCTACAACGCCAAAAAACTGAGCCTCGTTCTTTAACGGGGCGAACAAGGCGGTATCGGTTCCGGTCATCCAGGCCTGAAGGCCAAGACGAATAATTTCTTCAAACAAACCCTGGCGGCGGGTTTCATCCAGATGCGCCGCCACTTCGTCGAGAAACAGCAACGGCAACGAACCCCGCGCGGCCCCCTGCAAACGGGCATTGGCCAGGATCAGCGCTATCAGCAAAGCTTTTTGCTCGCCGGTCGAACAAAGTTCGGCGACCTGCCCGGTGCCCAAGTGACGCACCGCCATATCGCTACGGTGCGGACCGACTGGAGCGGTCGCGTTTTCGCTGTCTGCCCGACGGCTTTGGTCGAGAATCTTTTTCATGCGCTCTTCGGCCTCCAGCGCCGGACCGGCCGCGAGCCACTGCTCAAGCGTCCCTGTAACACTGACGGCGGCACCCGGAAAAGCGCCATCTGCGGCGGCCTGTCCTGCCGCTTCATCGAGCCGGGCGGCCATATCCTGTCTGGCTGCACTGACGGCGACGCCTTTACTGGCCATGGTTTCCTCCAGGACGCTCAGCCACTGCGGGTCGGCAGGGCGACCGCTGTCGGACTGACCATGGCGCAACAGACGAGAACGTTCGCGCATGGCATGCTCATAAGCCGAAACCCGGCCTGCATGTGCCGGATCGGCACCGAAAACCAGGCGGTCGAGGAAGCGTCTGCGCGCCGAAGCGCCTTCGAGAAACAACCTGTCCATTTGCGGCGTCAACCACTGAGCGCTTAAAATTTCGGCCAACAACGCTTGTGAGCGCACGGCGGTACCGTCAATGTGAACGACCCGCTTTTCGCGCTTGCCCGCCTGTTGCGCCTCTCTGCCGGTTCCAACATCGAGCGCGCCGCTCCGGGTTGCAAGCTTCGCCGCAACAGCCCAGAGCTTACCCGAGGGTTCGCCTGAAGCAGGATCACGGCGGGAAATATCGGCCAGCCTGGCCCCCCGCAAGCCACGCCCCGGAACCAGAAACGACAGCGCCTCAAGAATATTCGTCTTGCCCGCCCCGTTCGGCCCGCATAGAACAATCGGCCCAGGCCCGGTCTCAATGCGTTGGCTGCTGTAACAACGGAAATCTGTCAGTGTTAAGCGGGCAACGGATGCTCCAGGCGCAATAGCAGCCCCCTCACCAGCGCTGCCGGTTTCTGTTTCCTGTCTAGCCAGTCCTGGCGAATAGATCATTACACTCGCATGGGCATCAGCACATAAAGCGCACTGGTGTCGTCAGTTTCACTCAAAATCGTCGGTGCTGCGGCGTCGGCCAAGGTAAAGCGGGCGTTATCGCCTTCGATCTGATGGGTGATATCGAGCAGATAACGGGAATTGAAGCCAATCTCCATGGAGTCGCCGTGATAGTCGACTTCCAGTTCTTCCGTCGCCGTGCCCGATTCGGGGCTGGAGGCAGAAAGCACCAGCATGCCTTCAGACAAGGCGAGCTTGATGGCGCGGGACTTTTCACTTGAAATAGCCGAAACCCGGTCGACCGCATCGGCGAAGGTCTTACAATTGACGATCATCTCCTTGTCGTTACCGGCCGGGATAACCCGCTCGTAATCGGGGAACGTGCCATCGATCAGCTTCGAGGTTAGGGTGACCCCGTCAAAGGTAAAGCGGATTTTCGTTTCCGAAAGTTCGACGGCGACTTCATCGACGGTATCTTCAATCAGCTTGCGCAGTTCACCGACTGCCTTGCGCGGTATAATGACACCGGGCATGCCCTCGGCACTGGTCGGCAAGGGCCCCTCGACACTGGCTAAACGGTGACCGTCCGTCGCTACCGCCCTTAAAACCTTGGTGCCATCACGCTCGGCGGCGTGCAAATAAATGCCGTTCAGATAGTAGCGGGTTTCCTCCGTCGAAATGGCGAAACGGGTACGATCGACGAGACCGCGTATTTCAGCCGCTGGCAGGGAAAACGTATGGCCCATCTCGCCGCCGGACATAACCGGGAAGTCGTCGGTGGGAAGGCAGGTCAGGGTAAAGCGCGAGCGCCCGGACTTGATCGTCAGCTGGCCTTCGCCGTCACTGTCAAATTCAACCTGCGAGCCTTCGGGCAATTTGCGGACAATTTCATAAAGGGTCAGCGCCGGGGCGGTTGTCGCCCCCGGCTGGCCCACATCGGCGTCAATTTGCTCGACGATGTCCAGGTCCATGTCAGTGGCGTTGAGACTAAGACGGCCTTCGCCGGCTTCAATTCTGACGTTGGAAAGAATAGGAATGGTATTGCGGCGCTCGACAACGCTCTGGACATGGCCCAAAGATTTCAACAACGCCGCCCGTTCAATGGTAAATTTCATGTTTAAGTCTTAACGTTCAATTATGGTTTTAGAGAACCCGTCCGTTGGCCGTAAACAGCGCCTGAAAGGCTGCATGCAAGTCGACAACGGACCGAATCCTGCCCCCCCGATGAGGACCGCTACAGTATAGCAAATGGGCTTAAAATCAGAAGTCTTTTCCGCACCCCGGAATGAGTTGATAAATCCCGGGTTTTCTAGCTGCGTAATGCGCCCTCAGCCTTCGAGCATACGCCTCAGCAGTTCGACGTCTTCGGCGAACGAGCTATCGCACTCGCGCAGTTCTTCAACCTTCTTCACTGCGTGCATGACGGTGGTGTGATCGCGGCCACCAAACTTGCGTCCAATTTCCGGCAACGATCTGGATGTCAGTTGTTTGGCCAGATACATAGCCACCTGACGAGGCCTGGCGACGGAACGGGCGCGCCGGGCCGAATGCATGTCGGAGCCGCGAATATTAAAGTGCGAGGCGACCTGTTTCTGGATTTCCTCGATGGTCACGCGGCGGTCATTGGCGCGCAGCAAATCATGCAGGACTTCTTGCGCCGTCTCCAGCGTAATTTCCCGCCCGACGAGTTGGGAATGGGCGACGACCCGGTTCAACGCACCTTCAAGTTCACGGACGTTGGCGGTGATCTTATGGGCGAGGAACTCCATCATCTTCTGTGGCACGTCGACTTTAAGCTGTTCAGCCTTCGATTGCAGAATACCGAGGCGCAACTCGTAGGTGGTGGCGTGAATATCGGCGACCAAACCACAGTTAAGCCGTGACTGCAGGCGCTCCTCCATACCTTCAAGGTCGGACGGCGACTTGTCGGCAGAAATGACGATCTGCCGACCCTGGTCAACCAGCGCGTTGAAGGTGTGGAAAAATTCTTCCTGGGTCGCACCCTTGCCGCCGATGAACTGGACATCGTCGATCATCAGAACATCGACATTGCGGAACATATCTTTGAAATCGACGGTGTTTTGTTCTTTAAGCGCCCGGATGAAACGATACATGAACTTTTCCGCCGACAGGTAGATAACCGTACGCTTCGGGTCCTGGCGACAAATATGCTGGGCGATGGCGTGCATCAAGTGGGTCTTGCCAAGGCCGACACCGCCATAAAGGAACAACGGATTAAACGGAACGGAGGGCGCTTCGGCGACACGCCGGGCAGCGGCATAAGCAAATTCGTTTGGCTTGCCAACAACGAAATTATCAAACGTAAAACGGGAATCCAGCGGGCCGCTAATACCGACCTGACCTATATCAGAAGCCCGGCGGGTATCGATCCGGGCGACGCCATGGGCGGCCCCGGTCGCGGCGGCAGCTACCGGAGCAGTCGACTTGGCCGCACTCTCGATGGGCTTAAGTGCGCGTTCGGGCTGGATTGATATATCAACGCACTCGATAGCCTTATCAAGGGCAGTCCACAAACTGCCAAGACGCTCAACATAATGGGCGACAACCCAGTCACGCATGAAACGGGTGGGCACAGAAATGCGCGCGGCCCCATCTGCGACGCCCCGGATGGTCATCGGCTTGACCCAACTTTGATACGCGGCCTCGCCTATTTCAGACCTGAGGCTCTCGCAGACCTGCCGCCAATTATCTTCGTGCAGGTCGCCAATCGTTTCGTTCGTCATCTATACTCACGCCCCCGGATATCAACATCTTCAAGAAACAATTGCCACCGCGCCAGAGAGAACGTCTCATTCCCGCCAGGAAATCCGGTAAATAATCCGGGGATTTCTCACCCCCGATCACCTGATTTCAAAACCCCGAATTACGAAAGAACACCCCACCCCAAGGTGTCCATCCTGCCATTTTAGCGTCGGGATATAAGTATTGTCGCGTTTTCGTATTGCTTCTTTCTCTCGACGAAGCCGTCTGTCTGCTTACGGCCAGATGTTGAAATTGCCCTCTGTTATTTTATATTTTCTTTCGTCACGCAGCATACTTCGCAGCATTATACTTATTATTTCAAAATTAAGTATTACTTAAATACATAAATATTACATAAAATTTTACTTAATTTTAGAGAACTAAATACTTTGAAGTAACTATCGGACACCGCACGGGTTGCCCCGTCGATTAAGAGATAAACTACAGAGCCGTGCCCCGACATGCAACGTGATCGTAAGGGGAACGTTGAAAATAATTGCCTTGACAGACCCCCCTTCTTCGAGTCCCCGCCCCTTAAAAGTAACCTGGGCAATCGGCCACGAAAAAGGCCGCTGACAATTGCCAGCGGCCTTTAAAAACTTCGGGGCCCGAATTAAGGAACTTGCTTCAGGCGGCCATCGCCTTGATGCGAGCCGACAGGCGCGAAATCTTGCGTGAGACCGTGTTCTTGTGAAAGATGCCTTTCTGGGCGCTGCGCATCATTTCCGGCTGCGCGGCTTTCAATGCGGCGACGGCGTCGTCCTGATTACCGCCAGCGATGGCTTCCTCGACCTTACGCACAAAAGTGCGGGTGCGGGTGCGGCGATCATTATTGACGGCGGTGCGTCGTTCAATCTGGCGGATGCTTTTCTTGGTCGATGCGTGATTAGCCATAATCTGGATATTCCGTAATTCTAACTCTAGGTCTGGGCAATTGAAGGCAGGCTTATATAACCCATTGTATGGGCCGTCAAGCCTGCTATTGCGCCCTGCTTAAGACTCCCGGCTAGTTATTCTTGAAGGCCGGTTGGCGCTTTTCGGCGAAAGCCGCCATTCCTTCTTTCTGATCCTGAGTCGAAAATGTCGCGTGAAACAGCCGACGTTCGAAAAGGACCCCTTGGGACAGGGTTGTCTCATAGGCGTTGTTAACCGCTTCCTTGGCCATCATTACGATCGGTCGAGACAGCTTGGCAATGGCTTCTGCCGCCTTCACGGCCTCTTCAATCAAATCGTCGGCGGCGATGATACGGCTAACCAGGCCCGCCCGTTCGGCCTCCTGCGCGTCCATCATGCGGCCACCCAGACACATTTCCATGGCTTTCGCCTTGCCCACCGCGCGGGTCAGGCGTTGTGTCCCGCCAGCCCCTGGAATGGTGCCGATGGTGACTTCCGGTTGGCCGAATTTGGCGTTATCGGCGGCGAGGATGAAGTCGCACATCATGGCGACCTCGCAGCCACCGCCAAGGGCGTAACCGGCAACGGCGGCGATCACCGGCTTGCGGCAGGTGGTTACGCGTTCCCAGCCATCGGAAATGAAATTTTTCAGATAATTCCCGGCGAACGTATTGTCTTTCATCTCCAGGATGTCGGCACCGGCGGCAAAAGCCTTCTCGGAACCGGTCAGGACGATGGCACCGATGTCCTGATCCGCCTCAAAGCTATCGAGGGCTTCTGCCAGTTCGCCGATCAGGGCCGCGTTGAGGGCGTTCATGGCCTTTGGCCGGTTGAGGGTAATCAGGCCGACCCGACCCCTGGTCTCTACAACGATATTGGCAAAAGCCATTTGGCTCTCCTTAAAAAAAGCGTTTTTATTGAACGGGTGAAAGCATGAAACGGACGCTGGTGACAGACTGGGTGGCACCGGATATAGCCAGCGTCGGCGGAAATTCCAGCTTTAGTATTTCGCCCTCGCGGCTGAACGTGCCCGCTGCGGTTTCCTGCCAACCCAATTGTGGCAGGGTTTCCTTATAATAAGTGAGCACTGCGTCTTCGCTGACACGGCCCATGGTCAGGGCCTCGACGATGCGTCCGGCCGGGCTGTCGAAAACCATCACCCCGCCATCGACTTCGTTTAAGCCCGTCATCAGCGGCAAGTCTTCGATGGCGCTAAGGAATTGACCTTCTGCGGCGGCGGCCAGCGGGCCTGCGGCAAACAAAACGAAGACCAGCAGCCTGACAAAATGATATGCGCTTTTCATGATCCTTGGTTTACCTATCTTTGCCGCTTCGCACAATAGAATGTCGAGCGACCCGATTGCTGGATTTTACGAATGCCGCCCGTTTTTTTGATATCGCAATCGCATCCCGGGCAGGCTTGTCCTGCCCGCCCATAGACGGCGAAGCTATACTGGAAGTATCCCAGTTCGCCACTGGTCTGCCGGTGGTCGCTGATCGACGAACCTCCGGCGGCAATCGCCCTGGTCAGGACATCGACGATGGCCCCGTACAATTTTTCAGCCCGCCCGCCCTTGATGGTAGCGGCTTTACGTTTGGGCGAAATCCCGGCCTGAAAAAGGGCCTCCGCTACATAGATATTGCCCAGACCGGCGACCACCGATTGGTCGAGCAGGGCCGCCTTGATCGGGCTCATGCGACCGTGCAAGGTTTGCCCCAGTACGCCTGCGTTAAAATCGTCTCCGAGCGGCTCCGGTCCGATGTCCTTGAGCATCCCATGACTGGCCAACTGTCCGGCTTCGACGAGATCCATGAAACCGAAGCGGCGGGGATCGTTATAGCGGATTTCGACCCCCTGATCGGTGGTCAGAATAATATGATCGTGCTTTGCCAGTTCAGGCGTGGGCGCTTCGTAGATACGAAAACTTCCCGACATCCCAAGATGGCAAATCAAGGTCGCCCCGTCGTCGAGTTCGACCAGCAGGAACTTGGCGCGTCTGGCGACCTTGGTCACCGTGCGTCCGGTCAGTCGCTGGCCGAAGCCATCGGGCAAGGCAAAGCGCAGGTCTGGCCTGCGGGCAACGGCGCGGACGATGCGGTGGCCTTCAAGAACCGGGGCAAGGCCCCTTCTCACGGTTTCGACTTCGGGTAATTCGGGCATAGCCAGATCTTTTTTGTCGTAGAGGAAGGCTAACCTAGCGCCTTTTAACGGCTTCGGCTATGGTGCCGCTATGAGCACTATAAAGAACCATAAATCCAATCCACAGGACGCGCAGGCGACGACTCATTTCGGCTTTGCCACGGTCAATGCGGACGACAAGGCGGCGATGGTCCGGGGCGTCTTCGACAATGTTGCCTCGCGCTATGATCTGATGAACGACCTGATGAGCATGGGCGTCCACCGGTTGTGGAAATCGTCCTTCATCAGTCGCCTCGGGCCGCGGGCCGGCATGAAGCTGATCGATGTCGGCGGCGGTACTGGCGATATCGCCTTTAAGTTCCTGAAAGCCGGCGGCGGCGCTGTCTGCGTCTGCGATATTAATGATGAAATGCTAAACGTTGGGCGCGACCGTGCCATCGACCAGGGCATCCTCAAAGGCATCGAGTGGATCAATGGCGACGCCGAAAAGCTACCCGTTCCCGACAACTCTTTCGATGCCTATACGACGGCGTTCTGCATCCGCAACGTTACCCATATCGAAAGCGCCCTGAAGGAGGCCCGCCGGGTTTTGAAACCCGGTGGCCATTTCCTGTGCCTTGAATTCAGCCAGATCGCGCTGCCGTTGCTTGAGGGCCTTTATGATACTTATTCCTTTAAATTGCTGCCGTGGCTCGGCAAGGTCGTCGCCGATGACGAGGATTCCTATCGCTATCTGGCCGAAAGCATCCGTCAGTTTCCCGACCAGGAAACCTTCGCGCAAATGATCCGTGACGCCGGGCTCGAGCAAGTCACTTACGACAACCTGAGCGGTGGCATCGCCGCCATTCATTCCGCCTGGCGAATCTAGGATGAATCGCTCCTTCAGAAATATTACCCGACTGTTTGCAATCGCCCGCATTCTCGCCCGCCACGACGCCCTGATGGTCCTTGAGCGCCTTGAAATTGGTGGCCCGGCCATCGCCCTGGCCCGCCTGTTTTCGCGCCGTGGCAGTGGCCGACCCGGCCAGCGCCTGGCCCTGGCCCTGCAACAGGCCGGGCCGAGCTTCATCAAGCTGGGACAAGCCCTGTCAACTCGCTCGGACCTGCTCGGTGAAGAATTTTCCGCCGACTTGTCGGAATTGCAGGACAGCCTGCCTGCGTTCCCCGCGGCCCAGGCCCGGGCCACCATCGAGGCCGAATTGGCAAAACCCATGGCCGAGCTGTTTAAGGAATTTGACGACCAGCCCATCGCCGCCGCCTCTATCGCCCAGGTTCACTTCGCCATCACCCATGATGGCCGGGAAGTCGCCGTCAAGGTGCTCAGGCCCGACATTGAGGAAGCCTTCCGGCGCGATGTCGACCTGATGTTCTGGGTCGCCGAACTGGTCGAAGTCGCCAAGCCGGAATACCGACGGCTGCGCCCGGTCGAAACCGTGCGGACCCTGGCCAAGTCCATCGAAATGGAAATGGACCTGCGCTTCGAAGCCGCCGCCGCCGCCGAATTGCAGGAAAATTTCGCCGGCGACGAGAACTTTTCCGTACCCGCCGTCGATTGGCGTTTGACCGGCCAGAAGGTCCTGACCACCGAGCGGGTGCACGGCATTCCTATCGATGATATCAGCGCCCTTAACGCCGCCGGACACGACACCAATGACCTCTTGCAGAAATCCGCCGAGGCCTTTTTCCTGCAAGTGTTCCGCGATGGCTTCTTCCATGCCGACATGCACCCGGGCAACATGTTCGTGCGTCCCGACGGGGGTCTGGCTGCTGTTGATTTCGGCATTATGGGCAGGCTCGATGCCAAGACCCGCCGTCACTTGGGCGAGTTATTGCTCTCGTTTCTGACGCGAAATTATCGCCGTACCGCCGAGATTCATTTCGAGGCCGGCTGGATTCCCGCTGACCAGTCCGTCGATACCTTCACTCAGGCCTGTCGCTCCATCGCCGAGCCTATTCTCGATTTACCGCAGAACGAAATTTCCATCGCCACGTTGTTAGGCCAGTTGTTCTCGATCACCAAGACCTTCAACATGGAAACCCAACCACAGCTTTTGTTATTGCAAAAAACCATGCTGACCGCCGAGGGCACCGGTCGCAAGCTTAACCCTGAAGCCAATATGTGGCTGATGGCGAAGCCACTGATTGAACAGTGGGTGATTTCCCATCTCGGTCCCGAAGCCCGCCTGATTGAGGCAGTCAGCACCCTATCGGGGGCATTTTCGCGTCTGCCTCGACTGCTTGAAAACCTGGACCGTGCCACCGCCGAGTTGGCGCACGGGCGCATCCGCTTGCACCCGGAAACCGTCCGCGCCCTTAAGGGTGGCAACCGCTTCAGCGTTGGTCCGCTGATGCTCATTGTCGTGGCGGCGGTTTTCACCGGCCTTGTCGTTCTGGCTATTCGTTAAATACACCCTTGCCAGCGAGGCTGGCGGACCTTAAATTAACCACACCAAATTCCCGTTAAATATTTTGAAGGCTCATCAAATAGTGGCAAACCGCGTCTTACTCATTGTTTCGGGAGGCATCGCCGCCGTTAAATCCCCGCAATTGATCCGCGACCTAAGGGATCAAGGCGTTGCGACCCGTTGCATCCTGACCCGGGGCGGGGCACAATTTGTCACACCACTGGCCCTCGCCGCCCTCAGTGGCGACAAGGTCTATGAAGACCTGTTTTCCCTTAATGATGAGAACGAAATGGGCCATATCGAGCTTTCACGCTCCGCCGACCTGATCGTCGTCGCCCCGGCCACCGCCCATATCCTGGCCAGGATGGCGACGGGACTGGCCGACGATCTGGCTAGTACGACGCTGCTCGCCACCGACAAGCCGGTGATGGTCGCCCCGGCCATGAACGTCCAGATGTGGAACCATCCGGCGACCCGGAAAAACGTTGAAACCCTGCGCCAGCGCGGCGTCATGGTCATCGGCCCGGAACAAGGTGAGATGGCCTGCGGCGAATTCGGTTTCGGTCGCATGAGCGAAGCCGCAGACATTGCCCGGGCCATAACAAGTTTTTTTAACCAGGCCAAGCGTCTGGGTGGCAAGCGTGCCCTGGTCACCAGTGGCCCGACGTTCGAAGCCATCGACCCGGTTCGTTATATCGCCAATCGCTCATCGGGCAAGCAAGGCCACGCCATTGCCGCGGCCCTGGCCGGACTTGGCGCCGAAACGACCCTGGTGTCGGGGCCGACCAGCGAGCCAGACCCCGCCGGGGTTTCCGTCATTCACGTTGAAAGCGCCCGCGCTATGCTACGCGCCTGCGAAAATGCCCTGCCTGCCGATATCGCCGTCTGCGCCGCCGCCGTTTCCGACTGGCGCAGCGTCGAGAGCGCACCAGCGAAACTGAAAAAAAACGGCTCCACCCCAGCGGCCCTGGAACTGACCCTCAATCCGGATATTCTGGCGACACTTTCGGCGGCAAGTAACACACGCCCGGCCCTGGTCATCGGTTTCGCTGCCGAAACAGATGACCTTATTGGCCATGCCACAAGCAAACGACTCTCCAAGGGCTGCGACTGGATCATCGCCAATGATGTTTCGCCGGCCAGCGGCACCTTTGGCGGCGATGACAATACAGTGCATCTGATTTCCGCAGACGGCGTTGAGGACTGGCCGAAAATGTCCAAACAAGCCGTCGCCAGAAAACTCGCCGGACGCATTGCCGACACTATGGATCAAATGTCTGGAGACCAACAACCGTGAGCTCCCTGAGCGTTCAAATTAAGCGCTTGCGCAATTGCGATGGCCTGGATTTACCCGCCTACGCGACTGCGGCCAGCGCCGGCATGGATTTGCTGGCGGCTATCGATGGCCCGCAATCCATAGCCCCTGGTGCCTGGGATATTGTCGCCACGGGCATCGCCATCGCCCTGCCGCCCGGCTTCGAGGCACAGGTCAGGCCACGCTCCGGGTTGGCGCTGAAACAAGGGGTCACGGTGCTCAACACGCCGGGCACCATCGATGCCGATTACCGTGGTGAAATCAGCGTCATTCTTATCAATCACGGAACCGAAACATTCGCCATCGAGCGTGGCATGCGGATCGCCCAGATGATTATCGCACCGGTCAGCCGCGCCCACTGGGAAGAGGTAGCAACCTTGCCCGCAAGCGTGCGCGGCGATGGCGGTTTCGGCTCTACGGGTCTATCGGGGGAGGGTTAGTTATAGATGTTACGACTGTCGAAAAAAATGCTCTACGCGATCGAGGCGGTTCTCGACATCGCCTATCACGCCACCAGCGAGCCGGTGCAAAGCCGCGAGATTACGCGGCGTCAGGAAATTCCCCGGCGTTATCTGGAACAGGCCTTGCAGCAACTGGTCCGCTCGAACATCCTGATCGGGGTGCGCGGGCCGCGTGGCGGCTACCGCCTGGCCCGCGAGCGTCGCCGCATTTCGGTCGGGGACATCGTCCGTGTCGTCCGTGATCTTGAGACCAGCGACGATCCAATTCAGGACGCCCAAGGGTCGGAACTGGGGCTCAAGGTGGTCCGGCCCATGTGGATCCGCCTTCAAGCCGGTGTCATGACTGAGCTTGATAATATTTCCATTGATGATTTGTGTGACAACGCGGCGACGTCGAAAATCGTCAGCGAAGGCCACAGTAATCTCGATTTTTCAATTTAGAAAGACCCCGTGCCCATGAACGAGCAACCGACTGCCTCTGAAAAAATCTCGTTCCGAGGCCGTATCTATAATGATTTAACGGACACAATTGGGGCCACGCCGCTGGTCCGCCTCTCGCGCCTGAGCGCGGACGGCCCATGCAATGCGGATATTGTCGGCAAGTGCGAATTTTTTAATCCGCTGGCCTCGGTCAAGGATCGTATCGGTTTGGCAATGATTAATGCCGCCGAGGCCGATGGTCGCGTCGGCCCCGGTGCGGTGCTGGTCGAGCCGACCTCAGGAAATACCGGCATCGCCCTTGCTTTTGTCTGCGCCGCCAAGGGTTATCGACTTATTTTGACCATGCCCGACAGCATGTCTGTCGAACGTCGCAAAATGCTGGCCTTACTTGGTGCCGAGATCGAGCTGACGCCTGCCGCCAAGGGTATGCAGGGCGCCATCACGCGGGCCGAGAAGCTTATTGAAGAAATTCCCGGTGCCCTTATGCTGCAACAGTTTGAAAATCCCGCCAACCCGGAAGTCCATCGCCGGACCACGGCCGAGGAAATCTGGGCCGACAGCGACGGCAAGGTCGATATGGTAATCTCCGGCGTCGGCACGGGGGGCACCCTGACGGGCATCGCCGAGGTCCTGAAAGTACGCAACCCTTTGATTAAAATCGTCGCCGTCGAGCCCGAAGACAGTCCGGTGCTTTCGGGCGGCGTTCCCGGCCCCCATAAAATTCAAGGCATCGGCCCCGGCTTTATCCCCGCCAACCTGAATTTGGCGATGATCGACGAGGTCATCAAGATTGGCAATGAAACCTCCATGGCGACGGCGCGACTCGTTGCCAGAAAGGAAGGCCTACCCATCGGCATTTCCTCTGGCGCGGCGCTGGCGGCGGCCCTTGAGATCGGATCGCGGCCCGAAATGGCGGGTAAAATGATTGTTGTCATCCTGCCCTCGTTCGCCGAACGCTATCTGTCGACGTCGCTTTTTGACGGCCTCGGCCTGGAATAACCGGAATAAAGAGAAAATCTTGGACTTTACCGAACAACAAATTCAGCGCTACGCCCGCCATATCCTTCTCGACAAGGTCGGCGGCATCGGCCAGGAAAAGCTGCTCGACGCGAAAGTCCTGATCGTCGGGGCCGGGGGGTTGGGTTCGCCGGTATTGCTGTATCTCGCCGCCGCCGGGGTCGGCACCATCGGCATCATCGACGACGATCGGGTCGATTTATCCAATTTGCAGCGGCAAATCGTCCATACCACGGACAGCGTCGGCATGGCCAAAGTCGAAAGCGCCCGCAAAACCATTGCGGCAATCAATCCAGAGGTAAACGTCGTCGCCATTAATCAGCGGATTAACCCAGGCAACGCCCTGGACTTGATTGCGCAGTATGATCTTGTCGCCGACGGTAGTGATAATTTTGCCACCCGTTTCCTGGTCAACGACGCCTGTTACTTCGCCAAGACCACCCTGGTTTCTGCGGCAATCCTGCGTTTCGACGGCCAGGTTTATACCTTCAAACCGCACGAGAAAGACTCAGACGGTAAGGCGCTTCCCTGCTACCGCTGCTTATTCCCGCAAGCACCGCCACCCGGACAAATCCCGACCTGTGCCGAGGCCGGTGTGCTGGGCGCGCTTTGCGGCACCATCGGCTCCCTGCAGGCAACCGAGATCATCAAGGAGATATTGGGCATCGGTGATAGCCTGGCCGGCTCTTTGCTGATTTATGAGGGTCTGTCCTCGGAGTTCCGGAAGATTTCCGTCAAGGCCGATCCGGGATGCCCGCTTTGCGGCGACAACCCAAGTATCACCGATCTTTCGGGCGACGCCTCATGACCAATGATCACGACGGACGCCCGGAGAAATTGTCTATTGTCGTTTTCTCCGGCGATTTCGACAAGATTCACTACGCCCTGGTGATGGCCAGCGCCGCCGCCGCCATCGATATCCCGGCGACACTTTTCTTCACTATGGGGGCCAGCCGGGCTCTGCTGGCCAGCCCTTCCTGGCGCACCCTGGCCCCTGGTGAAATAGGTCGCGACGGACAAACTGCGGGCGACATTGACGATGGCTTTAAGAGCCGCACGGTCGCCGACTTCGAAGACCTGCTGCAGGCCTGCGTCACCCTGAACGTCAAATTCATGGTCTGCGACATGGGTTTGCGGGCGCTGGATCTGGAAGGGGCCGCGCTGCGCGATGACGTATCAATTGAAAGCGGCGGCATGGTGACGTTCCTCAATGACGCCCGGGCCTTTGGTCAGATGGTGTTTATCTAAAATTTGAGTTTGAAGCCCTCATGGCTGGCGACAAAACCCAGCTTTTCATAAAAGCGGTGGGAATCTGTGCGTGCCTTGTCCATGGTCAGTTGAACGAGGCTGCACCCCCGTTCGCGGCACTGGGAAATAGCCCATTGGATCATTTGTTGGCCGATCCCGAGGCCGCGGCGATCTTTGGCGATACGAACGGCCTCTATCTCGCCACGCCAGGCACCCATGCGGGCGAAACCGGGAATAAAGGTAAGCTGTAGCGAGCCAACGACAGCCCCATCCCCCTCTACCGCGACCGCAAGAAGCTGATTGGCATCGGCCTTGATGGCGGCAAAAGCTTGCACATAGGCGCTGGCCAGAGGCAAGCCGGGGTCTTCCCTGAACTTGCCAATATCGTCATCGGCAAGCATGGCGACAATCGCCGCAAGGTCAGCCTCGCCTGCCGCCCTGAAGGTAATTTTTTCAGGTTTCATCGCCCCCCTAAAACGCTTCGCCAATCACCCGGTCAGGGGGCTTGTGGCCGTCGGCGAAGGTCTTGATATTGACCAGCACTTTTTCACCCATATCGATACGGCCTTCAACCGTCGCCGAGCCCATGTGCGGCAACAAAAGCACATTGTCGAGTTTCAGCAATTTCGGATTAACCGCCGGTTCGTGTTCGAACACATCCAGGCCGGCACCGGCGATGTCACCGGCGATCAGCATGCGGGTCAGGGCGTTCTCGTCGATGACCTCGCCGCGCGAGGTGTTGACGATGTAGGCATGCGATTGCATCAACTGCAAACGGCGGGCCGACAATAAGTGGAATGTCGCCGGGGTGTGCGGGCAATTGACCGAAACGATATCGACCCGCGCCAACATCTGATCGAGACTTTCCCAATAGGTCGCCTCGAGGCTTTCTTCGACATCGGCGTGAACCCGGTGGCGATTGTGATAGTGTATGGAAATTCCGAAACCCTTGGCCCGCCTGGCGACGGCGCAACCGATACGGCCCATACCAATGATCCCCAGCCTTCTTCCGTTAATCCTGTGGCCAAGCATCCAGGTCGGCGACCAGCCGTGCCAGTCTTCCGATTGCAGTGCCCGCGCACCCTCGGCCAGGCGCCGGGGGACGGCCAGCATCAGGGCCATGGTCATGTCGGCGGTGTCTTCGGTGAGCACGTCCGGGGTGTTGGTGACGGTGATCCCGCGTTGGCGGGCGCTGGCCAGGTCGATATGGTCGACGCCGGTTCCATAATTGGCAATCAGCCGTAAATTTTCCCCGGCGTGGGAAAGAATTTTGCCGTCGATACGGTCGGTGACGGTCGGCACCAGCACGTCCGCCGTTTTAATTGCTTCGATCAGGTCGGCCTTGGCCATCGGCGTATCGTCCAAATTAAGACGGACGTCGAACAGCTCCATCATTCGTGTTTCAATACTGTCGGGAAGCTTGCGGGTAACGACGACGACTGGTTTTTTTTGGGGCATGGAAAATCCTCTTTCGTGCTTAAGTTAAGAACTTAACCGGCAACCCCCGACCCCTGCAACCGGTATCGGCACCGCAACCCTTGACCGCAACCCGGCAGGGCGCTTACTAATGCACTTATGAGCTTCTGTTTTGCCCTCATTTCCCGCCTTTGCATCTTTTCAGCGATGCTTTTGGTCGTCTTTTTCGTAAACCTCGAGCCGGTCCCGGCCGAAGAAACAGGCCTGCCGCTGCCGCGTTTCGTCAGCCTACGCGCCGATCAGGTCAACCTGCGCACCGGCCCCGGTGTCCAGTACCCGGTCGAATGGGTCTACCAGCGCCAGGACCTGCCCGTGGAGATCATCGCCGAATACCGCACCTGGCGCAAAATCCGCGATTGGCAAAGCACCCAAGGGTGGGTTCACCAGTCCATGTTAACGGGTAAACGTTCGGTCATTATCACCGGCAAGCGCCGCACCTTGCGCAGTAGTGCCGATACCAAAAGTACGCCCGTCGCCCAGATCGAATCCGGCGCGATTGCCGCCCTTACGCAGTGCCCCACTGGTGGCAGCTGGTGCCGGATTGAAGCCGAAGGCATCAACGGTTGGCTCAGAAAAGTCGAATTCTGGGGTGCCTACCGCGACGAAGTGCTGAAATAGCTTTCTAAACTTTAGTCGAAATCTTCGGCCAGCGCCTGGCGCATGGTCTCCGGCATCACCGCCATGTGGCCGTATTTCTCGTGGCCGATTGCGATGACGATGCGGTGTTCTGGTTTTTTGAACTCAGCGACCTGTGCATCGGTGAACGGAAAGTGCAGAAACTGGATGGCCGAGGCTTTGCCGTCCGCACTGGTCCGGTCGATATCGTCTTCGGCGACGCCCTTGATAATATCACCGGCAATCTCAATGCTCAGGGTTTCCTCGACACCGCCCAGGCCATTGAGCAAGCTGGCGCGGCGCTCCGGATCGTCTATTTCGAACATCAGTGTGACGACAAGTTCGCGACCGTTTGGCACCATTGGGCCATAGGCGCTCAATTCGTCTTCTATCTGCGCTTCGCCGCCCTTTTCGATGAACAACATTTCATGAATCTGGTGCCACATGGTGGCGTAGCTTTCAAAATAGCAGGTCGCATCGGGACCGATTGCGAGACGGCGATTTTTTTTCATTTCCGTAATGGCGCGACGGCGCTCCTTACGCTCCCTTGCGTAAGAATCCATATCCATAATATCGGCGCGTTTAAGTATTTCAGCCATTGTCCATTTATCCTGAGTACGAAAGTGCCACAAGCTGGATCGGATGCTGGACCTGGGCCCCACCCTGATCGCGCTGGGCTGCGGGTTGCGCCGGATCCAGCACCTCAACCCCTTGCAAGATATGTTCGCGGGCCAGCGGGCATTCCGAGACGACGAAGCGCGATGCTTGCTTGGCGGTGTCGCGGGCAACCGGTTTTCCGACTTTAAGAGCGACCTCGAAATTATCCTTATAGACGCCCCATGAGCCGCCGTGGCCCGAGCATCGCTCGATCACCTTGACCTCTGTTTCGGGGATTAATTGCAGCATTTCCGCGCCCTTACGGCCCATGTTTTGGGCCCGAGCGTGACAGGCAATATGCAGGGTTATGCCACCGGCCAGCGGTTTCAGACCATCTGCGATACCTTCTTTAGCGGCAATATCGACCAGATATTCGCTGGCATCAAAAGTTGCCTGTGATAATTTTTTGATATTTTCGTCCGCAGGCTCAATCAAAGGCCATTCGAATTTCAGCATCAGCGAGCACGAAGCCACCGGACTGACAACGTCGTAACCCGCCTCAATCCAGTGAGCCAATTCTGCGGCAACCGTCCTGGCGCTTTCGGCGACGCGGGCGATGTCGCCGTGTTCCAACTGCGGCATACCGCAGCAACCGGGATAGACAAATTGCGTCTCGACGCCGTTTTGCGCCAACACCTGCGCCGTCGCCATGGCTAAGTCGGCGTTATGATATTGCCCCGTACAGGTCGAATAGATGACTGCCTTGCGGCCATAGGCCGGGGCCTCTTTGTTGATCGTTAGGGCCTGGTCAGGATTGCCGAGCGGCTTTTTATTGAAGCGCGGCAAGGCGGCATTCTTGTCGATGCCGAGGGCAGCTTGCATAACCGGCCTGGTCAGGCCATTTGAGCAACTGCTGGCCCAATTGGCGAGGCCCGAAATCGCGCAACCCTTGGTGCCGTTCTTATCGGTCTCGCTGAGACGCTGCTGGATCTTTGGTATCTCGCCATTTTTATGCTGCACCGCCCGGTAGCGCAGCATCAGGTGTGGAAAATCGAGATTGAATTCGTGCGGCGGCACATACGGACACTTGACCATGAAACACATGTCGCAAAGGGTGCAGGCATCGACGATGGGCTTAAAATCGGCGCTGGCTACGCTATCGAGTTCACCGCTCTCTGAACCATCGACCAGATCAAACAGGCGCGGAAAGCTGTCGCACAGATTGAAGCAACGCCGACATCCGTGGCAGATGTCAAAGGCCCGTCGAATCTCCGCATCAAGCTTTTCTGGATCGTAGAAATCAGCCTGCCGCCACTCAATAGCATGGCGGGTTGGCGCTTCCAGGCTGCCCTCACCCATGAGATTATTCCCTTTTCTAAAGTTCATCTTGCGCCGAAACAGAAACGGGAGGCCCTATTACGGACCCCCCGCCTGATTGTTTCAGCGAAAAGCCCGTTTAGAGAGTGTCGAGCGCCTTCTGGAAACGTCCGGCATGCGACTTTTCAGCCTTGGCCAGGGTTTCAAACCAATCGGCGATTTCGTCGAAGCCTTCATCGCGGGCAGTCTTGGCCATACCCGGATACATGTCGGTGTATTCGTGGGTTTCCCCGGCGACGGAAGCCTTCAAGTTGTCGCCGGTCGGGCCAATCGGCAAGCCGGTAGCAGGATCGCCGGTTTCCTCGAGAAATTCCAGATGGCCGTGAGCATGCCCGGTTTCACCTTCGGCAGTTGAACGAAAAACCGTGGCGACATCGTTGTAGCCTTCAATATCGGCCTTTTGGGCAAAATACAGGTAACGACGGTTGGCCTGGGATTCACCGGCAAAGGCGTCCTTCAGGTTCTGTTCGGTTTGTGAATCTTTCAATGCGGGCATTTATATTTCTCCTGGTTGGGATTTATAATTTCTCGGGCTTCAAGTCTCGGCGGCAAACGGGGCACCGCCAGCACTCACTTAATTCTGACCATAATATGCGGTTGTATATACCGGAAGTCAAGTAACTTGATCTATTCTAATATTTGCTATAATTACTTGATAATATTATACTAAAGTTACTTATCCACAATCCGCACGACAACATCTACGCTTTTTATTGCCATGCCTTCGGGTGCTTGGGGAATCTTGGCGATGGAAATCATCTCGTCATTGATGTCCATGAGCTGGCCATCTTTTTCGAAATAAAAGTGATGATGATTGCCGGTGTTGGTATCGAAGTACGAGCGCTGGGCATCGACGACGATTTCCCTGAGCATACCAGCCTTGGTAAACTGGTGCAGGGTATTGTAGACGGTTGCCAGTGACACCCGCATTTTCTCCCCCTGGGCCTCGCCGTGCAATGATTCGGCCGTAACATGGCGATTTTCGCCGCCAAATAATAACTTGGACAAGGCCAGGCGCTGGCGCGTCGGGCGCAGCCCGGCTTCTTTGATCTGATCGAGAAAATGACTATAGGGGCGCATGCATTTTTTCCACTTTTTTATTTACGAGGTCGAACCTAAGGCCCGATTCCATTTAATTACACGACACTAGCAATAAGTTTGGAATAACCCAAGTTTGAAAGTGTCTTTTATCCATATTTTTTTTAGGGAATTGAAAGATAAGTGCTTTACGGGCCCTCAATCGCCACTGATGAGGCGATCGACGAGTTGTTGGACGCTCGGTACGAAGCCATCTTTGTAAAAAGGATCGTCGGCAAATTTATAGGCGTTGTGACCGGAAAACATCAAATTATCCTCGAGCGGCCCGCCATGCGCAATATCCTGCAAGGTTTTCTGAATGCAGAACGAGCGAGGGTCGGCGCGCTTCCCGGTCGTCCCGGCTTCACCTTCCGACCAGTTCGAGAAGCGGCACTGGGAAAGGCAGCCCATGCAGTTTTGCTGATCGGTGACAATCTGCCGGGATTGCTCCGGGGTGACGAAAACAACGCTGCTGTCCGGCGTCTTCATGGCTTCGCTATAGCCCTCGGCGATCCAGGCTTGCGCCTTAATCTTGTCCGCAGGACTGAGGTAAATGGGCCTACCGCGGGCACCGACGGGCAGCGCTTCTTGCATATCCCCCTCTGCGGCCCGGCTATAAACCACCTGGCGGAAGCTGCGTTGCTCCAACTCATTGAGCAAATTGTTGCGAACGGCGGAGGAATAGAATCCGGTCGGGCTGAATTTATTGAGGAAAATATCGCCTTCTTTTAGTCCCAACAACCTGTCCTGCCAGGCCTTCGATACCGGGCTTTCTTTCGTCAGCAAAGGACGGGTGCCGAATTGAAAGGCGATTGGCCCTATATCTGGATTGCCGATCCAGTCCTGCCACTCACGTAAGTACCAGACTCCACCCGCCATGATGATCGGCGTGTTATCGAGCCCGAATTCGCGCATAACCTTGCGCAATTCGACAATCCGCGGATAAGGGTCTTGCGGACTTTCCGGGTCCTCGACATTGCTCAGGCCGTTGTGGCCACCGGCCAGCCACGGATCTTCATAAACGACGGAGCCGAGAAATTCCTGGTGCTTGTGATAGGCCCGTTTCCACAATGCCTTGAAGGCCCGTGCCGAAGAAATAATCGGGTGATAATAGACGCCGAAACCCGATGTGATCTCGGCCACCTTGTATGGCATACCGGCACCGCAGGTAACGCCGTGAATAAGCCCCTTTGCGCCTTCAAGAATGCCTTCGAGAACTTGTGGCGTGCCGCCGGCTTCCCACAACACATTAAGATGGACGCGGCCCTGGCCGCCGGATTTTTCATGGGCAATCTTAGCCTGGGCGATGCCGCCGCTGATGGCGTAGGCAATCAGTTCGTGCCAGCGCTCGCGCCGGGTCGTGGCGTGATAAATTTGCGGGATAACGTCGCCATTTTGATCGTAAGAGTCGGCATTGACGCCAGACACCGTGCCGACGCAGCCAGCCGCCGCGAAGGCACCGGCACTTTGCCCGTTGGACACAGCGACACCCTTGCCGCCTTCAATGATCGGAAGAACTTCACGACCGGAAATTAGAACAGGTTCCAGAGACTTCACCGGGACTCCTAAAATGTATTGTCGTCGTACACAAAGATCAATCTGCCATCAAATTAAGCTATTTGGTGGCACGTTAATTGATCGACAAAAAAAGTTAGAGCAACTTTTCTGCCCTCACCCAAGGGCAGGGTGCTCTATGTCCGTCGACTTGTTGTTACATTCGGAAATAATAAAGAAATCATCATCCCCGGAACAGTTAAAAAAAGGGCGGATGATAAAACGACACCCGCCCTTTCCTTATTCTTCGACAATCAGGCTTTATTTAGCGATTTCCTCGCCGGTTGTCTGATCGACGGCCTTCATCGACAGCTTGACCTTGCCACGGTCATCGATGCCGATCAGCTTGACCTTGACGACGTCGCCTTCATTAACGACATCCGTGGTCTTGCCGACACGCTCTGCCGCCAACTCGCTGATATGGACGAGCCCGTCTTTGGCTCCCATGAAGTTGACGAAAGCGCCGAAATCGACCGTTTTGACGACCTTGCCGGTGTAGATAGCGCCGACTTCCGGTTCCTGGGTCAAATCTTTGATCCACTTGATTGCGGCCTCGGCGGCCTTTTCATCGACGGCGGCAACCTTAACCGTGCCGTCGTCATCAAGGTCGATCTTGGCACCGGTGACTTCGCAAATTTCGCGAATCATCTTGCCACCCGGTCCAATCACTTCGCGGATCTTGTCTTTGTTGATCTTGAACGCCGTAATCCGGGGTGCGTTGGAGCTAACCTCGTTACGCGACGTATCGATCGACTTGGCCATCTCGGCCAGGATGTGCATGCGTCCGTCATAGGCTTGCGCCAAGGCGTCCTTCATAATGTCCTGGGTGATCGAGGTGATCTTGATGTCCATTTGCAGCGAGGTGATACCCTTTTCGGTACCGGCGACTTTAAAGTCCATATCACCCAAGTGATCCTCATCACCAAGGATATCAGACAACACCGCATGGCCGTCGTCTTCCTTGATCAGGCCCATGGCGATACCGGCAACGGGGCGCACCATCGGAACACCCGCGTCCATCATCGCAAGCGAGGTGCCACAAACAGAGGCCATCGACGAGGAACCGTTAGATTCGGTAATTTCCGAAACTACGCGAATGGTGTAGGGGAAGTCTTCCTTGGAAGGCATCACCGGATGGATGGCCCGCCAGGCAAGCTTGCCATGGCCAATTTCACGACGCCCGGTAAAGCCAAAACGACCAGCTTCACCAACCGAGTACGGCGGGAAGTTGTAGTGCAGCATGAAGTTTTCAAAGTACTCGCCAGACAAGGCATCGACCCGCTGTTCATCCTGACCGGTACCCAAGGTAGCGACAACAATCGCCTGGGTCTCGCCACGGGTAAACAGTGCTGAACCGTGAGCGCGCGGAAGAATACCGACTTCGGCGGCAATCGGACGCACGGTCTTGGTGTCACGACCATCGATACGCAGGCCCGTCTTCAAAACGTCGCGACGGACAATATGCTTTTCGATTTTCTTGAAAGCATCGCCCATAATCGCTTCGAGAAGTTCCTGATCGACACTGTCGTCGTCACGGAGTTCTTCTTTGACGGCGTTTTTAACCGCAGAAACTTTAGCCTGACGTTCCATCTTATCGGTTTCAGCGTAAGCATCACGTAAGCCCGCTTCGGCCTTCTGCCCAATCATGGCGGTCATTTCGGCAGCACCCGCAACGGGTTCCGGCAGTGGGCGCGGTTCCTTGGCGCAAGCTTCAGCCATTTCGATAATGGCCGCGATCACCGGCTGGAAGGCGGCATGGCCGAACGCGACAGCGCCGAGCATGATTTCTTCGGAAAGTTCAGAGGCTTCTGATTCAACCATCAGCACGCCTTCGGTGGTGCCGGCGACGATCAGGTCCAGATCAGACTTTTCCATGTCATCGACTTGCGGGTTGAGAACAAATTCACCGTCAATGTAACCGACGCGGCAACCGCCAATCGGGCCCATGAACGGCAGGCCGGAAATGGTCAATGCGGCAGAGGTGCCGATCATGGCGACGATGTCGGGCTGGTTTTCCATATCGTGGGAAACGCACGTCAAAATGACCTGGGTTTCGCACTTGAAGTCCTTGGGGAACAACGGACGGATCGGCCTGTCGATCAACCGTGAAGTCAGTGTTTCGGCGTCACTGGGACGGCCTTCACGCTTCAGGTAGCCGCCCGGAATTTTACCGGCGGCATAGGCTTTTTCAAGGTAGTGAACGCCGAGCGGGAAAAAGTCCAGTCCCGGCTTCTGTTTCTTTTCGCCAACGACTGTACACAGTACTTTGGTATCACCGTAGGTGACCATCACGGCACCATCGGCCTGACGAGCGACTTTTCCGGTCTCAAAGACCAGGGTGCGTCCGCCCCATTCAATTTCTTTTCTGAATTCTTTAAACATTGTTTTCTCTATCCTTCATCTTTCATACCCGCCAAGGCCTTCCTTTAAGCGGGGTCGTCTTTCGGGGCCACTTTATCCGGATTGATAAAAAAGCACCGCGCCACTTATTAATGACATCGCAAGCGGTCGCGGGGCGGCCCCTGGACTGACGCTCTTAACGGCGTAGCCCGAGGCGCTTGATCAGATCTTCATAACGAGCAGCTTTTTTGCTCTTGAGGTAATCAAGCAAACGCCGACGCTGGCCAACCATCATCAGCAGGCCGCGGCGGGAGTGGTGATCTTTTTTATGGATTTTCAAGTGTTCTGTCAGGTTATTGATCCGTTCCGTCAGGATCGCTACCTGGACTTCTGGCGAACCTGTGTCGCCGGTAACTGTCGCAAACTCACCAATGAGCTCTGACTTCTTGTCAGCTGTAATCGACATCGTGTTCTCCGTTTCTAAAGTTTAAGGGTTAATCACACGCAGGGGACGAATTTCGCCACCGACGATTTTTGTTAAAGCAACCAGCTTCCCATCAACCAGGGCGCAATAAACTGCGTCAGGGTCGACTTTGGTAAGGGATGACCGGTTTGCGACAGGAAGGATGGAAACCGCCCTTCCGTGCCGCAGGTTGCGGGCCTCTTCTTCCGTCAGGGCCAGCGCCGGGATGTCGTCCAGCGCGGTCTCAACAGCGAGCAAATGGTCCGCGAGCGGCGCACTATGCCCCAGGGCCTCTAGTTTATCCAGGGAAATCGCCACTTTTTCATCGAAAGGGCCGACTTTTAAGCGCCGCAGGGCGAAAATATGCCCACAAGTGCCTAAATGCAAGGCCAGATCGCGGGCCAGGCCCCGCATATAGGAGCCTTTCCCGGCAACGACCTCAAAGGTCGCATGGTCTTGATCGTCGCATTTGATCAACTCAAAGCGTTCGACATGGATGGTCCGCGCCTGCAATTTAACGTCGACGCCACCACGGGCCAGATCGTAGGAGCGCTTGCCATTAACCTTGATCGCCGAATAGACCGGCGGCACCTGTTGGATGTCGCCGACAAAAAATTCCAGCGCCGCCTTGATCGCCGCCGCGTCCGGGCGCACATCGCTTGCCTGCGTCACGTCGCCTTCGACATCGTCGGTGCTGCGGGCCTCGCCCCAGCGAATGGTAAATTGATAAACCTTGATGCCATCCATGACATAGGAAACGGTTTTCGTCGCCTCGCCAAAAGCAATTGGCAGGATGCCGCTAGCCAACGGGTCGAGGGTGCCGCCATGTCCTGCCTTGGCGGCATTGAACAGCCACTTGACCTTGCCGACAACGGCGCTTGAAGTGATCCCTAAAGGCTTGTCGACAATCAACCAGCCATGAACCGGATCGCCCTTCCGCTTACGTGCCATCTGAGTCGTCGTCGGTGTCGGCAGTGCCAAGATCGCGGGCGACTTCCGGCAAGTGCAGCAGGTCATTGATATGCCCGGCTTCATCGAACGAGGTATCGGCAAGGAAGGACAGGTTTGGGGCGCTCCGCAAATTGAGTCCCTGAACGACGCGGTGACGCAGGAATGATTTTATGCGGTTTAACGCTTCGACGATCTTGTCCATGTCGCCAAGTCCACCCAAGGGAACGATATAGGCAGTCGCGTTTTTCAAATCTGGACTTAAGCGGACTTCGGTCACGGTAATGGCAATGCCCGCCAGATCGGGATCGCGAACCTCGCCACGCTCAAGCACATAGGCAAGGGCATGGCGAATTTCTTCGCCGACTCGAAGTTGGCGCTGCGATGGTGCGCGGGCGTTATGCTTGCTCATGGCCTGTTACCGGCGGGCTTGAAAGAGCCGTCCCTCAGGACGCTTCAAGCTCGCGGGCAATCTCCTCAATATCGAAACATTCGATGCGGTCGCCGACTTTAAGGTCCTCGTAATTGGCAAAGGCCATGCCGCATTCAAAGCCTTCCTTGACCTCTTTAACGTCATCTTTGAAACGTTTGAGTTGGCTGAGTTCGCCTTCATGGATAACCACATCATCACGCAGCAAGCGAACGCTTGAGCCGCGCTTGACCATGCCTTCGGTAACCATACAACCGGCAATCTTGCCGACCTTCGATACGTTAAAGACTTCAAGAATATCGGCGTAGCCGAGCAAATTCTCACGCAGGGTCGGGGCCAACATGCCCGACAGGGCATTGCGCAGATCGTCGATGACATTGTAGATGATCGAGTAATAGCGAATTTCGATACCGTCGCGCTTGGCCAAGGCGCGGGCTTGAGGGTTGGCGCGAACGTTAAAGCCAATGACGAAGCCGCCACTGGCATTGGCAAGGGTGATATCGGCCTCGTTAATGCCGCCGACACCCGAATGCAACATCTGCACCTTGACTTCGTCGGTCGCCATTTTGTCAAGGGCCGCACAAATCGCCTCGACCGAACCATGCGCATCGGCCTTGAGAACCACCGGCAAGGTCTGCACTTCCCCCTGACCAATTTTCTCGAACATTTCTTCCAGGGTGCCGCGCGCACCGGCGACATGACGGGCATCCTTAACCCGGCGCTGACGGAATTCCGTAACCTCGCGGGCGCGGGATTCGTCTTCGACCACCGAAATCTCATCACCGGCACCGGGCGCACCATTCAATCCCAGAACCTCAATCGGCATTGACGGTCCGGCTTCTTCGATCTGCTTGCCATAGTTATCGGCCATGGCACGAACCCGGCCCCACTCGCCGCCGGCAACAATAATATCGCCAATTTTCAAGGTGCCGCGCTGGACCAAGATGGTAGCGACCGAGCCACGACCACTTTCCATTTTCGACTCGATAACAACGCCTTCGGCCGGACGCTCCGGATTGGCCTTAAGATCAAGCAGTTCGGCTTGCAGAAGAATCATTTCCTCGAGCTTGTCGAGGTTGGTCTTGGCCTTGGCCGAGACTTCGACGGTGATCACTTCACCACCCATTTCTTCGACCACCAGGTCATGCTGCAAAAGGCCCTGACGGACCCGATCAGGATCGGCGCCGCCAACATCCATCTTGTTAATAGCGACAATAATCGGCACACCGGCGGCTTTGGCGTGGCTGATCGCCTCGACCGTCTGCGGCATGATGCCGTCATCGGCAGCAACAACCAGGACAACGATGTCGGTTACTTTGGCACCGCGGGCGCGCATGTCACTAAAAGCGGCATGCCCCGGGGTATCGACAAAAGTGATCTTCTCGCCGCCATCAAGGGTTACCTGATAGGCACCGATATGCTGAGTAATGCCGCCAGCTTCGCGGCCGGCAACATCTGTTTCACGCAGGGCGTCAAGAAGTGACGTTTTGCCATGATCGACATGGCCCATGACGGTAACGACGGGGGCCCGCGTTTTCATGCTTGCGGGCGCATCATCGCTGGTCCCCTTAAGGCCGATTTCGACGTCGGAATCGCTGACCCGTTTCAGGTTATGACCGAATTCGCTCACCACCAGTTCCGCAGTATCGGCGTCGATAACCTGGTCGATCGTCGCCATGACATCCATTCTCATCAACGCCTTAATGACATCGATTGCCCGTTCGGCCATGCGGTTGGCCAATTCCTGAACAGTGATGGATTCGGGGATAACGACGTCGCGAATGATCTTCTTGCCTTCGGACAGAACTTTTTTCTGCTTCTGCTTTTCCTTCTCACGGGCACGCTTGACCGACGCCAGCGAACGGGTCCGCTCTTCGCCATCGACCAACGCCTCGGCGATGGTCAACTTGCCGGAACGCCGACGATGATCGCCACGCTGCTTCGGCGTCGGGCGCTTCGGTTCTTCCGGATGAACCTCGGCATGCAGGGCATGCTTTGGCCGCGGCTTGAGCGTATCGCCTTCACCGCTCTGTGCCGCTTCCAGTTTCTGGGCGGCAGCAGAAGCGCTGGCGGCTTGCTGTTCCTTATTATGGAGCTCCGCTTCCTCTTCAGCCTTGCGCTTGGCGGCGGCCACGGCCGGATCTTCGACGACCGGTTCAGGTTCGGGCGGAGCCAACGCGGCGGCAACAGCGGCAACGTCGCTGGCTTCCTTGGCATCCTGCAAGGCGCGGGCGCGGGCGGCTTTTTCCTCGCCCGTCAGTTTCGATCCCGTACTTGGTGTTGTCACGACTTCCGGTTTTTTCTCTTTGACCACGACGACGGCTTCTTCGACGGGTTCCATGAGCAAGCTTGGGTCATCTTTGACCTCGGACATGCGGCCGGCGTCATTTTGCGTAAAAGTTCGTTTTTTACGAACTTCGACCTGCACCATCTTCGAGCGACCATGAGAGAAGCTCTGGCGAACCGACCCGGATTCAATGGTCTTGTTCAGTTCCAGCGTCCCCGGACGCGATAGTCCCAGGGGTTTCTTCTTTTGATCTTTGTCTTTGGTCTCGCTCATCGCTATTCCGTTCATTTTTCCGCCCCTTATGGGCGGCCATTTTTGTCAGCTACCTGGGGCCCGGCCCCTGGATCTTTCTTAAAGCTTCGAGTCGGCTGGCATCAACCAGCAGACTTTCAGCCAATCGGCCCGGCGCGATGATCGCGTGGACCGCCCTTTCGCGTGCAAACGCCTGACCCAACTCATCGGCGTCAAACGTCACAATAACCGGCGTCCCGCCCGCCCACGAGCGAACTTTCGCCAGCCCATCTTCGGCCCCATCGGCTGCCGCCAACAGCACCCCGGCGGGCTTGCCGGATTTTAACCATGCCTCGACCTTGCCGAAACCCGAAACTGCCTGTCCGGCGCGTCGGGCCAATCCAACAAAGTTCAAACACCTTCTGGCCAACAGCCCCTCTACCCGATCAGCCAGATCGGCGGGAATTTTGACCTTTGCGCGCGCCGCCTTGGCAAACAGATTTTTAGCGCACGCTATATGTAACACATCACGGCCAGCGCTCAACCAAAAACCCCGGCCCGGTAGACGAGCTTCAATATCGGCGACGATTTCTTCGTCTGGGCCGACAACGAACCTGACCATCTGGTCCTTCGGAAGTTCAACGCCGCTAACAATGCAGCGCCGCAGCGATACTTCCCCTTTTTGCTTCTTGCGGGGCTTCTTTCGCTCGGCCATGTTTTTGCCAGCCCTTTTCTATTCCTGCGTCTCCTCGGCAGCGACAGCTTCTTCACCCTCGGCGGTTTCCTCCTCGGGGAACCAGTGAGCACGCGCCGCCATAATAATCTCATTGGCCTGATTTTGGCTCATGCTAAGACCTGCGGGAAGCAATTCGAGCAATTCATCACCGGCAAGATCGGCGAGATCATCCAGGGTTTTAACACCGCCTTCGCCGAGCGCCACCATCAAAGTCGGTGTAACGCCTTCGATTGCGGCAATGTCATCGCTGACCCCCAACTCATCACGGCGTTTCGCCAATTCCAGGTCGCGCTTCTCGAGAGAGCCACGGGCCCGCTCGCGCAATTCTTCGGCGACATCCTCGTCAAAACCTTCGATTTCAATAAGATCATCGACGGGAACGAAGGCGACCTGCTCAATGGACGAAAACCCTTCGGTGACCAGCAAATGGGCGATGACCTCGTCAACATCAAGGGACTCGACGAACATTTGTGAGCGTGAATGGAATTCCTGCTGACGGCGTTCAGATTCCTCGGCCTCGGTCAGGATGTCGATATCCCAGCCGGAAAGCTGAGACGCCAGACGGACATTCTGGCCGCGTCGGCCAATGGCCAGGCTCAGCTGTTCATCAGGAACGACGACTTCGATTTTATTGTTTTCCTCATCCAAAACAACCTTGGCGACTTCTGCCGGGGCGAGGGCGTTAACGATAAAGGTCGCCGGGTCCATGGACCACTGGATGATATCAATTTTTTCACCCTGCAGTTCGCCGACAACGGCCTGCACGCGCGAACCGCGCATACCAATACACGGTCCAACCGGGTCAATGCTGGAATCGTTGGACAGCACGGCGATTTTGGCGCGTGAGCCAGGATCGCGAGCGACCGCCTTGATTTCGATAATGCCGTCATAAATTTCCGGCACTTCCTGGGCAAACAGCATGGCCATAAATTTCGGGTGCGTCCTGGACAGGAAAATCTGCGGTCCACGCGCTTCTTCACGGACATCTACAATATAGGCCCTGATCCGGTCGCCATTGTTGAAGTGTTCGCGTGGAATCGCCTCGTCGCGGCGCAGCAGGGCTTCGGCGCGGCCAAGATCGACAATGATATTGCCGAATTCGACGCGCTTGACCAGACCATTGACGACCTCGCCCGCACGTTCCTTGTATTCCTCGTACTGACGCTTGCGTTCGGCGTCGCGCACTTTTTGGACAATGACCTGCTTGGCGGTCTGGGCGGCGATGCGTCCGAAATCGATTGGCGGCAAGGGATCAATGAGAAAATCGCCAAGCTCGGCGTCGGCCTTGGTCTTACGAGCATCTTCCAGAGTTGTCTGGGTGACCTCGTTTTCAATTTCCTCGGCGACCTCAACGTAGCGGGCCAGGGTGATTTCCCCCGACTTGCGGTTAATGGTGGCGCGAATATCGTGCTCATGACCATATTTGGAACGCCCAGCTTTCTGAATAGCTTCTTCCATCGCCTCCAGAACTTCGGACTGTTCGATTCCCTTGTCGCGCGCTACCGTTTCTGCAACTTGCAGAAGCTCAGGGCGGGCATGGACTGCATTCGTTTCTGTCATCGTCTCACTCATTGTTTTCGCTGTCCTTCACTTGCCGCGATCAAGTCATCGCTTAGCAATAGTTTCGCATTTTCTATATCCTGGTAAGCAAGATCATAGACCTGATCTTTGGTCTCGATCCTGACAACACCATCCTTAACATCCGCTAACCGCCCTTTAAAACGCTTGCGCCCGTCGATGGCGCGGCTGGTTTCAATTTTGGCGTCAAAGCCCATAAACCGTTCGAAATCCTCAAACCTGACCAGTGGCCGGTCGATGCCCGGCGAGGACACCTCAAGGGCGTAATTCCCAGCGAGGGGGTCTTCGACATCAAGGACCGCCGAAACAGCGCGGCTGACCGTGGCGCAATTCTCGACATCCATGCTCCCGGTGGCCGCATTTTCCGCCATGATCAGAAGCCGCGGGTTGCTGCCCCCGGTAAAGTCCACCTTGACCACTCTGAAGCCCAAGGCTTCGACAGTCGGGGCGATCATTGCTTCGATACGACGGACAAGTTCCATTTGATTTAAGTGCCTAAAACCCGTTCCACAAAAACAAAAGGCGGGCCGCAAGGCCCACCCCATCAATTTCGATCAATGTCGAACCTAACGAGACACGTAAAGACTTACGTGTGTGAATAAGGCGAACATATACACCCGATGACATTTCCAACACAAGGGCTTTTTGGTCTTGCTGCCTAGCGGCAAAGGCGTTTGAAAATCAGGTAGACCGGGTGCTCGCCACGAACCAGAGCTTTTTCTTCGTAGCGCGTTGGCTGCCAATCTTCGGGCGGCACGCGCCAGTCGCTGGCCCGCCGTGCGCTCCAGCAGAAGCACGGGTGATCGAGCATGGCCTGCAAAGACCACGAGACAAAGTCCATATGATCGCTGGCAAAACGCAATTCGGCACCGTCCTTGAGGACCCGGGCCAGGCGGTTGAGGTTTTCCCTGACAATGAAGCGGCGCTTGTTTTGCCGCTTTTTCGGCCACGGGTCGGAAAACAGGACAAACGCCCGATCAATTGAATTTTCAGGCATTGCGTCAAGCAGCGGTCTGGCGTCGTCGTCGCAGATGCGAATATTTTTAAGGTCTTCGCCGTCGATAGCGCTAAGCAACTTGGCAACGCCGTTGACGAACGGCTCGGCACCGATAAATCCGATGTCGGGATGGGCCTGGGCCTGGGCCGCAAGGTGTTCGCCGCCGCCAAAGCCAATTTCAAGCCACACCCCGGTCGGGGCGACAGCCATCGTCGTCGTAAAATCCGGATCGGGATACTGGGCCGTGACCCGCAAGACGGGCAGAAGCTTTTCAACAAGTTCCTTATGACCGGGGCGCAATTTTTTGCCACGCCTGCGGCCATGCCAGTCAGGCCTGTCCGGTCGCCCCTGTGAAGGAACGACCGGACCAGTTCTGGATTGGCTGGTCATCAGGAGTTAATCAGAAAGCCGCTTTAAGGGCGACGGCGAGATCGGTTTTTTCCCACGAGAAACCACCGTCGGGATCAACTTCGCGACCGAAGTGACCATAAGCGGCGGTGCGGGCATAAATCGGTCGGTTCAACTTGAGGTGCTCACGAATACCGCGCGGGCTCAAATCAACCATCTCACAAAGGATTGCGACAAGCTTGTCTTCATCGACCTCACTGGTTCCGTGGGTATCGATATACACAGACAGCGGCTTGGAGACGCCAATGGCATAAGCCAACTGCAGGGTACAGCGTTCGGCTATGCCCGAGGCAACGACATTTTTAGCAAGATAGCGCGCCGCGTAGGCCGCCGAACGGTCAACCTTCGTCGGATCCTTGCCGGAAAACGCGCCACCGCCATGGGGCGCGGCACCGCCGTAAGTATCGACGATAATCTTGCGTCCGGTCAGTCCGGCATCTCCGTCAGGGCCGCCAATAACAAAACGGCCCGTCGGATTGACGTAGAATTCATCTTCCGGGCACATCCAGCCATTTTTCAAAACAGCCTGAACATGCGGGCGGACGATTTCGCGAACATCTTCCTGATTGAGGTCTTCGGTATGTTGGGTCGAAACCACGACCGAGGTCGCGCCGACCGGCTTGCCATCAACATAGCGCAATGTCACCTGGCTTTTCGCATCCGGAAGCAAGCCCGGCTCGGCACCGGAATGTCTGACATCGGCAAGCGAACGCAAAATAGCATGGGAAAGATGGATCGGTGCTGGCATCAGGCTTTCGGTTTCGTTACAGGCATAGCCGAACATGATGCCCTGATCGCCGGCACCTTCGTCCTTGTTGCCGGCGGCATCGACGCCCATGGCAATATCGGCCGACTGGCCGTGCAAATGAACCTCCACGTCGGCATGCCGCCAATGGAAGCCTTCCTGCTCGTAACCGATGTCCTTGACCGATTGGCGGGCAATTTCCTCCATCCGGGTTTTGTTGACGTTGCCTTTGTTATCAACCAGCGGGTCGGGGCCACGCACTTCACCGGCCAGAACGATCCGATTGGTCGTGCACAGCGTTTCACAGGCGACCCTGGAAAGCGGGTCTGCGGCCAGAAAGGCGTCAACGACGGCATCAGATATCCGGTCACTGACTTTGTCCGGGTGGCCTTCAGATACTGATTCGCTGGTAAATAGATGGTCGGCTTTTGACATGTTCGATCCCTTCGATCATTGCAACGTTTGTCCAACTGGACCAAGGGCCGAAACGGTTTTGCCGTTTAATCACGTAGCCCACTTAGCGCAATATTTAACGTGGCGGCAAGTAGTCCAAATCCATCCACGATCCATTCGATCAGCCCTCGCGGGTCGATACGGGAATCTTTTTGTCAATATTTTCAAGGGCGGTCAAGAACTTTTCATGACCGCCAGACACCCCGAATAAAACCTTTCAAGTAAGGCCTTTAACGCACCTTGGTTATTATTTATGAAGCGTTCTGACTGTTAGCCAGAGTTTTCGTCAATTCAAACAGGCGCTTGCGAATTTTCGGGTCTTCGATTTTGTAATAAGCGCGCACCAGTTCCAAGGTTTCGCGACGGGCCAGCGGATCGGATCCAAGTTCCGCCTGATCATCGTCCGCAAGGCCCTTAAGGTCAATGCGGCGGCCCCGGGTTGCCTTCGTGACATCGTTCATGTCGTCAAAGAAATACGATACCGGCACGTCAAGAACACGCGAAAATTCATAAATTCTGGAGGCCCCGACACGGTTTGCGCCGCGCTCATACTTTTGAATTTGCTGAAAGGTCAGGCCGACAGACTCACCCAATTTTTCCTGACTGATACCAAGTAGTGTCCGACGCAAACGCAGGCGGGCACCAACATGCATATCGACGGCGCGTGGAACACCCAGCAGGGCATCTTCAGGTTTCGGGGCGCGGGGTTTACGTTTGACTGCTGTTTTATTCATCTTGAAATCTCTACCATTACTCAGGTTTATGCTCGTGGCCCCGAGCACACGGACCACACGGCATTTTACGACGCTTCAATAGGCAAATTTTCAGTACTATCCAAGCGATTATTTTCTCCGGTCATGTTTTCAGATATGGTCTTGCCGACAATATTCTTCAAGGGTGTTCGGCCTCCTACGATGATATTTATTGCCTGCTCATTCAACTTCTGCGTGACGGCGGCCCGGCCAGGAAGCCGACACCCGCGACCATCAGCACAAGCAAAGCAACAATCCAGTCTCCCAGCCGACTGTAAAGCGTCGGCTCAAGGGCTACGGGCAAGTCACTGTCGAGAACCCCCTTTGCCGCCAACTCCAGTTTTGCTGTGACCCGTCCGTAGCCGTCAATGACCCCGGAAATTCCTGTATTGGCGACACGGACAAGTGGCAAGCCCATCTCAACGGCGCGCAGGCGGGCGGCGGCTAAGTGCTGATAGGGGCCGGAACTGACGCCGTACCAGCCATCATTTGTCAGGTTGAGCAGCCACTGCGGCCGCGCCCTTTTGTCGATGACCCGATCCGGGAAAATGACCTCATAACAAATCAGAGGCGAGACCGGCGGCAACCCTTTGAGGTGGAGCGTCAGAGGGCCGGAGCCGGGTGAAAAATCAGTCGCCCCGGCGGTTATTTTTTGCAATCCAAGGAGGCCCCTTAAAGGCATGTATTCACCGAACGGAACCAAATGCGACTTGTCGTAGGTGCCGACAATGCGAGCCTTCTCGTCAATCGCATGGAGGCTGTTCCAGACCCGGTAGGTGGGTTCTTTTTGCGGAGTCGTGCGGGGTGCACCGGTTATCGTCAGCCCGCCCTTCGGGGTTACCGATGCAATGGCCTGACGCGCCCCTGCTTCACTGGCGACAAAGTAGGTTGCCGCCGTTTCAGGCCAGATCACATGGGTCGGCGGTGGCTCCCCTGGTTGCGGCGGGGCGGCGCTCATGCGCAGGAGTTCACTAAAGTTTTTCGGTTTCTGCTGGTGATCCCATTTCAAACGCTGGTCGAAATTGCCCTGTACCAGGCGCAGGCGAACATTGGCCACCACCTCGTCTGAGCCCATCGACAACCGCAGCGCCCCACCGGCCCAAACGATGACCAGAGCAAAACCGGCAACGCCGAGCACGCGCAGCGGACTTGCCCGAACCGCCCAGCCATCATTCCCGGCCAGGATCGCTGGCATCGCCGCGACAATAACGCTGAGCAGGCTAAGGCCATAAACACCGGCCAAGGCCGTAGACTGAATCATCGCGTCGGAGAATACCCAGGCGCTGCCAATTAAATTCCACGGAAAGCCGGTGAACACCCAGCTTCGCAACCATTCAAAGGTCGTCCACATGGCGGCGAAGACAAACACCCGACCGGTGGCCGAACAATGGCGGGCGAAGATTCTCGTCAGGACCGCAATACAGGCCGGAAAAAACGCCAACAGGCCGGCCAAGCCAAAGACCGCAAATGGTGCCAGCCAGCCGAAGCGCTCGGGAAAGGTCAACAAGGCGTTGGCGACCCAGTATAGACCGGCAGAAAAGTGGCCAAGGCCAAACCACCAACCGACGCCAAAGGCCGCGCCCGCACCGGGCCTGGCAAAGATCAGCCACAGCAAGCCCGTCATCGCCGGGATAAGCAGGAACACCCCATGCACGGGGGCCATGGCACCGGCCCCCAGAACTCCTAACAGAAAAGCCAGTAGCCAGCGCCGCCAGCCATTATGAGCGACGAGGCGAAGATAGAAGCGCACCATCAACCTTCGCCTGAAACCAGCGGAACAATGATGTCGGCACCGCGCAGGCGCATTGATTTTATGTGGCGTGGATCGGCATCGATAATTTCAAACTCGAGCCCGGAAGGATGGCTGATCAACTCGCCGCGCACCGGCACCCTGCCCGCCAGCGAAAACACCAGCCCGCCCAGGGTATCGATATCCTCGCGCTCTTCGTCGCTGACAATATTGCCAAGACGTTGTTCCAGCATCTCGATTGTCACCCGGGCGTCGGCGATAATGGTGGCGTTGGGGCCATCGACCATGACCGGTTCGTCCGTGCGGTCGTGTTCATCCTCTATCTCGCCGACAATTTCCTCGACCAGATCTTCAATCGTCACCAGACCATCAATGCCACCAAATTCATCGACCACCAGCGCCATGTGACAGCGGGTCGCGCGCATTTGCAGCAGCAGCTCCAGGACCTGCATGGAAGGCGGCACGAACAGCACCTCGCGGACGATTTGGCGCAACGAGAATTCCTTGTCCCTACCGCGCCAGGCGAGGACGTCCTTGATATGAATCATGCCGATGGAATCATCGAGGTCTTCATTAAACACCGGCAGGCGGGAATGACCTTCCCGTGTCAAAAGGTCGATAACGCCAGAAAGCCCCGTGCCGCTTTCAATGGAGACGATGTCTGCCCGCGGCACCATGACGTCATGGATGGTACGGCCCTTGAGCTCAAGGATATTAGCCAGCAGCAGGCGCTCTTCGGCGTCAATGGGGACTTCGCCTTCTTCGCGTTCCTCGATCAGCTCTTCAAGCACGTCGCGGGCCGAACTTTCACCGGCCTTAAGCCCAAGCAAGCTTTTCAGCCAGGCCAGAACACCCCCCGCTGGTGCCGTTGCTTCGACTTTTCCGTTTTGAGTTTTCGCTAACGCCGGGTCGTTCATGACTGCTCCGCTTGATAGGGGTCGGCAATGCCAAGTCCCGCCAAAATACTTATTTCCAGAGCTTCCATTCGTTCCGCATCACTATCATTTTCGTGGTCGTAGCCGAGAAGATGAAGCATACCATGCACGACCAGATGGCTTAGATGCTCCGCTAGTGTTTTTCCCTCGTCTTCAGCCTCGCTACTTGCGACACCGAAGGCGATGACAATATCGCCCCATAACCTAGGCCCAAATTCTAAAGATTCCGTATCCTCCAGGTTTGCAAAGGACAGCACGTTTGTCGGCTTGTCCAGATGGCGATAGTCCCGATTGAGTTGCTGGATCTGGGCATCATCGCACAGCAGAATACTGACTTCGCTTGGCGCGGCCTTCGGCAGGGGGCAGGCCTCTATGGCGGCGCGGCACAGAGCGCTTGCATCGGTCAGGGCCGTCGTCCACTGCGGTTCGGTAATTGATATGTCGATATCCAGGTCAGTCATCGCTTTTACGCGCCGTTGCCCTTTTCATACGGGGCCGCAGCCTGGCGCCGCATTTCCGCCTCATCATAGGCGCTGACAATTTTTGTCACCAGCGGATGGCGTACAACATCGGCCTGACCAAACCGGGTAAAGCCAACGCCCTTGGTTTGAATGAGAATATCGGAGGCGTCGCGCAGTCCAGAGCGGATTCCGCGAGGAAGATCAACCTGGGTTAAGTCGCCGGTCACCACCATGCGGGCGTGTTCACCCAGCCTGGTTAAAAACATTTTCATTTGTACGGCCGTCGTATTCTGGGCCTCATCGAGGATAACAAAAGCATTGGCCAGGGTCCGCCCGCGCATAAAGGCCAGAGGGGCGACTTCTATCTCGCCCGTTTCCAGCCGTTTGGCGACCTCCTCGACCGACATCATATCGTGCAGGGCGTCGTAAAGCGGGCGCAAATAGGGATCGACTTTTTCACGCATATCGCCGGGCAGGAAGCCCAGTTGCTCACCTGCCTCGACCGCCGGACGCGACAGGATGATCCGTTCGACATCGCCCCTGACCAGACGCTCGACCGCCTTGGCGACGGCGAGATAGGTTTTACCCGTGCCGGCCGGGCCAATACCGAATACCAGTTCGTTTTCATCGATGCTACGCAGGTATTTAGCCTGAGTCGGGGTGCGCGGGGAAATCGTCCGCCTGCGGGTTTTAATCTCGATATCGGCGTCGGCAACGGCGGCCCCTGAATGCGCCGCCATGCGCAACACCGCCTCGACTTCGTGACGATCCACCGACATCCCTTTTTGCAGGCGACCATAAAGTCCGCTCAACGCCTCGGCGGCGGCATTGATCGCTTCTGCCTCACCGATGAGGGTCACCTCGTTACCGACAGACTGCGCGGTTACACCGAGTTTCTGTTCGATGATCGTCAGGTGCGCCTGATGGGCCCCAAAAAGCTGCATGGCAAGGCCGTTATTCTCGAAAGTTAGCTTACGGCTATCGGCGGCATTGTCCTGCAAACTATCGGGTTTGATCATGCGCTACACTCTCTGTTTTGTTGTTGTGGGGCATTGCGTTGTTGGCGTCCAAGGAAGACGCGCCGGGCAAGACACCCGCCAGGCTGTTGGTATTGGCATCCTCTATGCACAAGTCGATGATACCGCCAAATAAGTTGTCAGGGGCGGTGACGTGGACCGGTTGCATATAGGGGCTGCGCCCGACCATCTGTCCGGCATTTCTGCCCGGCCTGTCGAGCAGCACGGGCATAACGCGGCCAATGCAGCTTTTGTTGAAAGCCAGTTGTTGCCCCTTCAAGGCGTCCTGCAAGATTGCCAGCCGCTCACTTTTAAGAGCCTCATCGACTTGGCCACCAAGCCCGGCAGCCGGGGTTCCCGGTCTGGGGCTGTATTTGAACGAATAGGCCTGCACGAAACCGATGTCTTCGATCAGCCCCAGGGTGGCTTTGAAATCGGCATCGGTTTCGCCGGGAAAGCCGACAATGAAATCCGACGACAGCGCCAGATCGGAGCGCGCCGCACGTAATCTTTCGACCAGCCGCCGATAGTCATCGGCACCATGGCGCCGGTTCATGGCTTTAAGGATCGCGTCCGATCCGGATTGAACCGGCAGGTGCAGAAATGGCATCAACTGTTCGACATCGCGGTGAGCGGCGATCAGTTCTGCATCGACATCCGCCGGATAAGATGTCGTGTAGCGAATACGCTTAAGCCCGGCGCTCTCGCCCAGCTTACGGATCAGGCGGCCCAGCCCCCATTCGCTGCCGTCTTCAGCAAGGCCATGATAGCTATTAACATTCTGGCCCAGCAGGGTCAGCTCCTTGACGCCAAGGTCGACAAGCTGGCGCGCCTCAGCAAGGACCGTCGCCGGGGGCCTGGAAAATTCCGCGCCCCGTGTGTAAGGAACAACGCAAAAGGCGCAGAACTTGTCGCAACCTTCTTGCACGGTAAGGAAAGCCGATGCGCCATCGATGGCGCCACTGGCCACTGTCGTTTCGGGCAAGTGATCGAACTTCACTTCGGCCGGGAAATCCGTATTCAGCACCGTCCCGCCATGGCGCGAAATACGGGCAATCATTTCAGGCAGGTCATGGTAGGTCTGCGGTCCGAAAACCAGATCGACAAATGGTGCCCGGCGCAGCATCTCCTCGCCTTCAGCCTGGGCAACACAACCGGCAACGGCGAGAATCATATCCGAACCCTGGGCTTTGCGACTCTGCTTGGTGCGGTTCAGGCGCCCCAGTTCGGAGTAAACTTTCTCTGCCGCTTTCTCGCGGATATGGCAGGTGTTGAGGATAACCATATCGGCTTCTTCGGAACGATCTGTCAGGGCGTATCCCAGTGGCAGCAAGACATCGGTCATCCGGGCCGAGTCATAGACATTCATCTGACAGCCGTAGGTTTTGATATGCAGTTTTTTGGTCAAATGTCAGGCCCGTCCTGGTTTGCTTTTGACGGATTTAGCCTGAGAGCACTCTGCCATCAAGTGAGGGCAGAAAAGGTGCTCTGGCTTTATTGAACCGATCAAATTATCGCTCACCAAATGACCCCATTTGATGCCCGTTTGATCTCATACGTCTGTTCATGCGTCTCGCAGAACCTTTCCTAAAGTTCGTCCCGCGCCTATGGACGACAGGTAAACGACATTACCGATAACAAAAAGGTAGCACCGGTAGGCTGTGTGTCAAGCAGATGCCCACATTTATGACATCAATCTTTTTTGTCTTTGTTTAAGGGAACGCCGAAAAGCTCCAACCTGTGGCCGACCAGTTTAAGTCCATGACGCTCGGCGATCTTGCTTTGCAGGGCCTCAATCTCTTCGTTACGAAATTCTATAACGGTACCATTGTGGACGTTGATCAAATGGTCGTGATGATCGTCCGACGCCTCTTCATAGCGAGCGCTGCCATCACCAAAGTCGTGCTTTTCAAGGATATTCGCCTCTTCGAACAGGCGAACCGTGCGATAAACAGTGGCGATTGAAATTTTTGGATCGATAAACGTTGCCCGGCGATACACTTCGTCAACATTGGGATGGTCTTCAGAGTCTGAAAGGACTTGGGCAATAACCCGGCGCTGGCCGGTCATCTTCATACCCTTGTCGATGCAGATCTGCTCGATCCGTGATAACGCGGTCATTTAGAATCCGTAACTTTCGCCTCTATAGACAGCTTTAAGCAGCCTTGCCGCGGCCCTTGCGAGGCTTTGTGCCAAGACCAATTTTCTTCGCCAGATTAGAACGGTGTTTGGCGTAATTCGGTGCGACCATAGGATAATCCGCACCCAGGCCCCAGCGTTCACGGTAATCTTCCGGTGACATATTGTAAGATGTCTTGAGGTGGCGTTTCAGCATTTTCAGTTTTTTGCCATCTTCCAGACAGATAATGTAATCTGGAAAAATCGACTTCTTGATCGGCACCGCAGGACGAGGGCGCTCAGGCATTGCCTGTTCGCTTCCAATAGAGGACAGTGCTTTATATACTTCTTGTATCAGATTTGGCAGTTCACTGATGGCGACTGTATTATTGCCGACATGGGCCGAAACGATTTCAGTCGTCAGTTCAAGCACCTCGTTTATATTTGGCTTGTCGCTCATTTTAAACTATTCCATATAAATTAATCATTCTCTTTAATATAAAGTACACACCACCTAACCACAAGTCATAAGCATGAATAAAAATAATCAACCCAATAATCCATCTGATGCGGATGTTTTCCTCGACATAACCCCCGAGACATGTCCGATGACCTTCGTCCGCGCCAAGCTGATGATCGAGAAGATGGCCCCCGGCACTGTCGCGGAAATTCGTCTGCAAGGACCGGAGCCGCTGGAAAATGTTCCCCGTTCCATCATTGATATGGGCCATGAAGTGATCAGCCTAAAGGCCGAGACCGAGGCCACGCCCAGCGATGGAATCCATCGCCTGTTAATCCGTAAAAGGTAATTTTAGATCTCCGTCCCTATGGGTCTTTATTATCGCTCCTTGGTATTAATTACTTAGCTATTATTTCAAGTTCATAAATCAACGCGTCGATCTTACCCGAGCCGTGATAGTAATAGCCGCTGCGTCTGCCGCAGACCGTGAAACCGCATTTTTCATATAGCGCCCGTGCGCCCACGTTGTCCTCGGCCACTTCAAGAAACATCTTTGCCGCCCCGCACAATTTTGCGCTCTGAATTGAAGCCTGTAGAAGTCGCCCGCCATGGCCACCCCTACGGGCGTCCCGGGTGACGCCGATCGTGATTATTTCGGCTTCATCGGCAGCCATTCTGAAAAGGGCGAAACCGTTCGGGCAGTCGTTCTCGGCGCTGATCAAGGCAACGGCCCCCGGCATGGCAAGTATTTCTGTGACGGCTTTGACATCCCAGGCGGTCTCAAAACATTCCCCATGCAAGGCGGCGATGACGCCTGCGTGGGTAATGCCAACCTGACTGATCTCTTCGCTCACGGCCTGAGGCTACCGCCATCGCGGGGCAATTTGGCATCGGGTGGGCGTAAATACAGTGGCCCCACCGGTGGGACCGGGTCTCCCATAGACCACCGACTCGCCGCCAGGGCCGCGACGACGCGGGCGTCGGCAACGCCGGAGGCAGGGGCGGCGACGGCTTCAACACCCGCTTCGGCTAATACCGAAAGGGCTTGCGCCGTCGCGTCACCGACGACGCTTATGGGCCACGCAGCATCGGTCAGCCAGCCCGCCAGGTTTTCCGGCTCCACCGCTTGTGGTGCGTTCGCGGCCTGTCCCGGCTTTGAAAATGTTTGCACATAAATATCGGAACGCTTCGAATCGAGCGCCACCAGCAAAGTTCCAACGGGCCAGGCGGTGTCTTCAACTGCGGCGGCGATAACCTCTGTCGTGGTCAACCCGAGGCAGGGAATCTTTAGTGCCAGCGCCATCGCCCTGGCCATGGCCAGGCCAATCCGCAAGCCAGTAAAAGCGCCGGGACCGATTGTCACCGCCAACAAGTCGAGATCGGCGGCGACATTGTCTGAATCATCAAGGACATCCGCGACCATCGGTGCCAGGGCCTCCGCCTGGCCGCGGGTCATCGCACTCAGGCGGTGCTGGGTGATAGTACCGTCACACCACAGCGCCACCGAGCAGGCACTGGTCGCTGTGTCCATGGCTAGAATTCGCATCTTTGCCTTGCTCCGCTTAATCACTTATGAATGACAGTGTAATAGCAACGACAAGGTTCTATAGCCACAATGGAATTGATCCCCATTACGACGACAAGCCACGATGTCGCCATCGACATCAAGTACGCCACTGCCGACAACTTCACCGGCCAGCCGGTTTATAAACGTCCTGGATGTTATCTGCATACTGAAGCCGAGGTGCTTTTATGCCGCGCCATCGACCTTGCCCGCATCCAGGGTTGGCGGTTTCTCATCTTCGACGCCTTCCGTCCGTCGGAAGCCCAGTTCAAGTTGTGGGATCACACACCGGACCCGGACTTTCTTGCCGATCCCAATCGGGGGTCGCCCCATTCAAGGGGCGTTGCCATCGACCTGACGCTGCTCGACGCAACGACCGGCAAAGCTCTCGATATGGGCACCGCGTTCGATGCCTTCACACCGCGCTCCCATCATGGCGATGTCGGCATTTCCAGCGCCGCCCAGGAGAACCGCTACCGGTTACTGGGTCTGATGACGGCGGCGGGCTGGGACTGTTATCTGAAAGAGTGGTGGCACTATCAACTTTTCGACAGTCGCTCCTATGAAGTGCTGAGCGATAACGTCCTGGATCAGCCGATGATGGCTTGATGGCTTATTCTATACGGCATGCTTCGGCAAAGCTCAGCCGGGGGCTGCGGCCAAACAACGCCTCGTCATTGCCGTAGCCGATGGAGCACAGAAAATTTGATTTAACCGTCGTTCCTGCGAAGAAGTCGGCATCGACCATGGCATTGTCGAAACCGGACAAGGGGCCGCAATCAAGCCCCAAAGCCCTTGCCGCCATCATAAAGTAGGCCCCTTGCAGGGTTCCATTGCGAAACGCCGTACTTAAGATCAATTCATCGTTACCGGCGAACCAGGCGCGTGCATCGGTGTGCGGAAAAAGCGCCGGCAAGTGTTCATAAAATTCCATGTCATAGCCGATGATCGCGGTTGCCGGGGCGGCCATAACCTTGGCAACATTACCTTCCATCAAGGACGGGCGTAATTTTTCCTTGGCTTGCTCACTGGTCACAAAAACGATGCGCGCCGGGGAACAGTTGGCGCTTGTCGGGGCCATGCGAGTGAGGTTCCAAATGTCCTCCAACATTGCCGCCGGTATCTTCCTTTCAGTCCAGCCGTTTCTTGTCCGGGCCTTGTTGAACAGCAGATCGAGCGTCGCTTCACTGGCTTTCATTGTTCTTCGTCTTTCAGTGGAAAATGGTAAGAAAATGTTGTTTAATCAAAGTCATAGTCAAAAATATGGGGTTTGATGTGTTGCCTTCATTTCGTTTTAGAAATTTTCTCGCCGGATTTTTTGTCGTACTGCTCGGTTTGTCCACCATACCGCTTGTGGCGCAGGCCGGAAACTCTGCGGTTATTTTCATGTATCATCGTTTCGGCGAGGACGAATTCCCCTCCACATCTATCAAAATCGAACAATTCGAGGCGCACCTTGCGGAACTGAAATCCGGCGGCTATCACGTAATGGCCCTGGATGACATTATCAAGGCCTTGCGCAGTGGTGACAACCTGCCGGAACGGGCCGTCGCCATCACCATCGATGACGCCTACCTGTCGGTTTACCAGCATGCCTGGCCACGCTTTAAGGCGTTGGGTTTTCCGTTTACCCTTTTTATTGCCACCGACCCGGTCGATCGGGGTATCCGCGGTTATATGTCGTGGGATCAAATCCGCGAACTTAAGGAGGGCGGTGCCGGAATCGGCAGCCAGACGGCCTCGCATTTGCACATGGCAAACGCCAGCGTTCTCGTCAATCGTCGCGACCTCGACAAATCCAATGAACGCTTTAAAGAAGAGCTTGGCAGCAGACCATCGTTAATCGCCTATCCCTATGGCGAGGCCAGTAAGCGCGTTATGGAATTGGTTCGTTCGACCGGCTTTAGTGCCGGTTTCGGGCAACATTCCGGTGTCGCAACAAAGACGCCCGGGCTTTATTATTTGCCGCGCTTTGCCCTCAACGAGACCTATGGCGACATGAAACGGTTCCAACTGGCCGCCAATGCCCTGGGCCTGGACGTTGTCGATGTTACGCCGAACGACCCGTTGATCGACACCGGTAACGACAATCCACCGGCCCTGGGTTTTACCATTAACGGCGACGACGCGCTGACAAAAAGCCTCAATCGCCTCGCCTGTTTCGGTTCTCACGAAGGCAAGCTCGACGTCTCGCGGTTAGAAGGGGAAAGCGGTCAGACCCGCATAGAAATCCGGATGCAGAAGGCCCTGCCGCCCGGTCGCACCCGCTTCAACTGCACCCTGCCAGCCAAAGATGGCCGCTGGTACTGGTTCGGACGCCAGTTTTATACGAAGCGTTAAGTGTTCAAGCCGTTCATTAGAGTTATTGCCCCTCAAGCGCCGGGCGCTCACTCCGTTCGCTTGGCTGGGCCTCTGGAAGCCAAGATAAAAATGGTGAGAGGAGTAAAAATTACGAGGTCTAGTTCTTGTTTTTTCTTTCAAGCCCGCGACTGCGGGCCGCCGCTTATGCGGCGAGCCAAGGGTCACAGACCCGCCCGGCGCTTGAGGGGCTTGAACACTAATAAACGGAGACCCCGCCCGACGTCTGAGGGGTAAAAACTCTTAAATAGCCGAAGCGATCTTTTCGCCCGGCGCGTTCGCGTCAAGGCGGGCATCGTCGAGGGGGCTCAAGCCATTAAAATCGATCAAGCCCCGCAAGGCCGTCACATAGGCCGCACCGCGTTCGGAATATTTTAGCAATGTGCCCGCCAGCACCCGGCTGTCGAGCGGACCGCCGACGCGGCGAATGGCCTGACGGGCGCGCCTGAAGCCCTTGTAGGCACGGTGGCTATTTAAATTCATGGTATAGGCGCGAACGGAATCGATCAGAGAATCGAAGGCCTTGACCTGATGATTCTTGCCCTCATCGCGTTTAAGGGGAGTCAGGCCTGTGCTTGAGGAGAATGTCCATTGGCCAAAAATGGCGTTGCCTTCTTTGGCGAAACGCGATGTCCCCCAACCACTTTCTTCCGCCGCCTGGGCAAGCGCCAAGGCCGGTGGCACAATATCGATACGGCTGATCAAGGCACTTATATCTCCGGCTTTAACGCCGTAACGCTCGGTCATGACCCTAAGCCACAGACGCTCGGCGGCGCTGGGTTTTTCGCCCAGGCCGATGCGGTAACGCAGGCTCCATAATTGGCGGCGGTCGGCGAGGATTTCCTCGTTTACCTGCAACACCAACGGCAGCATAGCCTTGAAAAAAAGCGCCTTGCGCTGCTTGTTCTCAGGCACTTGGGCCAGATCTTCCGGTAATTCCGCCAGGAAGACCCTGGGTACCGGTTTATCGCCTGACTTGATGTTATCGAGATGGTAGCCGAGGCGACCAAATGTGGCATGCAGACTACCCGCTGTCGGTCCGGCGGGTCCGGCCGCGACGTCGAAGCCATTCAAGTCTTCGACCGGCATAATTGCCGCGCTGATCACCGCCCCCGGTGCCAGGCCGCCGGTCAGGATCAACGGCTCGGCCTTGTTAAGTGACGCACCAAGTGACGCGCGTGACGCAGCGCTGCCGTCTGCGGGCGGGCTGATCCAGGCCGCCGCAATCAAGACAGATACAAAGGCCCCGACGAGGGCGAGTGCGCCACGTTCAAAATTCATTGTTTTCTCTGGAGATTGTCGAGAAACGCCGCCTTTTCTCGATTCTGACTGTCCATTGCCCATGAATAATCCTCATCCCCCCCGTATAGAATCGCCACAATATATACACCATATTGTGGAAAAATCAATATACACACTAAATATTGTGCCCAAAGCGTGTACTTCGAGTGGAACTTTGACCGGCGAAGGATCGGATACTAGTCAAAATCAGCGCCGGGAGTCACGCAGATTCTGCGTGCCCAGGCGCATAGCACCTCTGCTACTGGTGCATAAATACCATTATTCGGAGGCGCGGACTTCCGTCACTTCCGGAATGTAATGACGCAGCATGTTCTCGATACCGTGCTTCAGGGTTGCGCTTGAGGACGGGCACCCCGAACACGCGCCCTGCATGGTCAGGTAGACGACACCATCTTCAAAAGAATGGAAAATGATATCGCCACCGTCCTGGGCGACGGCCGGACGAACGCGGGTGTCGAGTAATTCCTTGATCTGCGCCTCGATACTGCCGTCGGCGGCGTCATCGTCGTCAACGTCGGCACTTGTCTCAATCACCGGCTTGCCAGCGGTGAAGTGTTCCATGATCGCGCCGAGAAGCAGCGGCTTCATGGTTTCCCATTCTTTATCGGCGGTCTTGGTGATGGTGATAAAATCACCACCCAGGTAAACCCCATCGACGCCTTCCTGCTCGAACAAACGCAAGGCCAATGGCGAGCGCGCCGCCATCTCAGCGCCGGTAAAATTAGCGCCGCCCTGGCCGGTCGCGTTCATAACATCGCAGCCAGGCAGAAACTTAAGCGTCGCCGGATTGGGGGTGCCTTCGGTCTGAATAAACATTTTGCGTCGAACCTTTGCTTCTTTGACTGTGTCGGCGTATCGCCAGAATAATTAAGAGTTCCATAAATGGGCCTAGGCGTTAGAAAAATCAAGTGTCTGTGTAAGGGGCTTGACGATATGTAACTAATATGATTACATGTAATCAGCGTGGTTACTTCATGCTGCTTTAAACTACTGCCAAGGGATTCGTCTGGCGAGTTTATCGGGAGAGAATTCTTTAGGTTATCCACTTGGCCTCAAATTAAGAGGCTAAATTATGATTATAAGCTTTGCAGACAAAAGTACAGAAACCCTGTTCCGCTCGGGACGCCACAAAAAGGTACCGCCAGACGTAACGACACGAGCCATTAAGCAACTTGATCGCCTGGACGCGGTTGCACGTATCGAGGATTTATATTTTCCCCCCGGCAACCACTTCGAAAAACTGGCCGGATCGAACCCTTCGCGTTACAGCATCCGGGTCAACAGGCAGTACCGAATCACCTTCGAATGGACGGGAACGGACGCAGAGGGTGTCTGTTTTGAAGATTATCATTAGGAGTCGATATGACAATTAACAGAGTAAAAATGGAACGCGCCCCAACCCCGCCCGGCGTTTATATCGCAGAGGACGTGCTAGGCGCATATGACCTGACCCAGGAAGCCTTGGCAAAAGCACTCGGCGTATCGCGTCGAACCATAAGCCAACTCGTCAACGGCCACCGCATGATCACCGCCGAGATGGCCCTTAAGCTTGGCAAATTTACCGATACTACGCCACAATTCTGGCTGAACTTGCAAATGGCTTTCGACTTGTGGATGGCCGAAGAAAAGACCCGCGAAGCCCTCAACCGGATTAAATCAGTGGCTGCCTGAAGCCCGCAGAAACCCGATCGTCTCACGGACCTCATCCAGAACCGGGGCGGCCATTGCCTGGGCCCGCTCGGCGCCGTCGCACAACACCCCGTCAACGTAATCCGGGTCGGCCATCAAGCGGCGCATTTCATCTTGAATGGGCGACAGTTTGGCGACCGCCAGATCGGCCAGGTCCTGCTTGAATGCGGAAAACTGTTGGCCGCCAAAGCTTTGGCAGACGTCCTTGATGTCAGTATCGGACAAGGCCGCGTAAATGCCCATAAGATTTGCCGCTTCCGGCCTGCCGACAAAGTCGAGCGGGCTTTCGGGCAGTACTTCCGGGTCGGTTTTCGCCTTCCTGATTTTCTTGGCGATGGTGTCGGCGTCGTCAGTCATGGTGATCCGCGATTGTTCCGACGGGTCGGACTTGCTCATCTTCTTGGTCCCGTCACGCAGCGACATCACACGCGTTCCGGCTCCGAAAATCAACGGTTCGACAACGGGGAACAGTTCTTTCTTAAAGTCATTGTTGAACTTTTGCGCGATGTCGCGGGTTAGTTCCAGGTGTTGCTTCTGGTCTTCGCCAACCGGCACATGGGTCGCCTTGTAGAGCAAGATATCGGCGGCCATCAGGCATGGATAGGCGAACAGCCCGATTGATGCGTTCTCTTTGTGTTTACCGGCTTTTTCCTTGAACTGGGTCATCCGGTTGAGCCAGCCCATGCGGGCGACGCAATTGAAAATCCACGCCAGCTCGGCGTGTCCCGGCACCTGGCTTTGATTAAAAACAATATGGCGCTTGGGATCGATGCCGGAAGCCAGCAAGGCGGCGGTTACTTCGCGGGTGCTGGCGCGCAGGGCGGCCGGTTCCTGCCAGACGGTAATGGCGTGCATATCGACGACGCAGAACAGACATTCATAATCGTCCTGCAGGCGTACCCAGTTGCGGATGGCCCCGAGATAGTTGCCAAGGTGAAGATCGCCTGTCGGCTGAACGCCGGAAAAAATTCTACTCATGTTTATATGCCTTTATTGAAGTCGGCGAATTTATGAGGCCTTACCCTTGATGGGTCAAGAGCGGCGCAGGCTTTTTATATCGCCAAGCCGGGCCGCGCCGCTGATTTGCGCAAGAACGGCAAAACAGGCGAGGCCGACGGCGATCAAGACAAACAGGGCCGCGCCACGCTCAAGCTCAGCCCCGGCAAACCGGGGAGCAAGCTGGGTCATGACAAAATATAGTGCCGCCGCCATGCCCAGACTGGCCAGCGCGGTCCGCCACAAACGACTTTTCAGGCGCTGGTCGGCGCGGAAATGGCCACGGCGATGCAACACGTAGGCCATCAGGGCGGCATTGAGCCAGCTCGATGCCGCCGTCGCCATGGCAATGCCGACGTGCAGGAACGGCCCCATCAGGATCAGGTTGAGGACCAGATTGACGATCATGGCGCAGACCGCGATCTTGACCGGGCTGGCGGTATCACCGCGGGCGAAGAAGCCGGGGGCCAGCGCCTTGACCAGAACGTAAGCCGGAAGGCCGAGCGCGTAGACGGCCAGCGCCGCCGCCGTCGCCTGGGATTGGACCCCGCCAAATTCACCACGGGCAAACAACACCTGAACCAAAGGCTCGGCAATAACGAACAGCGCGCAGGCGGCGGGCAGGGTCAACAACCACGAAAACTCGACCGCCCGGTTCTGGCTGTGAGCGGCGGCGTCTTCGTCACCGGCCCTGATCTGGCGCGACAAAAGCGGCAGCAGGGCGGTACCGACGGCAACCCCGACAACGCCCAGGGGCAATTGATTGACCCTGTCGGCAAAAAACAGATACGAGATCGAGCCCGTCGGCAGGAACGAGGCGATGATGGTGTCGATCAGCAGGTTTATTTGATAAATCCCCGCACCGAGAGCCACCGGCAGGGCGCGGCGGGCCAGCAACCGCACATTCTCGCTCAACACCGGCAGGCGCAGACGCGGCCGGAAGCCGACCCGCCGACAATGAACCACGAGCCAGCAAAACTGAACGACACCGGCGACAAAAACACCCCAGGCCAAAGCGTGTCCCGGCGTTTGCGCCTGCGGGGCAAAAACCAGTACCGCGCCGATCAGACAAATGTTGAGCAAGATCGGCGTCGCTGCGGCGGCGGCGAACTTGCCGAACGAATTAAGCACCCCGGCCATCAGGGAAACCAGCGAGATAAACAGAATGTAAGGGAAGGTAATGCGGGTCAGATCAACGGCGAGGGTGAATTTTTCAGGCGTCACCAAGAACCCCGGGGCAAATACAGCCATTGCCCACGGCATGGCAAGCTCGAAAAGAATGACCAGAACAACCAACGCCCATAACAAAACCGCCAGCGCCTGATCGGCGAATTGTCTGGCTTTTTCCTCGCCTTCGCCTTCGAGGATTCCGGCGAAAAGCGGCACGAAGGCCATATTGAACGCGCCTTCGGCGAACAGGCGGCGGAACAGGTTGGGGAATTTGAAGGCGACAAAAAACACGTCCGCCGTGGTCCCCGCACCGAGCACGGCGGCAATCAGAATATCGCGGATAAAGCCGAAAACCCGGCTGACCATGGTCATCGAGCCGACAGTCGCAATGGAACGCAATAAAGTCATGCAGCCTCAATAGCCGTTATTTGTGGCCCTGAAAAGGCGGCAACTTCTAAGCGGAGGCGGCAGTCTTCTGTTTTTTATCTTCAGGTGGCTCGATCGCGGCCAAAAGTGCCTGCTTGATCTGCGCGATCTTGCCATCATGTTCGATCTTCAGGCCGAACACATCCTTGACATAGAAGACATCGACGACGCGCTCCCCGTAGGTGGAAATATGGGCCGAAGCGATTTGCAGGCCGATGCCGGTCAGGGCGCCTGTGACGTCGCTTAAGAATCCCTGGCGATCACGGCCATTGACCTCGATCACCGTGTATTTGGCGCTGACCGTGTTGTCGATGAGCACGCGGGGCGGCACCTTGAAGACACGGGTACGGCTGGGGATCGCACGCTCGCGAATCTTTTTAAGTTCCTGCGACGGCTGCAACTTGCCCTTAAGGGCGTCGCTGATACGGCCTTTAAGTCGCTTTAAGTTTTCAGCCCTTGCGAAGATGCCGCCGTCGGCGTCCTGAATCCAGAAGGTGTCCAGCGCCATGCCGTTGGCCAGGGTCGAGATTCTGGCATCGACGATGGTCGCGTTGGTTAGCGACATGGCCGCGGCGATACGGGCAAAGACGCCCGGATGATCATGGGTATAGATGACAACCTCGGTGACCTCGCGCTCCTGATCGATACGGTCCTCGATGGTGATGTCGCGACCTTCGGCATCGGCCCCGGCGATCATAGCGGCGTGATGGGCGTGGGCGTCTTCATCGTAACAAAGCCAGTAATCATCGTAGCCCTTGGCAATATGGGCTTCGATATCTTCGGGCCGCCAATCGGCAAGCTTGGCTACCAAAAGATCCTTGGCCCGGGTGACCCGTTTCGAGCGCACTTCGGCGGTGGTGCCGCCGGCCATGGTTTCCTGAGCGCTGTAATAAAGATCACGCAGCAACTGCGCCTTCCAGCCGTTCCAGATGCCTGGACCAACGGCGCGGATATCAACCACGGTCAGAATCAAAAGCAGGCGCAGACGTTCCGGCGATTGGACAACTTCGACGAAATCGCTGATCGTCTTGGGATCATCGACATCACGCTTGAAAGCGGTATTGCTCATGCTCAAGTGCTGCTCGACAAGCCAGGCGACGGTTTCACTTTCCCACTCGTTCAGGCCAAAGCGTGGGCACAACTCGCGGGCGATGACGCCGCCAATTTTCGAATGGTCGCCGCCCCGACCCTTGGCAATATCGTGTAGCAAGACCGCCACATAGAGCACCCGGCGGGACTGCAACTCGCGGATCACCGAAGCCGCCACCGGATGGTCTTCGGAAAGTTCGCCAGCCTCGATGCGGGCAAGAATTCCAATAGCGCGAATGGTGTGCTCGTCGACCGTATAGACGTGATACATGTCGTACTGCATCTGCGCCACGACCCGGCCGAATTCAGTGATAAAGCGACCGAACACGCCGGCCTCGTTGAGCCGCCGGAGGGCCAGTTCGGGATTTTTCCGAGACGTCAGAATATCCATAAAGACGGCATTGGCTTGCGCGTCGCTACGCATGGTCTTGTCGATCAGGCGCAACGACTGGGTAACCGTGCGCAGGGCGTTTGGGTGAATGTCGAGTTCCAGGCGCTGAGCCTCGGCAAACAGGGTGAGAAGTTTGATCGGCTGCTCTTTAAACGCCGTCTCGTTTTCCAGGGTCAGGCGGTCGCCATCGATCTTGAAGCCGACGACGTCGCGGCGCAGGAACGACATCCTGGGCAGGCGGAAGCGTTTCTTTTTATGCTCGGATTCAAGCACCGCGCAGATGATTCGGGTTAAGTCGCCGACGTCCTTGGCGATCAGGAAATAGTGCTTCATGAAGCGTTCGACGCCACGGGATCCGGCGTGATCTTTATAGGCCATGCGCTCGGCAAGTTCGTTTTGGACGTTGAAAGTCAGGCGCTCTTCGGGCCTGCCGCTGACGTAATGTAAGTGGCAGCGCACAGTCCACAGGAAGTTCTGCACCTTGGCGAAACGCTTGGCGTCGCGCCGCGTCAACACACCGCATTCGATCAACTCGTCAACGGCCTCGACCCGGTACAGGTACTTGGCGATCCAGAACAGGGTTTGCAAATCGCGCTGGCCGCCTTTGCCTTCCTTGACGTTAGGTTCCAGAACGTAGCGGGTGTCGCCCATACGCTCATGGCGCTCGTCACGTTCGGCCAGCTTGGCATCGACAAACGCAGGGCCGGAAGAAGCCTCGATATCGGCGACGAACTTTTTCTTGAAACGCCCATAAAGGGCCTCGTCCCCCCACAGGTAGCGTGCCTCCAAAAGCGACGTGCGGATTGTCAGATCTTCGTGCGAAAGCTTGACGGCTTCCTCGACGGAACGAGTCGCATGGCCGACTTTAAGGCCCAGATCCCACAACATGTAGAGCATATATTCGATGACCTGCTCGGTGCTCGGCGTGCGCTTGTAGTTTAGCAGGAACATCAAATCGATATCAGAATACGGGGCCAGCTCGCCGCGTCCGTAACCACCGGTGGCGACGATGGCGATCTGCTCGCCGATGGTCGGATTGGCAACCGGATAGACATAGGTTACGGCGGTATCGTAAAGCACCCGGATCAACTGATCGACCAGGAACGACTGGGCCCGCACCGTCTGGGAACCCCGGACACGTTCGACCTCGAAGCGCCGCCTGATTTCCGCGTTACCGGTGGCCAGGGCCTCCTTAAAGACGGCCAGAACATCACCGCGATTGCGCGTACCGATACCCGACCAGGCGGCCATCTTCGAAAGCTTGGCGAATAATGCCTTGCGGTCGATGATGTCACGCTGCTTGGCTATTTTTATTTGTGATGATAGGGCCATGCGTTAGCTTTTCAGCAGTCCCTTCAGAATATACAGCGCCTCGAGCGCTTCCTTCGGGGTTAATTCATCGGGATGAATGTCGGCCAAAGCTTCGGCCAACGGCGAGGACCCGATGGTTTTCGCCGGTGGCGGGCTGGCCTGAAACAACGGCAGGTCGTCGGCCAGCCTGGTCAGTGCCGAAGATTGTTCGCCAGCTTCCAGATTTTCAAGAATTTCCTCGGCCCGGCTGATCACAGCGCCGGGCAGTCCGGCCAGTGCGGCGACATGAATACCGTATGACCTGTCCGCCGCACCGTGGCCGACGGCGTGTAGAAAGACAACATCGCCCTGCCACTCCTTGACCTTCATGGTGTGGCAGGCGAGCTGCTCCAACCGCGCCGTCAGGGCCGTCAATTCGTGATAGTGGGTGGCGAACAAGGCCCGACAGCGGTTGACCTCGTGCAAATTCTCGATCACCGCCCAGGCGATGGAAAGGCCATCAAAGGTGGCCGTGCCGCGACCAATTTCATCGAGGATAACCAGCGCGTGGGGGCCGGCCTGATTGAGGATCGCCGCCGTTTCGACCATTTCAACCATGAACGTCGAGCGGCCACGGGCCAGGTCGTCGGCGGCGCCAACCCGCGAGAACAGGCGATCGACGGCACCGATATGGGCGCTTTCCGCCGGCACGAATGAGCCCATCTGGGCCATCACCGCGATCAGTGCATTCTGCCGCAAGAATGTACTTTTACCGGCCATGTTGGGACCGGTCAAAAGCCACAGGCGGCCATCGTCGTCGCCATCACCGCCGAGCTGGCAATCATTGGCGACGAAGGCCGCCTCGCCGCGCTGTTGTAACGCCGCCTCGACGACCGGGTGGCGTCCGCCCTGAATATGAAAGTCCGCCGACCCGTCAACCAGGGGCCGGACGTAGCGCCGCTTTTGCGCCAGATCGGCGAGGCCCGCAGCGACATCGAGACTGGCCAGGGAGGCGGCGCAAAGGGCAATATCTTCCACCCGCCCGCTGATCTCGCCAAGCAGGTCATCGAACAGGGCCAGTTCAAGGGCCAAAGCCTGATCTGCGGCGCGACCAATTTTTTGTTCCAGTTCATTGAGCTCGACGGTCGAAAAGCGCACCGCCGTAGCCATGGTCTGGCGATGAATGAACGCGTCCTCCGCGCCGCATGGCACCTGGTCGCCATGCTTGGCCGAGACCTCGACAAAATAGCCAAGCACGTTGTTGTGTTTAACTTTCAAGGTGGCCACACCGGTATCGCTAACATAACGGCTTTGCAGGCCCGCGATCAGGCGGCGGCTTTCGTCACGCAGCAAGCGGAATTGATCGAGTTCGGCGGCGTACCCCGAGGCGATAAAACCACCGTCGCGGGCGTAGAGCGGAAGTTCCGGCGACAACGCCCGACCCAGGCGTTCGACCAGTTCACCGTGCTGGCCAAGGCCGACAACGGCCTGGGCAATGCCCTCAGGAATTCCGGACAAGGATGGGTCTTCAAGGGCTTTTCTTAAAGACGCCGCCAAATCCAGGCCGTCGCGCACGGCCCCCAGATCGCGCGGGCCGCCACGCCCCAGCGTCAACCTTGATAGGGCGCGGGCGATATCGGGACAGCGCCGCAGAATGCCGCGAACATCCTCACAGATGCGATCGCCATCGACAAAGAACTGCACCATATCGAGACGGGCGTCGATTTCCTTAGAGTCCCGAAGCGGGGCCGCCAGATGCGAGGCAAGCAGCCGGGCACCGGCACCGGTCAGGGTGGCATCGATGATACTGAGCAACGAGCCCTTGCGCGCGCCGCCAAGGGTCACGGTCAATTCCAGATTGCGCCGGGTCGCCGCGTCGATTTCCATCACCCGGTTCAGGGTCAGTTGCCTGAGGTGGGCGATGCGCGGCAGACGGCCCTTCTGGGTCAGCGCGACATAGTCAACCAAAGCCGCGGCAGCGGCCAATTCTGCCCGGTCGAAATCGCCAAAAGCCTCCAGCGTCTTGACCGCGTAAAGGTTTTGCAAGCGTTTCTCGCCGTTGGCACTGTCGAAGCGCGCCGATGGCAGGATTGACAACTGATCGCGCCAATCCGCCAAGGTTTCAAACAACGCAGGCTTTTCGATCAAGGCATCTGAAACCAGCACTTCACCGGGGTCGATGCGGGCCAGGGCGGCGGCCAGATGTTCGGCAACCAAAGGCTGGCACCGGAATTCGCCGGTCGAAATTTCAATCCACGCCAGGCCGAGTTTGCCACCGGCTTCGGCAATGGCCGCCAGATAATTGTGCTGGCGTGCGTTAAGCAGGGTTTCTTCGGTCAGGGTTCCCGGCGTCACCAGACGCTGAACGGCGCGCCTGACGACGGACTTGGGGCCGCGCTTCTTTGCTTCAGCAGGGTCTTCAATCTGCTCGCAAACGGCAACCTTGAAACCGCTGGTAATCAGTTTTTCGAGATAACTTTCATGGCTGTGGACCGGCACGCCGCACATGGGAATGTCTTCGCCCATGTGCTTGCCACGCTTGGTCAGGGTAATGTCCAACGCCGCCGCCGCCTTGACCGCATCGTCAAAAAACAGCTCGTAAAAATCGCCCATGCGATAGAATAAAATGTAGTCGGGATGGGCCGACTTTATTTCCATGAACTGCACCATCATCGGTGTCACGCCGTCCGTCCTGGCGGCCATGGATGGGGCCCGGGTCGCGGCTTCCCCCTGGGCTGGCGGGCTATCGATTGAGTCGGTCGGGGACACAGGCATTATCCGGCAAAATAAAAAGATGGCGCACCCTATCACACCCGATTTGGCATCGGCTACTCGCGCGATGATGATTTTACCTCTTTAGACTAGGATTCATCGCCGTCGTTAGGCACAATAGGAACCACCCTGGGACATTTAAGGAAACCATCATCGTGAGTGAAACTCCGTCAGCCACAACCGCCCGCGAGGTCGTCGGCCTGTTTGCCGAACGCGCCACTTTCGAAGCCGCCATCAAGGCCTTGAGCGATGCCGGATTCGAGCGTTCGGACCTGAGTCTGCTGTCCTCACACGAATCCCTGGAAGCAGCAGGCGCGCCTGGCAAGCCCTGGCAAGACGTGCTGACGGCGCTTGTCGGGGAGCTGAAATTTGAGGCTCCGCTGGTTGCCTCCGGCGCTATTTTCCTGGCGGGCGGGCCGATGGCGGCAGCCGTCGCCGGGCTTATTGGTGCGGCCACCGGGGTTATCGCCGCCAAGGAAGTGATCGAAGGTGTAACATCAAGCCCGCATACAGAAGACTTCGCCCGTTCACTGGAAGCCGGCAGCGTGATCTTGTGGGTCCGCGCCGCGACCCCTGAACTTGAAGAGGTTGCCACGACGCTGCTTACGCAAAGCGGTGCCAGCAACGTCCACATTCACAAACCCGGATAACGTCATGACCCATAGAAAAGACAGCGTCACCGATGCTGAGGCCCTGCATTTTCACGCCAAGGGACGGCCTGGGAAAATCGAGATCAGGGCGACCAAGCCGCTGACGACCCAGCGCGACCTGTCGCTGGCATATTCGCCCGGCGTCGCCGCCCCCTGCCTTGAAATCCAACGCGATCCGTCGCTGGTTTACGACTACACCGCCAAAAGCAATCTTGTCGCCGTTATCTCCAACGGCACCGCCGTGCTCGGCCTTGGCAATCTGGGGGCGCTTGCCTCGAAGCCGGTGATGGAGGGCAAAGCGGTACTGTTCAAGCGCTTCGCCGATATCGACGGCATCGACCTTGAAGTGAGCACCGAAGACGTCGATGAATTCGTCAACTGCGTTAAATTTCTCGGTGCCAGTTTCGGCGGCATCAACCTTGAAGACATCAAGGCCCCGGAATGTTTCATCATCGAGCAGCAACTGCGTGAGATCATGGACATCCCGGTATTCCATGACGATCAACACGGCACCGCCATCATCACCGCCGCCGGATTGATTAACGCCCTCGATCTGACCGGCCGCAATATGCAGTCAATCAAAGTCGTCGCCAACGGTGCCGGGGCGGCGTCCATCGCCTGTGTCGAACTCATCAAACGCATGGGTGTGGCCCATGAAAACGTCATTTTATGCGATTCCAAGGGAGTCATTTATCAGGGCCGCGAAGACGGCATGAACCAGTGGAAATCGGCCCACGCCGTGCAGACAGACAGTCGCACCCTGGCCGAAGCCATGGTCGGCGCCGATGTCTTCCTGGGACTTTCGATCAAGGACGTGGTTACGACGGAAATGGTACAATCCATGGCCGACAAACCGATCATTTTTGCGATGGCCAATCCGGACCCGGAAATCCTGCCGGAAATCGCCAAGGCGGCCCGGCCCGACGTGCTGATCGCTACCGGACGTTCGGATTATCCCAACCAGATCAACAACGTGCTCGGTTTCCCGTACATTTTCCGTGGGGCGTTGGATGTCCGCGCCTCGACCATCAACGACGAAATGAAAATCGCCGCGGCCCACGCCATCGCCGAACTGGCCCGCGAAGACGTGCCCGATGAAGTCGGTGCCGCCTATTCCGGTCGCTCCTTGCAATACGGTCCGGAATATATGATCCCGGCCCCCTTCGATCCGCGTCTTATTCTCGCCGTGCCGCAAGCCGTCGCCCGCGCCGCCATGGATTCCGGCGTCGCCCGCAAACCGATTATCGACATGGCGGCTTACGGTCATGAACTGTCGGCCCGCCTCGATCCGACGACGGCCAGCCTGCAAGCGATTTTCGATAACGTACGGGCCCACCCGCGCCGCGTCGTTTTTGCTGAAGGAGAAGAGGAGAAAAGCATTCGCGCCGCCGTTTCATTCTACACTTCAGGCTATGGAACGCCGATCCTGCTGGGCCGCGAGGCCAAGGTTCTGGAGACTATGAAATCCCTCGGTCTGCCCAATATCGACGGTCTTGAAATTCACAACGCCAAGCTCAGCACGTCGAACAAGGAATACACGGACTTCCTCTATGAGCGCTTGCAGCGCAAGGGTGCGCTTTATCGCGACTGCCAACGCATGGTTAATCAGGAACGCAATCTTTTCGCCGCCTGCATGGTTGCCCTGGGCGACGCCGACGCCATGCTGACCGGCCTGACGCGCAACTATTATGTCGCCCTTGAGGAAATCACCCGCGTCCTCGACCCGCTGCCGGACGAACATATCTTCGGCTTGTCGCTGGTCCTTGCCCGCGAGCGCACGTTATTTGTCGCCGACACCGCCGTTACCGAACTACCCAATCCAAGCCAGCTTGCCGACTTTGCCATCCAGAGTGCATCGGTGGCGCGGCGCATGGGTCATGAGCCCAGAGTGGCGCTGTTGTCGTTTTCCAATTTTGGCAACCCGATGCTCGAACGCTCGCAACTCATTCGCGACGCGGTGCGTCTTCTCGACGAGCGCCAGGTGCCCTTTGAATATGACGGCGAGATGGGCGTCGATGTAGCGTTGAATGCCGAACTGATGAAGAATTATCCATTCTGTCGCCTGACCGAGCCAGCCAATGTGCTAATTATGCCGGGCTTACATTCTTCACAAATCGCCACCAACCTGCTACACGAACTTGGCGGCGGAACGGTAATCGGGCCAATGCTGATGGGGCTTTCCAAACCGGCCCAGATTGTCCCCATGGGGGCGACTGTTTCGGACATGGTCAACATGGCAGCACTTGCTGCCCATGATGCTACATAACGCAACTAATATCTAACGACCAAAGAGAACGTCAGCATGACCGAACCCGTCATTACCAAGAAGACCTCCCTCGACAAAGATCTCAAGAAAATCGTCCGCCTTGAGCAGGCGACCCAGGAATCAGGCCAGCGCTTCGTTAAAGTCGGCCTGAGCGTCCTGTTTCTCGTCGCCGTATGGATTTTCGCCTCCATGCAGACCGGGGCCATCGACAACAGCGCCTACATCGTCGCCGCCGGTATCATCGGCGGTTACATGGCCCTTAACATCGGTGCCAACGATGTCGCCAACAACGTCGGCCCAGCGGTCGGATCGAAGGCCTTGACCATGATGGGGGCGCTGCTGATCGCCGCCGTATTTGAATCTTCCGGCGCGATTTTAGCCGGCGGCGATGTGATCAAGACGATCAAGGGGGGCATCATCGACCCCTCCCTTATGCCCAACACACAAGTTTTCATCTGGGCGATGATGGCCGCCCTGCTGGCCGCCGCCTTATGGCTTAATCTGGCGACCTATGTGGGGGCACCGGTTTCGACGACCCATTCCATCGTCGGTGGCGTTATGGGCGCCGGCATTGCCGCGACCGGCTTCGATGCCGTCAACTGGTCGACCATGTCGAAGATTGCCGCAAGCTGGGTAATCTCGCCACTGATGGGCGGTGTTATCGCGGCGCTGTTCCTGGCCTTTTTGAAATACACGGTACTTAACCAAAAGGACAAGGTCGCCGCCGCCCGGCGCTGGGTGCCGGTCGTCGTCGGTATCATGGGCGCGGCCTTTGCCATGTATCTAGTGATGAAAGGCCTGAAGAAAGTCATCAAGGTCGACACGCTCAGCGTTATGATTATCGGCGCGGTTGCCTATGTAGCGATTTATTTTATCGTTAAAATCTACGTCGACAAGAAATCGGCAACCATGGAAAACCGCAAAAGGTCGGTCAACCAGTTGTTCGTCATTCCGCTGATCTGCTCCGCCGCCCTGCTGTCTTTCGCCCACGGTGCCAACGATGTTGCCAACGCTGTCGGGCCGCTGGCCGCCATCGTTTCGGCATCGACCAGCGGCGACATCGCCGCCAAGGTCGGGATTCCACTTTGGGTGATGCTCGTCGGTGCGGCCGGCATATCGGCCGGGCTGGTGATGTTCGGACCGAAGCTGATCAGGACCGTCGGCGAGAAAATCACCAAGCTTAACCCGGTGCGTGCTTTTTGCGTCGCCCTGGCCGCCTCGATCACGGTGATTATCGCCTCGACCCTGGGGCTGCCGGTGTCCTCGACCCACATCGCCGTCGGCGGTGTCTTCGGCGTCGGCCTGTACCGGGAGTTCATCTCCAACCGCAAACGGCAACTGGTCAAACCCAGCGCCCTGGGTGCAAATAACGGTGTCCAACTTTCCGGCACGGTCAGCGACATCGTCGGCGGTGCCGTCGAGGAAGCCGATGAAATGCTGATGGAACTGCAAGCCAAAAAAATCAAGAAATCGGCAAAAAGAAAACTCGTCCGCCGCCAACACATCACCACCATCGCTACCGCCTGGGTCGTCACCGTCCCGGCAGCCGCCCTACTGGCGGCCTTGTTGTTCAAAGCCATGCAGGCGGCAAACGCGGGCTAGGGTGCGCCGTCATTCCCACCTGCGATGGAATGACGAGAGGAAGGGCGGTGAAAAAGCTTAAACTCCAAGCCCGGCCAGCGCAGCCTCATAGGCCTTAGCCGTGGCCTCGTCGAAGCAGCAGAAGATGACTTTTTCGATGCGCTCCTCGGCCGTCAGAAAAGCCGCCGTCGTGGTTATGGCGATGTTGGCGGCGCGGTCGCGGGGGAAGCGATAGACACCCGTTGAGATGGCCGGAAAGGCAATGGACTTCAGGTTGTTACCGAGCATCAGGCCCAGGCTGCGGCGATAGCATTGGGCGAGCAGGCCGTCTTCGTTGACCGCGCCGCCCTGCCAGATTGGGCCAACAGTGTGAATGATGTATCTGGCGGCCAGGTCGTGGCCGTGGGTCAAGCGGGCGGCGCCGACAGCGCAGCCGCCGGGGATGGTTTTGCATTCCGCCAAAAGTCCTGGCCCTGCGGCGGTGTGAATGGCGCCATCGACGCCACCGCCGGGGCGCAGGGTTTCGTTGGCGGCGTTGACGATAACGTCGATGTTCAGGGTCGTGATGTCGGCGACGATGATCCCGATGCGTTCAATGGTCATGCCGCAAGGCCCTGGTTGCCGCTTCAATTGCCGCCAGCCGGGTGGCGTGGCGCTGATCCGCGGACAGGTTATCGAGCACACCCAGCCGTACGAGCACTTTTTCGATAGGGGCGCGCAAGCCGACCACATAGACCCGCAGGCCTTTGCTGGTGGATGTGACGATAATTTCGGCCATTGCCATGGCGGCGCTGGTGTCGATATAGGTGACGTCGGTCATATCCAGAATGAGCGCCTTGTGGTTGACGCCGGTAACCACACGGCGCGCCAGTCCCTTGGCGGCACCGAAGCTCACCGGGCCGCTGAAATGATAAAGCAGCACCCGATCGGCGACATCTGCCAGCGCCGCGTCCTCCGCGGGGCTCATCGGCACGGGGGCGTGTTCGCTATCGCTGGCGCGAATATTTTCAAGCTGCAGGTCCGACATGCGTTTGACAAACAACAGGCTGGCGGCAACGACACCGACAGCGACGGCCATGATCAGGTCGACAAAAACGGTCAGACCGAGGACCGTAAACATCAAAATAATGCCGGCCCTGGGTGCCTCCGCCAGTCGCCTGATATAGGCCCAGTCAATAATGTCGAAGCCGACTTTCAGCAGAATACCGGCCAGCACCGCGTGCGGAATATGCTCGGCCAGCGGGCCCAACCCCAACACCACGGCGAGCAATACCGCGGCATGAAGGACGCCGGAAACCGGGGTTCTGCCACCGGCGCGCACGTTAACCACGGTGCGCATAGTCGCCCCGGCACCGGGCAGGGCACCAAACAATCCGGCGATCAGGTTGCCGATGCCCTGGCCGACCAGCTCGCGGTCGGAATCGTGATGGGAATGGGTGATCGAGTCGGCGATCAGCGAGGTCAGCAAACTATCGATGGAACCCAGCAAGGCCAGAATCAAGGCCGAGCCGACCATATCGGGCAGCGCCTTGATCGTCAGCGTCGGCATTTGCATTTCGGGCAGGCCATGCGGTATCTGCCCGAGGGTCACAACGTCTGGAAAAAAGACCCAGACGGCGAACGTCCCGGCAAGCAGGGCGATCAGCGGGGCCGGCAAGAAGTGGTCGATGGGCCTCGGCGTCAGATAAACAATCGCCAACGCACCGCCACCGATCAGCGCCGCGTCTGGCCTGATCCCGGAAATCATATCCGGCAGGGCCGCGAACACGGCCAGGGTGCCGCCGCCGGGGGTCGCCTGCCCCAACAGCGGGGCGATCTGCAACAAAATGATGATGCAGCCGATGCCGCTCATAAACCCGGAAATAACGGTAAAGGGGACCAGCGAAATATAACTACCCAGACGCAACGCCCCGAAAGCGATTTGCAGGGCCCCGCCCATCATCACCACGGTGAAAGCCATGGCCGGATCATGGGCGTATTTCGTGATAATCACCGCCATAGCCACGGTCATCGGGCCGGTTGGACCAGAAATCTGGCTCGGCGTACCACCGAAGACGGCGGCGAAGAAGCCGACCAGAATGGCCCCCCACAAACCGGCCATAGGCCCGGCCCCGGAGGCCACACCAAAAGCCAAAGCCAGCGGCAGGGCGACGACAGCCGCCGTCAGACCGCCATAAATATCGCCGCGGATATTTTCTACCTTGAGGCCCTGGGTCAGCTTCATGGGCGAGTCCGTTTAGCCTTCGTTGTCCCGCTTCATGCCGACGCGGATTAGGTCCATTGCTTCTTCGGCCTCGCCCCAGCCCTTGGTTTTCGCCCATTTGCCCTTCTCAAGGTCTTTGTAATGGGCGAAGAAATGTTCGATCTGATCGAGTTGCACCTGACGCAGATCCCGGTACGAGCCGACATTAGCATAATAAGGATGCAGCTTATCGACCGGCACACAAAGGATTTTCTCGTCAATGCCGCTTTCGTCTTCCATCATCAATACGCCGATCGGTCGGCAACGAATAATGCAGCCCGGCATCACCGGAATTTGCCCCATCACGGCGGCATCGACGGCGTCGCCATCATCGGACATGGTGTGCGGGATAAAGCCGTAGTTGCACGGATAATACATCGCCGTATGCAAAAATCGGTCGACGTACATGGCCCCCGACTCCTTGTCGAGCTCGTACTTGACGGGGGTGCCGCCAATGGGAATTTCAATAATGACGTTAACGTCGTAGGGGGCGTTCTCGCCGACGGGGATTTTAGAAATATCCATGGTGGCACTATCCTGGTGGTTTTAACAAATAATCAGTTTCAGGTGCTTTAGATAACGGGCCTAATGTTGCACTGCAACAAAAAACCCAACAGAAGCTTGGTAAGCACGGCCCGAATATGATACCCGATGGAAAGCATTTTGTCTGAAACGGTTTTTCATGAACACAACCAAACCTGAAAGTGTCCTCGTTTATGTCGGCCTCGACCGGGTCGGCGACGGCTTGCTCAAGCTACCGTTCGTGCGCGGCCTGAGAAAAGCTTTCCCCGACGCCCACATTACCTGGCTGGCGGGCAAGGAAACCAGCGTCTATGCCTCGGTCCTGGCACCGCTTGTCGAGGGCCTGCTTGATGAGGTCATTGAATACGCCGGTATCGGCCTGCACCCATCGGAGCTTTTGCGAAGGCCCTTGGCCGGCCGGCGCTTCGATCTGGTTATCGACAGTCAGAAAATTTTCTGGGCATCGCTATCGTTGTGGCGGATTCCCCACAAGACCTTTATCTCGCCTGCCGCGCGCTTCCTGCTGTCCTCGAAAAAACCACAGAAGGGTTATAAATTTCCCAAATCCATGCAGCGCCAATTGCTCGATTTGTTAGAGCTGGCCAGCGGCGAAACCTATCCGACCCCCGACAACCTTAACCTTGCGCCAAGCCCGCAGTACCGCGTCGACGCCCTGAAATTACTGCCTGTCGGTGCCGATTACGTTGGTTTCGCGCCTGGCAGCGGCGGCAAACCCAAGTGCTGGGACCTGGAAAACTTCATCCGCCTCGCAGGGGAACAGGCCGAGAAAGGCCGCATTCCGGTGTTTTTCCTGGGCCCCCAGGAACCTGAATGGATGGCCCAGATCCGCGCGCAACTTCCCTCGTCATTGTTCCCCTTGCAACAAAAAGACAACGGCTTCGATCCACTTTACACCATCGCCCTGGCCGAACGCATGGCGGCGTCCGTGTCCAACGATTCCGGTGTCGGTCACATGATCGCCCTTGCCGGCAAACCGCTGGTTTCCCTGTTCGGGCCGACAGTGCCGGAAAAGTTCATGCCCATGAGTGCGCACTTAACCATCATCGAGGCAAAAACTTTCGGTGGCCGGGAGATGGCGTTGATCCCTTACGCCACTGTCGCGGACGCCCTTGAGGATGCCCTTAAGTAGGTTTCTCAATCGGCAATCGCTTGATCAGCCAGACCAGCACCAACAAGCCCGGCACCGCAGCAAAAGTCGTGACGACGAAATAGCTGGTCCAGTCCATATGGTCGGCAAGCCAGCCGCCGCCGGATGCGAATATGGTCCGGGCGAAGGCCATCATCGACGACAACAGCGCGAACTGGGTCGCCGTATAGGCAACATTGCACAGACTCGACATGTAGGCGACGAAGGCCGTCGTCGCCATACCGGCAGTCAGATTTTCGATAGAGATGGTAACCGCCAGCATAGGCAGGGAATAGCCGACCATGGCCTGGGCCGCGAAAGCCAAATTCGCGACACACTGCAAGATGCCGGCGTAGAGTAGCGCCTTCATGATGCCGTAGCGGGCGACCAACACACCACCGGCAAACCCGCCAAGCAGGGTCATGGCGAAACCATAACCTTTCGAGATGGCGGCGATTTCCGATTTTGAAAATCCGATATCCAGATAAAACGGATTGGCCATAACGCCGAGCAGTGCTTCGCCGTACTTGTACAGGGCGACAAACAACAAAATCATCAGCCAGTGCGGGCGACCCATGAATTCCAAGAAGGGGCTGAGCACCGCGTCGTTGATTTGCGCCCACAGACCAACATTGTCGCTTGTTGATTCAGGTAACGCCCTTGTAGGCTCAGGATTCAGCAATACGGTTGCCAGGCCGACCGCCATCAGGCAAGCCATCGCCACATAGGCCCAGAACCAGCCGAAACCATCGGCGATGAAAAGCGCCCCGGCACCGGCCACCAGCATGGCCACCCGATAGCCGAAAACATAATTGGCCGAACCGGCACCCAGTTGATCTGCGGGCAAAGATTCGATGCGGTAAGCATCAATGGCGATGTCCTGGGTCGCCGATGCAAAAGCCAGCAGCACCGCCCATAACGCCGTTGACCAAAGCGCGGTCTGGGGCTCCGTGCCGCCAAGCCCGATCATGGTAACGACGATCATGCCTTGCGACAGCACCAGCCAACTGCGGCGCTGGCCAAGCCATGCACTCAGCACCGGCACCGGTATTTTATCGACCAGAGGTGCCCACAGGAATTTCAACGCATAGGCCGTCGATGCCCAACTGAACAGACCGATCATGGTCAGCGACACGTCGGATTCCTTGAGCCACGCCGACAAAGTTGAGTAAACCAGCAACAGCGGTAAACCGCTTGAAAAGCCGAGCAGAAAAATAACCAGGACCCGGCGTTCGAGATAGACTTTCGAAGCCTCTATCCAGGTTTTCATATGTCCGTGCCCAGCAGATTTTCGACCTCGGCTAACACCTGCTCCAGACCGACGGCCTCGACGCACGGGAAAACCTCGAACTTGGAGCCCCGCTTCGGGCAATTCCAGAAGCAGTGATAGCATTCCATTTTGTGATAGACGAAGCGGGCGTGATCCGGCCTGACCGCTTCAGGATACGGCACAAAACACCCGAAGTGTCCGCCACCGACAACGACAACGCTCGGCACTCCAAGGGCGATGGAAAGGTGCGCCGGGCCGGTGTCATTGCTAACGACAAGCCGGGCATGGTTCATCAGATCAAGCAATTGCGCAAGGTCGGTCCTGCCAATCAGATCGATAATGCGTCCGTCAGTGGTATCAATGTCGCCGGGGCGCTCACCGCCGCCGCCGATAAAAATCACATGCAGCCCCCTGGCAACCAAAGCCGCCGCCAATTGCTGATATTTTGCCAACGGCCAACGTCGGCCATACTCATTGGAGCCGGGGTTCAAGACAGCGTAAGGAACACCCGGCGGGACGAACTCTTCTGGTGGGCGCTGCGCACGCCACGAGATTTTCGGCACTTCCGGCTTGATCTCGCGCCCGGCAATGGTCGATAGGAAGTTATAATGACGAACGATCTCGTGTGTCGGATAATCGCCGGTCGGCACGACCTTGTCGGCCTGACTCAAATAATAAAGGTATTCGGCCCGCGTACGCTCGCCAATAAACGGCAGCGAGGAAATGACCTTGGGTGCGCCCGACACCCAGACCAGGCTATCGGCCATCATCGCCCGGCGCAGATAAGAATCACAGACACTGACCGCCGGATTGAGCGCCCGCACTTTTAGCGATATCCAGAATCGGTAAAATGGCCAGCGGGCAAAATTGTGCTCATTGATGCAAAAGATTCGGTAACCCGGGAACACCTCGGCGGCGATGGTCGCCCAGCTTTCACAGCCAAGTATGGTTATTTCCGATTTATCACAACCGAAGACCGCAGCGTAATGTTCCAGGCTGGTCCTGAACAACACCATATCGCCGATGCCATCCATACGCACCACCAGCACGCCGCGCCGGGACTTAAACACCGGCATGCTTCTGGCAAGCAGGTCGAACAGGCGGAACATCCACCAGCGTCGCCGCATGCCGCCGGGAAACATCCGCCAAAACGGGCTGGTGACGAAATGGTGACCGGAAATAGAAGTCCTGTGTTCGGGCGAATCGCTCATTATTCTCTTTTACGTGGCACCGGCCCACGCGGCAAGGGCCAGCAGCTAGGCCAGCTCCAGGCCCCGGTGATTATAGAGGGTGCGCAGGAATTCAAGAGTTGCGGGATGATCCATGACTTCGGCGCTCTCGATGAAACGAACTGGTTGCTCTTTCATCAATTCCTCGATCACTGAAAGCTGGCTTTGAGTAAAGGCAAAGCTTTGGCCATTAAAACCCAGATAGAACTTTTCCGGGCCCACTTGCGTCAACGCGAATTTTATATATTCCGGCTTAGCCAAGCGCCCGCCTTGTTCCAGTTCGGCTTTGAATGCGGCGGTGCTAAGGGGGTCCTCGCGCTCATCCTCATTGGCAAAGTCTTCGTGGCCGGGTTCAGTAAAATATTGCACCAGCCAGCGATTGAAATCGATCCCCTGCAACTGATCGACTAAGTTGCCACTAAGGTTGCCGACAACGCCGCTGGCCAGTGTGAAGCCTGCACTATCGCCATCAAGGCCGTCGCCGACATAACGCCGATCCAAATCTTCGTGTTCGGACAGATAATTGGCATAACCGCCTAAAAGTTCAGAAAGTTTAGGCCCAAGGAAACCGACGGAGAACGTCAGCGAAGGGGTGAGTGTCGTTCCCTGGTGAGCAAATTTTGGAGGCAGGTAAAGGACGTCGCCGCAGCCGACCTCGATTTCATCACCGACGAAATCGCCTTTCAAGACTTTCAAATCCAAGCCCTCGATATGAACTTCCTGGGCGACCACCTGGCGACCGATCTTCCAGCGCCGCCTGCCTTGGCCTTGCACAAGAAAGACGTGGTAGCTGTCAATATGCGGGCCGACCGAACCGCCAACGCCTGAGTAACTGACCATAATATCGTCCATCAACCAGCGCGGGGCAAAGTTGAAATAACGCAGCAGTGAGGCCGTATCGGTGTGGAATTGTTCGACGTTCTGGACCAGCAGACTCCAGTCTTCATCCCCGGCGTCCTTATAGTCCTGCTCCGTGAAAGGTCCAAAACGACATGACCAGTCGTGATCGGCACCAGCCGTCTTGACCATCCGCGACAGGGGACCATCCTCCATGGCCAGCCCGGCCAGCTCATCGGCGGCGATCAGGTCGTCGATGACGTCTTCGGCGATAGCGCCGGGCACAACAAAAGGCCGCTTGTTCCAGTATAGCCCGTAAAAATCTGCGGCCGCTGGCATGGCCTCAAGAATGACAAGCTTGCTGGACACGCCCTAACCGCGTTTCTCGCGTCCGCGCTCGACCCGCTTGCGTTCATTGGGATCAAGGTGACGTTTGCGCAGGCGCACGCTTTCGGGCGTGACCTCAACCAACTCGTCGTCGCCAATATAGGCAATTGCTTCTTCCAGGCTCATTTGTCGCGGTGTCGTCAGGCGTACCGCGTCGTCGGTGCCCGATGCCCGAACATTGGTCAACTGCTTGCCCTTCATGGGGTTGACGTCAAGATCGCCCGATTTCGCGTGCTCGCCGATGATCATGCCTTCGTAAACCGGAACGCCCGCACCCATGAAAAGGAAGCCGCGGCCTTCAAGGTTGGCCAGCGCGTAGGCTACCGTCTTGCCCGGCGCATTTGAAACCAGAACGCCATTGCGCCGTCCGGTAATCTCACCGGCATGGGGGCCATAACTGTGGAACGTGCGGCTAATGACGCCGGTACCACGGGTTTCGGTCAGAAATTCGCCGTGATAACCGATCAGTCCCCTGGCTGGCGCAAGGAATGAAAGCCGCACCTTGCCACCGCCTGAAGGATGCATTTCAGTCATCTTGCCCTTGCGAATGGAGATCGCCTCGACGACGATGCCGGAGAATTCCTCATCAACATCGATCTGAACGTCTTCATAAGGCTCCAGCAGCTTACCCGTATCGGGATCTTCCTGGAACAGCACGCGGGGCCGTGAGATCGATAGCTCGAAGCCTTCGCGACGCATCTGTTCGATCAACACACCGAGCTGCAATTCGCCGCGACCGGCGACTTCAAAAGAATCCGTGTTGTCAGCCTGACTAATGCGAATGGAAACATTGCCTTCGGATTCTGCGGCCAAGCGGTCACGGATCATCCTTGATGTGACTTTAGTACCTTCCCGACCGGCCATCGGCGAGGAGTTAATGGCAAACGTCATGGCCAGAGTCGGCGGATCAACCGGATCGGCTTTCAGGGGTTCAGTGACCTTTAGGGAGCACAGGGTATCGGCGACGGTCGCCTTGGTCAGGCCGGCAATGGCGATCAAATCGCCCGAAGAAGCGGTTTCAACAGACTCGCGACGCAAATCCCGGAAGGCCAGCAGTTTGGTGGCGCGACCATGATCGACCACTTTGCCTTCTCGGTTAAGCACATGGATCTGCTCATTGGCGTGGATCGTTCCCGAATGAATACGCCCAGTAAGAATCCGGCCAAGAAATGGGTCGGATTCCAGCGTTGTCGCCAACATCGAAAACGGACTGTCCATATCGATTTCCGGAGCCGGAACATGACTTAGAATATGATTGAAAATATCATGCATATTTTCTTGCGGACCATCGGGAGTCATCGACGCCCAGCCATTCTTGGCGGAAGCGAAGATCGTCGGAAAATCAAGCTGCTCGTCGTTTGCTTCGAGCGCCGTGAACAGATCGAAGACTTCATCTTGCACTTCATAAGGACGGCCGTCGGGACGATCGACTTTATTGATGACGACAACCGGTCGGAGACCCAGTTTAAGGGCCTTGGCGGTAACAAACTTGGTCTGCGGCATCGGCCCTTCGGCGGCGTCTACCAGCAACAAAACGCCATCAACCATGGACAGGATACGTTCGACCTCGCCGCCGAAATCCGCATGGCCCGGGGTATCGACGATGTTGATCCGCACGCCTTGCCATTCGACCGAGGTACACTTGGCCAAAATGGTAATGCCGCGCTCGCGTTCCAGGTCGCCAGAATCCATGGCCCGTTCTTCGACCCGCTGGTTATCACGGAAGGAACCGGATTGACGCAGCAGCGTATCGACCAGAGTTGTCTTGCCATGATCGACGTGGGCGATAATGGCGATATTACGTAAATTCATTTTAAGGGAGCTTCTTTTCTACTAATTCTTTTAAGGAGACGTCGGGACGAGCCCCGACATGACTAATAATTTCAGCCGCCGCAATGCCGCCCAGGCGGGCGCACACATCAAGGGGCTGGCTTGTTGTCAGGCCATGCAGGAAACCGGCCGCGTAGGCATCGCCAGCACCGGTCGTATCAATAACCTGCGGAATTTCTTCGGCGTCAACAATATGAACTTCGTCACCACGAACGATAACCGAGCCCTTGGCGCTACGAGTCAGGGCGGCTATATCGCAATGCCCGCGGACCTGTTGCAGGGCGTCATCGAAGTTTTCAACTTGATATAGCGACATGATTTCTTCTTCGTTAGCGAAGATGATGTTGACGTGATTTTTCACCAAATCGAGAAAATCAGCACGATGACGATCGACGCAAAACGGGTCAGACAGGCTGAGAGCCACCAGACGACCGGATTGTTCGGCGATCCGGGCGGCCTTGCGGAAGGCCAGCTTGGCCTGTTCGGGATCCCACAGATAGCCTTCAAGATAGGTTACTGAAGCGGCAGCGATCATTTCTTCATCGATATCGTCGGGGCCAAGATCGACGCAGGCCCCCAAAAAAGTCTGCATGGTGCGTTGGGCGTCCGGGGTGACGTGGATCATGCAGCGCGCCGTCGAAGCGCCGTCACTGTTGGCGGCGGTTTCAAAGGCGATGCCAAGGGCCGTTATATCGTGGCGAAAAACGCTGCCGAGCTGATCGTCTTTGACCTTGCCGATAAAGGCGCCCCTGGAACCCAGCGAGGCCAGCGCCGCAATGGTATTGGCCGCCGAGCCGCCGGAACATTCGATACCTGGTCCCATCTTCGAATAAACGGACTCAGCCATTGCCTCATCAATCAGGCTCATGGTCCCCTTGATCAGATCGTTTTCGTTGATAAACTGATCGGTAGCATGGGCCAAAACGTCAACGATGGCATTGCCGATACCGACCACGTCGAAACGTGTCTCGCTCATAGAGAGGCTCCTTCAAGATGTCACTTTTGCTGTAAGGCGGCGCAGTATAGCGACAAAGCCTTTCCTAGCAAGGCAAGATCGGATCAGGTTTGTAAAAATCCACTTCGTGGGTTTGTCCAATCCTGTGAATCCGCTCGACATATATAAAAACGGGCAGTTTTTCCAGGTTGATCCAAATAACCGCAAGTTATTTAGATCAACCTGGAACTGCCCTAAGCCCTTGCCGCGTATCAACGTTTAAGTCTAAACATTTACAAGTTGATTGATTTTCATAATCAGGGCGAAAAACCTCGTGATCAGTGCATTTATCAAGGCGGCTCAACAGATTTCCGATCCCCGGGCGCGCCGGGTGATCTGGTTCGCCCTGGCCGCCGCCGCCGGGGTGTTTGTCTTGTTGTGGGTGGTCATTGGCTTTCTGCTTGCCAACACCGCACTTTTTTCCATCGGCTGGCTTGAAACCGCCATCGATTGGCTCGGCGGGCTGGCCACCGGAGTCCTGACCTGGCTGCTGTTTCCGGCGGCGATCAGTGCCGTTATCGGTTTTTTTCTCGAAGAAATCGCCAGCGCCGTCGAAGATCGTCACTATCCCCACCTGAGCCAAGCCCACGGACTTAATTTCAGCGATACCGTGCTGACCACCCTGAGATTCCTGGCTATTATGTTGGCGCTCAACATTCTGATGCTGCCGTTGCTTCTGACTGGGCCGCTTTTCCCTTTTGTTTTCTACAGCGTAAACGGCTATCTTTTGGGGCGTGAATATTTTGAGCTGGTGGCCCTGAGACGGATGAGCCCAGCCGAAGCCACGGCGCTTCGTAAACAAAATGCTTTCAAGCTGTTCTTGACCGGGGCATTAATTGCCTTCTTGTTGACGGTGCCTATCATCAATTTACTGGCACCGATTATCGCCACCGGTATGATGGTCCATCTGTTCGAGAGTTTTAGCAAGCGCCCCTAACCGCTTTTTATGGAGAAGATACCATGTTCCGGCGAAACAAGGATAATGGCGATGACGACGGTGGTATCGACGCGCCGCCCCTAAAACCATTTGCCTCCAAGGGGACACACACACCGTCCAAGCCGCCGACCAGGGCCCCCGTCCTTAACAGTAGCGGGGCAAGTGTGGCGAGCCGAAAAGGCCTGTCGATATCCCCTCGGTTCCGACCCGCCTTGACCGCCAACGCCCCGGCGAGGGTGATAGCAAAAGATTGGTGGTCGGGCGCGATATCCGCCTATCCGGCGAAATTACCTCCTGCGAACGATTGATCGTCGAAGGTCATGTCGAAGTCAGTCTGGCAGGAGCCCGCCTGATCGAAGTCGCCCCCAGCGGCGTTTTCATGGGTCGCGCCGAAGTCGAAGACGCCGACATCAGCGGCCATGTCGATGGCGAATTGATCGTCAGCAATAAATTGACCGTACGCAACGGCGGCAAAATCAGCGGCTCTGTCCACTACGGCAGTATCATCATAGAGGCTGGCGGCGAAGTCTGCGGCGACATGCATGCCCTTGCGGCCCTGGCCCGGCCAAGCGCCCCTGTGGTCGAAACCGTCAACACGGTGGATGACGATAAGGATTCCAACCCGACGTGACGCCGCCTTTTCGTTTGACGCTCGCGCTCCTTACCCTTGGCTTTGCTTTATCGGCCTGTGCGACAGTGGAAAAAACCGCGCCCGAGCAGGCCCCCGCTGCGGCTGCGCCGGCCAAGCTCACGCGCGCCCAGAACGCCCAGAACGCCCAAGACGCGATCGCCCGTTTACCACGGGTCACCATGCAGCCGCCTGAACGGGCCATGCGCGACGGCCTGAACGGCCCCGACGCACCGGGCCCCGAGCGTCTTGTCGGCCTCGATGCCGCGGCTATTCAAAAAATGCTCGGGATTCCCGACTTCAAACGTCGCGACCCGCCCGCCGAAATCTGGCAATATCGAAATGACGGCTGTCTGCTCGATGTCTTTTTATACCTCAATGCCGGCGGATACAGCGTCACCCATGTGGAAGTCCGCGGGCGCAGCGTCGCCGAGGTTTCGGGAACCGAATGCCTACTCGAGGCATTAGCTCATTAAGGTTCAGGCCCCTCAAGCGCCGGGCGGGTCTGTGACCCTTGGCTCGCCGCATAAGCGGCGGCCCGCAGTCGCGGGCTTAAGAAGAAGCAACAAGAACCAATCCACGTAAAATCTAGCTCCTCTCACCATTTTTATCTTGACTTCCAGAGGCCCAGCCAAGCGAACGGAGTGAGCGCCCGGCGCTTGAGGGGCCTTAAAGACGCTAACTTAAAGCGTCGTCTTGCCCTTAAAGGCACAAACATCACGGACCAGACAGCGGTAGCATTCCGGCTTGCGTGCCTTGCAGATGTAGCGGCCAAGCAAGATCAGCCAATGGTGGGCGTGCAGCTTCCAATGGGCCGGGGTAACTTTTTCCAGCTTAGCCTCCACCGCCAGCGGGGTTTTTCCAGGTGCCAGCCCGGTGCGGTTGGAGATTCTGTAAATATGGGTATCAACGGCGATGGTCGGCGCACCGAAGGCGATGTTCATGACGACGCTGGCAGTTTTGCGACCGACACCGGGCAATTTTTCCAAGGCGTCGCGATCTTCGGGAACCTGACCGCCATATCCGTCAATCAGCATCTGTGACAACTTGATGACGTTCTTCGCCTTGGTATTGAACAGGCCGATGGATTTAATAAAGCCGCGCAGGCCTTCCTCGCCGAGATCGACCATGGCTTGGGGCGTTTTGACTTTTTTGAAAAGTGGCCCCGTCGCCTTGTTGACGCCGATATCGGTGGCCTGCGCCGACAGCACGACGGCGACCAGTAGGGTGTAGGTATTAACCCAGTCGAGCTCGCCCTTCGGTGCCGGATTATCATCGGACAGGGTCTTATAAAATGTCTCGATGTCGGCTTTTCTCATCTAAAGCCCAAGCACATCCCGCATGGAATACAGGCCCGCCGCCTTGCCTTCGCACCACCGCGCCGAGCGCACCGCGCCGCGCGCAAACAGGGTCCGGCTCGATGCCTTGTGGGCAAGCTCGATGCGCTCCCCATCGGCGGCAAAAATAACCGAATGCTCACCGACCACATCGCCGCCGCGCAGCGTGGCAAAGCCGATATCGCCCGGCGTGCGCGCCCCGGTATGACCGTCGCGAACACGCTCCGACACGGCCTCAAGATCGACACCACGACCGTCCGCCGCCGCCTGGCCCAAAGCCAGGGCCGTGCCGGACGGCGCGTCGACCTTGTGACGATGATGCATTTCGACGATTTCGATATCGTAATCGTTATCAAGGATGGCCGCGACCTGGGCAGTCAGGCCGAGCAGCAGGTTAACGCCGACAGAATAATTAGCGGCCTGAATAACGGCAACGCTCTGTGCCGCCTTTTCCACGGCTGCCTGTTCAACAAGGCCCAGCCCGGTTGTGCCGATAACCAGCGCCGCGCCATGCCTGACCGCCGCTTCGGCGTGTCCGATGGCGGCTTGTGGCAAGGTGAAATCGATGACCACGTCGGCGGCGCTAAAGAGTGCGCCGGCATCACTGCCAGCAACAAGACCACACTCATCGAGACCGGCAAGGGAGGCCAGGTCGACACCGAGAAACGGGCTCTGCTCATGCTCGACACCGCCAACCAGCGTGCAGCCGTCGCTGACCAGCGTCTCGGCCACCAACATTCGTCCCATGCGGCCAGCACATCCAACAATTCCGATTTTCATGGTCGCACCCCCCTTAAAAAACTTTGCCAAAATCATATAACACAAAACGGGGGATGCTCATTAAGAGTTATTGCCCCTCATTAGTGCTCAAGCCCCTCAAGCGCCGGGCGGGTCTGTGACCCATTAGTGCTCAAGCCCCTCAAGCGCCGGGCGGGTCTGTGACCCTTGGCTCGCCGCATAAGCGGCGGCCCGCAGTCGCGGGCTTAAGAAGAAGCAACAAGAACTAGTCCTCGCAAAATTTGGCTCTTCTCACCATTTTTATCTTGGCTTCCAGAGACCCAGCCAAGCGAACGGAGTGAGCGCCCGGCGCTTGAGGGGCTTGAGCACTAATGAACACTAAAAACCTTAATCCTTAATATCTTCCCAAAGCTCTTTGACCTTGTCGAAGAAGCCGTGTGATTCGGGGCTGTGTTCCTGGTTATCGCTTTCGGCCTCGAATTCCTTAAGCAGCTCTTTTTGCTTTGCACTTAGGGAAACCGGCGTTTCGACCGCGACCTGGACGAACATATCGCCGCGCGCCGTGGAGCGCAGAATCTTCATGCCCTTGCCCTTCAGACGAAACTGCTGGCCCGACTGAGCCCCGGCGGGGATCGAGATCCGGGTCAGTTTACCTTCGACCGTCGGCACTTCGATGGAGCCGCCCAAGGCCGCCGTCGTCATCGGGATCGGTGCCCGGCAATGGATATTAGCCCCGTCGCGCCTGAACATCCGGTGCGGATTGATCGACAGGAAGATATAGAGATCGCCCGCCGGGGCACCGCGCATTCCGGCCTCGCCTTCTTCGCTAAGGCGAATGCGGGTGCCTTCCTCGACACCGGCGGGAATGGTTACCGACAGGGTTTTTTCTTTATGCACCCGGCCCTGGCCGCCGCACGTCGTGCACGGTTCTTTAATGACCTGACCGGTGCCCTGGCAGGACGGGCAGGTGCGTTCGACCGTAAAGAACCCCTGCTGGGTGCGGACCCGACCATGACCACCGCAGGTGGCGCAGGTTACCGGCGGCGCGCCGCCAGCCGCGCCCGAACCGGTGCAGCTGTCGCAGGTCACCGATGTCGGCACCCGGATATTGGTTTTCTTGCCCTCGAAAGCTTCTTCCAGAGTGATTTCCATGTTGTAGCGAAGATCAGAACCGCGCCCGCCACCACCCCTGGGGCCGCCACCGCCACCACCAAAGTCACCGAACATTTCATCAAAAATATCGGCGAAGCCGCCAAAGCCGCCACCACCGCCGCCGCCGCCTGGGCCGCCCTGCTCGAAGGCGGCGTGGCCGAAGCGATCGAAGGCAGCGCGCTTGTCTTCATCTTTCAAGACCTCATAGGCCTCGTTGATTTCCTTGAACTTTCGCTCGGCTTCCGTGTCACCCGGATTGCGATCGGGATGATATTTCATGGCCAGCTTGCGGTAGGCCTTTTTGATATCATCCGCACCGGCATCCCGGTCAATTCCCAGGAGCGTATAGAAATCTGCCTTGGACATACTCTCGTCGATCCTTCAATGCGCAACCACCCCGGCGTGTTCTGTGAACCCGCCGGGGTGGATTATTCTATGTTAAGGAGGCGGGTTTTTAACTGCCTTTTTTATTTTCTTCCGACTTGTCTTTTTCAGCATCGACTTCCTCGAATTCGGCATCGACAACGTCGCCGTCGTCGGAGCCGTCTTTTTCAGGGGCCGCCTCATCGGAAGCTTCGCCAGCTTCAGCCTCGGCCTGGCTCGCCTTGTACATGGCTTCGCCAAGTTTCATCGCCTGTTCGCTTAAAGCGTCGGTCTTCGTCTTGATCTCTTCGGCAGCGGGGTCTTCGGCGGCAAGCAGGTCTTTAAGTTCCTGGATGCCGGTTTCAATCGCCGTCTTTTCGTCTTCGCCGATTTTGTCGCCGAATTCCTTCAGGTTCTTCTCCGTTGAATGGACAAGGCCGTCGGCGTGATTGCGAGCATCAACCACTTCTTTGCGTTTCTTGTCCTCTTCGGAATGAGATTCGGCATCCTTGACCATGCCTTCGATATCTTCGTCGGTCAATCCGCCAGAGGCCTGGATCTTGATCTGCTGTTCCTTGCCCGTAGCCTTGTCTTTTGCCGAAACATTGACAATGCCGTTGGCATCGATATCGAAGGTCACTTCGATTTGCGGGATACCGCGCGCCGAAGGCGGGATGCCGACCAGATCGAACTGACCCAGTATCTTGTTATCGGCGGCCATTTCACGCTCACCCTGGAAAACCCGGATCGTCACCGCAGTCTGGCTGTCTTCGGCGGTCGAGAAAACCTGGCTTTTACGGGTTGGGATCGTCGTGTTGCGATCAATCAGGCGGGTAAACACGCCGCCCAGAGTTTCGATGCCAAGGGAAAGCGGCGTCACGTCGAGCAACAGCACGTCTTTGACGTCGCCCTGCAAAACACCGCCCTGAATGGCGGCGCCTATGGCCACGACTTCATCGGGGTTAACGCCCTTATGGGGTTCGCGACCGAAGAATTTCTTGACTGTTTCGATGACCTTGGGCATGCGGGTCATGCCGCCAACCAGGATCACTTCGTCGATTTCACCGGCGGTAAGGCCAGCGTCTTTCAGGGCTTTCTTACAGGGTTCTATGGTGCGTTGGATAAGATCGTCGACCAGGGCTTCCAGCTTGGCGCGGGTCAACTTGATGTTTAAATGCTTTGGCCCGGAAGCGTCAGCGGTAATGAACGGCAGGTTGATTTCCGTCTGCATAGCGCTGGACAGTTCGATCTTGGCCTTTTCGCCTTCTTCTTTCAGGCGCTGCAAAGCCAGCTTGTCCTGACGCAGGTCGATGCCAGTATCTTTTTTGAACTCATCGGCCAGGTAGCCAACGATGCGGGCATCAAAATCTTCACCGCCCAGGAAGGTGTCGCCGTTGGTCGATTTGACCTCGAACACGCCGTCGCCGATTTCAAGGGCCGAAACATCGAAGGTGCCGCCGCCAAGATCGTAAACGATGATTGTGCCGCTTTCTTTCTTGTCCAGTCCATAAGCCAGGGCCGCAGCCGTCGGCTCGTTGATGATGCGCAGCACTTCAAGACCGGCGATCTTTCCGGCGTCCTTGGTTGCCTGGCGCTGGGAATCGTTAAAGTAAGCCGGCACCGTAATCACCGCCTGGGTGACTTCTTCGCCGAGATAACTTTCCGCCGTTTCTTTCATTTTGCCCAAAATGAAGGCGCTGACCTGGCTGGGGCTATATTTTTTGCCGCCGGCCTCGACCCAGGCGTCGCCGCTATCACCGGCAACGATTGAATAGGACACCAGCCCCTTGTCTTTTTCAGTCAGCGGATCGTCGTAGCGGCGACCGATCAAACGCTTGATCGCGAACAGGGTGTTTTCCGGGTTTGTCACCGCCTGGCGTTTGGCCGGCTGGCCGACGAGGCGCTCGCCACTTTCAGTAAAGGCGACGATTGACGGTGTCGTGCGAACGCCCTCGGCGTTCTCGATAACCTTGGCTTCCTTACCGTCCATCAGGGCGATACAGGAATTGGTGGTACCAAGGTCGATTCCGATTACCTTGCTCATGATATATCCTCTTGCGTTGCGGCGAATTTCCCATGAGCCCCATCAGGGCGCTACAGTTGAGGGAATCCCCTTGCTTCTGAAAATTTAATCCGGGAAGGCCAACCCTGCTTTAAATAACAGAGTGTCTTCCTGGCGTTATATATGGTGCGCCGTCAATTGACGCAACCTTGCTTGCTAATTTTTTGCCTTATAACTCTTTATCGACTTTGCCCCCGGTTCCCACAGGCTGCTCGTAAGCGTTGGCCGCACCTTCGGCCGCACTGGCCGCAGTTTCGTGTACGGAAGCGCTGGCTTCTGCTTTCGGTCCGCCTTTGGTAACGCCGACCTTGGCTTCCCTGAGTAACCTGTCATGCAACACATAACCCGCCTCGATGACCTGCAGTACAGTGCCCGATGGCTGGGTCAAGTCCTCAACTTCAAACATCGCATGATGTAGTTTTGGATCAAAGGGCATGCCGACCGGCTCCAGTTTTTTGATGCCGATACGCTCGAATGTCTTCTGCAAGGCGGTTTCGGTCATCTGTACGCCGAGAATGAAATTTGCGAACCGTTCAAGCAATTCTTCCGGCGGCAAATCGGCGTTAGCCTGCTTTTCTTCATCGGCGCGCTCGCTATCAAGGGCGCGGCCAAGATTGTCGGACACTGAAAGAATTTCGCGGGCGAATGAGGCGATGCCGTATTTGCCGGCGTCTTCCTTTTCGCGCTGGGCGCGCCTGCGCACGTTTTCAGTTTCGGCGACGGCGCGCAGCAACTGGTCGCGAGCTTCGTTAAGCTCTGCCTCAAGCTCGCTTAAGCGGTCGCCGCCTTCGCCTTCAAGAAGCTCCAATTCCTCGGCAGAGGCGTCCGGCCCGAATAATGGATCATCGTCTTCGGCCTCGACCTCACCCGAAACCTCGAAGTCATCGTCGCCTGACCATTCGTTTTCCGGTGCCTCATCTGCGATTTCGTTTTCGCTGTCTTTTTCTGTGTCCTCGGACATGGTGGCTAAAACTCTCTTACTCTCTTTTTAAAATTAACGATTTCCGACCAGCCGGCCAACCAGCTTCGCGGTGTAATCAACCATCGGAATAATGCGGGCATAATTCATTCGCGTCGGTCCGACAACCCCGATTGCGCCAACGACCTGCTCGCGTCCATCGCGGTAAGAGCCGACAATCATCGAGCAGCCGGACATTCCAAACAATTGATTATCCGAACCGATGAATATTTGCACCCCTTCGGCACCGTCGGCAAGTGACAGTAACTTAATCATCGTTTCTTTCGTCTCAAGGGCGGCGAACAAAGAGCGTATTTGTTCCAGGTCGGAAGCTGCTTTGATGTCCTCTAACAAATTTGCCTGACCGCTGATAATCAGTGTACCGCCTTCATCATCACCGGCCCAGCTGGCCAGGCCTGAGGCGACGACGCTACTGGTCAGGCTGTCAAGATTGACTTGGTGTTGGGCAAGTTCGCTCATGATCTGGTCACGGGCTTCGCTAATCGTGCGGCCGACAAGGCGCGCGCTTAGAAAATTACTGGCCTCAACCAGGGCCGAGGGCGGTAAATCATGAGGTGTTTCGATAATGCGATTTTCAACAATGCCGTTTTCCGTGACCAGCACAACCAACGCCCGGCCGGGACTCAAGGAAATTATTTCAATATGCTTCAACGGCACATCGGTTTTCGGTGCCATCACCAGCCCGGCGCAATTTGACAACCCGGAAAGCACCGATGTCGCCTCTTTCAGCAGACCCTCAACGGAGGAACCCTCGACATGGCACTGCCCTTCAATGCTTTCGCGTTCTTCACGGCTTAGATTACCAATCTGAAGCAAGCCATTGACAAACAACCTGATACCGGCGTCCGTCGGTAGCCTGCCAGCCGATGCATGCGGGCTGAACAGCAGACCGGCGTCTTCCAGATCGGCCATGACGTTCCTGACTGTCGCTGGCGATAGCGTCGAATTCAGGCGTTGCGACAAGGTGCGCGAGCCAATCGGCTCGCCGGTCGCCACGTAGGCATCGACGATTTGTTTGAAAATGACGCGCGAGCGTTCGTCCAGTTCTGGAATCATAGTTTTTTAATCTTTACAAAGATGATGGGCGGAATGTAGTGACCAGACCTTGCCCCGTCAACGTGGGCGCGTTAGTTTGCCCGACTTAACTTCACTCTTTTAAGGACCGCCTTCATGAGACCTTCCGGCCGCCAGGCAGATCAACTCCGCGCCATTTCCATGGAAACCGGCGTCAACAAGCATGCCGAGGGCTCGTGCCTGATCAAAATGGGCGAGACCCATGTGCTCTGCCTGGCCAGCGTCGAAGAGCGGGTTCCACCGTGGATGCGCAATTCCGGCAAGGGCTGGGTAACGGCCGAATATGGCATGCTGCCGCGCTCCACCGGTTCGCGCATGGGCCGCGAGGCAGCGCGTGGCAAGCAATCGGGCCGCACCCAGGAAATTCAACGACTTATCGGCCGTTCCTTACGCGCCGTCACCGATCTTAAGGCCATGGGCGAAATGCAAGTGACCGTCGATTGTGACGTCATCCAGGCCGACGGCGGCACCCGCACGGCGTCGATCACCGGTGCCTTTGTCGCGCTCCACCTGGCCTTTCAGCGCATGGTTGATCTCGGCGTGCTTAAAAACGTGCCGCTCACCGATCACGTTGCGGCGGTTTCCTGCGGGCTCTATAAAGGTGCCGCCGTTCTCGATCTGGATTACGACGAAGACAGCACGGCACAAGCCGACGCCAATTTCGTCCTGACCGCCAGACAAGGCATCGTCGAGATTCAAGGAACGGCGGAAGAAGAGCCTTTTTCACCGGAACAATTTAGCGAACTAATGACCCTGGCCCGTAAAGGCGTCGATGAGCTGGTTACGGCGCAGCGCGAAACTTTAAATTAACGCGCCCTCTAAATTAACGCGCCCTTTGGGCGGCGCAGGCGCTGGAAGTCAAGACAGGTATGGCCACAGGAATTTAGTATGGCGCGACATTTCAACGGCGGAAAACTGGTCATTGCCAGCCATAATCCCGGAAAAGTCCGGGAAATTGGCGCTCTTTTGGCAGATTTTGGGGCGGACGTCATTTCTGCCGCTGAGCTGGACCTGCCCGAACCCGTCGAGGACGGCCTGACATTCATCGCCAATGCGCAAATCAAAGCCAAAGCGGCGGCGCTAGCCTCCGGCTTTCCGGCTTTGGCCGATGATTCAGGCCTCGCCGTGCACACCCTGGGCGGCGAACCTGGCATCTATTCGGCACGCTGGGCCGGGCCTTCGAAGGACTTCTCTATTGCCATGAGAAAAGTCGAGCAAGCTCTTGAAAATAATGAAGACCGCAGCGCTCATTTCGCCTGCGCCCTTACTTTATGCTGGCCCGACGGCCACATGGAAAGTTTCGAGGGCCGGGTCGACGGCAACATGGTCTGGCCGCCCCGCGGCGACAAAGGCTTCGGCTATGATCCGACTTTCGTCGCAAACGGCATGGACATCACCTTCGCCGAGATGCAACCAACCGCCAAACACGCCATCAGCCACCGCGCCCAGGCCTTCAGGAAGCTGGTTGAGGCGTGTTTTGAACCGATCTCATGAACGAGGGCCTATCCCTTTATATTCATTGGCCTTTTTGCCTATCCAAGTGCCCCTATTGCGACTTTAACAGCCATGTCGCCAACGGGGCCGTGGATGAGGATCGCTGGTGCCGGGCTTTGCTTACGGAAATGGCGTATTTTGCCGCCGAGACCGTGGGAAAGCGCCTCGATACGGTGTTTTTTGGTGGCGGCACGCCTTCGACCATGGCCCCGCAGACCACCGCCGCATTGATTACCGCAGCAAAAAACTTTTGGCCGTATTCCGAGGATCTGGAAATCACCCTTGAGGCCAACCCGACGTCTGTCGAGGTCGGCAAACTGCGGAACTTTGCCCATGCCGGCGTCAACCGTCTTTCACTCGGTGTCCAAAGTTTTAACGATAAGTCATTGAAATTCCTGGGCAGAGAACATTCCACCGCCGAGGCCCTGAGGGCTATTTCCCTGGCCCGCGAAACCTTCGAACGGTTTTCCTTCGACCTTATTTATGGGCTCCCCGGTCAGACGGCGCTCGCCTGGAAAAATGAGTTAAATCAAGCACTTGAATTGGCCGTTGGGCACTTGTCCCTGTACCAGTTGAGCGTCGAGGCGGGGACTCCGTTCTTCCGTGACGGCGTGCCGGAGGCGGATGCCGAAACTGGCGCGAATTTATATGAACTTACACATGAACAAATGGCTGTATCTGGTTTTAATTCTTATGAAATATCCAATTATGCTAAGCCAAATCAACAATGCCGCCACAATGTCGCGATCTGGCTTGGCGGCGATTACATGGGCATCGGTCCGGGCGCTCATGGGCGACTATCGGACGAAACCGCGACGGACGCCCTGTATCAAATTCACGACCCCGCCCGTTGGCTTGAAAAGATCGAAAATGACGGCCACGCCACCGCCAAGCGCGTACGCTTAAGCGCCACCGAGCGGGCCGAAGAACTGCTATTGACCGGCCTGCGCCTGAGCCAGGGCATCGAGAGCGCGCGTTTTCAGGCTTTAAGCGGGCTGGCCCTGGAAAGCGTACTTGACGCGGACGCCCTCGCCCGACTGATCGACGGCGATTTCCTGATAGCCGACAAAACCAGCCTGCGCACCACAAGCCAGGGCCGACTTTGCCTGAACGCCGTGCTGGCGGAATTGTTGGGGTGAGAGGGATATATGTCATTAGTGTTCAAGCCCCTCATTTAAGGTACACGCCCCTCAAGCGCCGGGCGGGTCTGTGACCCTTGGCTCGCCGCATAAGCGGCGGCCCGCAGTCGCGGGCTTGGAGAGACTATTCTCAAGCGCCGGACGGGGTCTCCGTTCATTAGTGTTATTGCCCCTCAGGCGCCGGGCGGGTCTGTGACCCTTGGCTCGCCGCATAAGCGGCGGCCCGCAGTCGCGGGCTTAAGAAGCAACAAGAGCAAGCCCTCGCAAATTCTGACTCCTCTCACCATTTTTATCCTGGCTTCCAGAGGCCCAGCCAAGCGAACGGAGTGAGCGCCCGGCGCTTGAGGGGCCTGAGCACTAATGAGGGACCTCAATACCTTATGACCCCTCGCGAAAAGCTTCCGGCGAGGGGCTAATGACCTTGGTTGAGCGCGGCTCAATCTGCAGCACCGCGAGTCCACGCTCGACGCTGCCATCGGCGAGAAACCGGAAGATGCCGTCTCGCCCCCAAAAACCGCTTTTTGTCGTCAGGGCGGCGTCGGAAAAGTCTGGCCCGCCCTCAGTCCTGGCGAGAACTGCGGCCAAAGCCGTCGCGTCGTAAGCTAACGTCGCCAGGCGATGCGGCTTGCTGCCGTAAGCCCTTTCATACTGGGTCATAAATTCGGCCCTGGCGTCCGGCGGCGGCCCGGCATGCCAGCCGCCGCTTAAAGCCGGCTCGGAGCCAAGACCCGGCGCATCCCACTGACCGGTGCCGATCATCCGCACTTTTTTTGGGTCGACATCATAGAACGGCAGCAACGCGGCCAGCGCCAGTAAGCGCCCACCGCCATCGGCCAACATCAAGGTATCGAAAGGCACGTCCCCAATCGTTTGTAGTTTTTCCAGCCTTTTCAATGCTCTAACTGCAATATCGTCGTCCCGTGCGGCCAATTCCGCGCGTTGCTGCAGCAACGCCTGACGACGGCTGTCGTAATTTGCCAATTCGCGGACGACGCCTGAAAAATCTTCCGTTAGCGGGTCGTAAAACTGGACCCTGGTAACCGTACCGCCAGCCCGCGCGGCGGCTTGCCTCAGGGCCTCGACCACGGTCTCGCCATAAGCGCCGCTGGGGGCAAGGGCAGCAAAGCGCCGCAACCCCTGAGAACCGGCATACTCAACGACCCGGCTGACCTCTGTTTCGGGGAAAAAACCCATAGTATAAATGCCATCACCGGTCACCGTGCGGTCGCTGGAGAAGCCAATAACCTTGACGTTTGCGGCCCTGGCCATGGGCGCTATGGCACTGACCGAGGTCCCCAATAGCGGCCCTAGAATGATCGACGCCCCGTCACCGATGGCGAAACGGGCGGCTTCCATCGCCCCCTCCGCCGTGCCGTGGGTGTCGTGGATGAGCAATTCGAAGCGCTGATCGGAAAAATCGAACAAGGCCAACTGGGCGGCGTTCAGCATCGCCCGACCGAGCGTTTCATTTGGTCCGCTGAGCGGCACCAGGAGCGCCACCCGCACCGTCGACGCAGATGTCGCCATCGGTGTGATGGGGACCGGTGTGGCTGGCAAGCCGGCGGCACCTGGCGGCACCTGGCCCGTCAAATAAGGAACCAGTGAGGGTATCTGTCGCTGATCATCGATTTGCGGGGTTTCGGCGGGAGCGGGCGTTGGCAACGCCGCCGTCTCAGGCGCTGGCGCTGACTTGATTTTTTTGATGTCGGAACTGCTTGACGGCTGGACCGGAACGCTGGACCCTTGAAAGACAGGGGGAAGTCGTGGAGACTCACAGCCGACAACCAACAGCGCCGCAACCACAAGCGAGGATAAAACAGGTATCCGAAATGGTAAAATCCGGGGCGGAGCAAAACCGCAAATCACAGCGTTCGGACCTCTCATCTGAGCATTCTCAACTTCCACTAAATATATCCGAGCCTGAGCCTAGCCTTGGCGCGTCCGCAAGTAAACCGGCAGCCCTTTGCGCCGGACTTTACATTGTTGCAACGCCCATCGGCAATGCCCGCGATATTACCCTGCGCGCCCTGGATGCCCTGCGCGGTGCCGACGTTATTGTCTGTGAAGATACCCGGGTGACATCAAAGTTACTGGCCATTCACGCTATTTCCCGACCGCTTCTGGCCTACCACGAGCACAATGCCGACAAGGCCGGTCCGCAAATTATTGAACGCCTGAAACAAGGCCAAATCGTGGCGCTGGTGTCGGACGCCGGCACACCGCTGGTTTCCGATCCCGGTTATCGGTTGGTCCGCACCTGCGCCGAGGAAAATCTTTTCGTCACCCATTTGCCGGGACCGTCGTCGGTACTGACGGCCCTTGTGTTGGCCGGACTGCCCACCGACAGGTTCCTGTTCGCCGGTTTCCCGAACAATAAATCAGGTAAGCGGCAAACCGAGCTTGGCGAATTGAAAGCCGTCCCGGCGACGCTGGTGTTTCTCGAAAGCCCGAAGCGTCTGGCTAAATCCCTGGCCGATATGGCCCTGATCTTGGGCCCCCGCAATGCCACCATCGGCCGCGAGCTGACAAAGAAATTTGAGGAGGTCCGTCGCGGTACCCTTGATGAGCTGGCATACCATTACCAGCAAGCCGGGTCGCCCAAGGGTGAGGTCACCATCGTCATCGCCCCACCCCTGGCCCTTGACGACGCGGCAACGCCCGAAGATATCGACCATATGCTTGGCGAGGCACTGAATACCTTATCGCTGAAAGACGCGGTGACGGCGGTCAGTGTCGCGACCGGGGCGGTCAAACGTGACGTTTACGCCCGCGCTCTGGCCTTAAGCGGTGCGCAAAAATGACCGCGGCGAAAAAATCCGCCTACCGGTTCGGCAGATTTGCCGAACACCTGAGCTGTTGGTGCTTACGCCTTGGCGGCTATACAATTTTACACCGCGGCTATCAGGCGGCAGGCGGCGAAATCGACATCATCGCCCGACGCGGCAATGTTCTCGCCTTTATCGAGGTCAAGGCGCGGCAAACCCTTGATGAAGCCAGCCACGCCCTCGGTCCCGCCCAACGCCGCCGCATCGAACGCACGGCGCTGGCTTTTCTCGGGCAAAATGCCGATCTCGCCAATCTTGACGCCCGCTTCGACCTGATCGTCCTGGCCCCGCGAAGCTGGCCGCGTCATTTGGTCGCGGCGTGGATACAGGATACGTAAAATGACTTTGTCTGCAGCCGCATCTCACCTTAATATTAACGCCATGATTCTTTACCTGAAATTACCCGCTTCCCTGCTTGTCTTAGTGGCGATGCTTGGCCTTGCTGCCTGCGACCCCGTTAGCCTGACGATCGGGGCCGGGGCGGCGACTGGTATCGGTGCCTATCAGGAACGTGGGCTTGAAGGGGTCGCCCGCGATACCGCTATCGAGGCCAAAATTTTCAAGCTTTGGGCCCAGGCTGACAAGTCGATGGTCGTCCACATGAGCATTGAGGTCTATCAGAGCCGGGTCTTGCTGACCGGCGTCGCGCGTAGTGAGAAAGAACGCGCCAGCGCCGTCGGACTGGCCTGGAAAGTCGATGGCGTCGAGGACGTGATGAATGAAATCATTGTCGGTGCGCCGCCCGACCTTGCCGAGGTTGCCCGCGATACCGCCATCACCGCCGAGCTTAAATCAAAACTGACTTTCGACGGCGATGTTCAGGCCGTCAACTACGCCATCGAAACCGTGCGTGGCACGGTCTTCCTGCTTGGCATCGCCCAGGATCAGGCCGAACTCGATCACGTGATTACCCGGGCCCGCAATATTTCATACGTCAAACGGGTGGTCTCCTACGTTCAGTTAAAGGCGGCAATCAAGGAGGGCGGATCATGAGGCTCTCGCCGGAAATTTGCCGTCGCCTCAATGATTTCGGCAAGCTCGGCGATAACGAAATCGGCCTCAGCGAAACGGCTCTGGTGCTGGCCAGATCTGAGCGTCCGGGCATCGACCCCGTTATTTACGAGCGCCACCTGGAAAAACTGACCGACGATGTCGCCGCCTACGCGGGTAAAGACGCCGACAGTCGCAAGTGCGGCCTGGATGTGCGCTGCGAGGCCCTGCAACAAGTCATTGCCCGCCGCGCCGGCTACGGCGGCAGCGACGCCGCCTACGAGGATTTGGACTGCGCCAATCTGATGCGGGTGATCGACCGCCGCGAAGGCCTGCCGACCCTGCTCGGTATTATTTACATCCATGTCGCCCGCGCCCTTGGCTGGGCAATTGATGGCCTCGACTTTCCGCCGCGTTTTTTGGTCCGCCTGGAATTCGACGGCGTCCGCCGGATTCTCGATCCCTTCGATAACGGGCGGGTCATGGAACCGTGCGATCTGCGTGAAATCTATACGGCCGTTTCCGGCCCGCATGTGGAAATTCAACCCCGCCATACCGAGCCTGCCAGCAACCGCGCCATCCTGCTCAGGTCCCGGCGCAACGCCAAAGTCCTGCACTTGCGTTCGGAAAATCTGGAGGCGGCGCTGGCCGAGGTCGAAACCCTGCTGATGCTGGCACCGGGCGAGCTGGCGTTGTGGCGGGAAGCCGGAATCCTCAACGCCCGCCTCGACCGGGTCAAGGAAGCCGTGGCCGCGCTGGAACAATACCTTGCCATTGCCGGGGCCGACGCGGCGCGCTACCGGACCTCGATCCTGCTTCAGGAACTGCGCGCCCGGCTTAATTAGGATAGCTTGCCATCATGACAAAATCAAAAATCGTCGCTATTCAGATGGACCCAATAGAGGGCGTCGACATTACCGCCGACTCATCGTTCGTGCTGGCCCTTGAGGCCCAGGTGCGCGGCTACCGGCTTTATCATTACCGGCCTCAGGACCTGGCTTTCATGGGCGGCTTGCTAACGGCGCGGGCGCGGGCAATGAGCCTGCGCCCGGAACCGGGCAACCATTACAGCCTGGGCGCAGCGGAAGTAATCGACCTTGGCGAGGCCGCCGTGGTGCTGATGCGCCAGGACCCACCCTTCGATATGTCCTACATCACCGCCACCCATCTGCTCGACCACATCCATCCCGACACCCTGGTCGTCAACGATCCGGCATCGGTACGCAACGCCCCGGAAAAACTGTTCGCCACCCTGTTTCCGGACCTGATGCCGCCGACCCTGATTACCAGCGACCCGCTGGCCGTCAAAGATTTTCGCGCCGCCCACAATGACATCATCATTAAACCCCTTTATGGCAACGGCGGGGCCGGGGTTTTCCACGTACCGCCCGGCGATGACAATCTCAATGCCTTGCTCGAAATGTTTGCTGCAATTTCGCGCGAACCGGTGATGGTACAAGCCTATCTTGCCGACGTGCGCAAAGGCGACAAGCGTATCATCCTGATTGACGGCGAGGCCGCGGGGGCGATCAACCGGGTGCCGCCGGAAGGCGATGTGCGCGCCAACATGCACGCCGGCGGCACGCCGCTGCCATCGACACTGACCAACCGGGAAATCGAGATTTGCCAGACCATCGGCCCGGAACTCAAACGCCGCGGCCTGATCTTCACCGGCATCGACGTCATCGGCGATTACTTAACCGAAATCAACGTCACCTCACCGACCGGCATCCAGGAAATCAACCGCTTCGATAACGTCAAACTGGAAGCGCAAGTCTGGGACGCTATTGAGGCAAGGTTGGTTTAAGCGAAAAGTTCTGGTGTTCTGTCTTTGTTCCTGTCATGATGTCTCTACAAGCTATAGATGAGGAACATTCTTATGGTGGCCCGGATCAATACTGTCGCTTTTCGCGGCATCGATGTTCAGGATATTGATGTTCAGGTTCAGATGGCCTCGGGACTGCCGGCTTTTACCATTGTCGGACTGCCCGACAAGGCGGTGTCGGAGGCCCGGGAACGGGTTCGTTCGGCCCTGGGGGCCATTGGTCTGGCCCTGCCGCCCAAGCGCATCACCGTCAATCTGGCCCCGGCCGATGTCGCCAAGGAGGGTTCGCACTTCGATCTCGCCATCGCCGTCGCCATTCTCGCCGATATGGGGGTGTTGCCGATCGAAGATATCGCCGGTTTCGCCGCTTTGGGCGAATTGGCCCTCGACGGCGCGATCAGTCCGGTCAGCGGCGTCCTGCCCGCCGCCATCCATTGCAACGCCCGTGATCTCGGCCTGATATGCCCCGGCTCCCAAGGCCCCGAAGCGGCCTGGGCCGGCGACATGGATATCCTCGCGCCGAACGACCTGCTGGCCCTGATCAATCATTTCAAGGGTACGCAATTACTGAGCAGGCCGAGGCCCGGCAAGACCGATGACGGCGTTATTTATCCCGACCTGATTGACATCAAGGGTCAGGAAAGTGCCAAGCGGGCGCTCGAAGTCGCCGCCGCCGGGGGCCATAACATGCTGATGACCGGGCCGCCCGGTTCGGGCAAATCGATGCTGGCGGCGCGGCTGCCGGGATTATTGCCGCCCTTGGACGCCGAAGAAATTCTCGAGGCCTCGATGATTCAAAGCCTGGCCGGGGTGCTCAACGGCGGCGGCCTGACCCGCAGGCGACCGTTCCGCGACCCCCATCATTCGGCCTCGCAGGCGGCACTGGTCGGCGGCGGCCATAAGGCCAAACCGGGCGAGGTCTCGCTGGCCGACCTTGGTGTGCTTTTTTTGGATGAATTGCCGGAATTCCAGCGCGCCGCCCTTGAGGCCCTGCGCCAACCCATGGAAACCGGTCGGGTCACCGTCGCCCGGGCCAATGCCCATGTCTCGTACCCGGCCCGCTTCCAGTTGATCGCGGCCATGAACCCGTGCCGCTGCGGCCACCTGGAAGACGCGGCCCAGGCCTGTTCGCGGGCCCCGCGTTGCGCCGAGGATTATCAGACGAAAATTTCCGGGCCACTTTACGACCGTATCGATCTGCATGTCGATGTGCCCGCCGTCAGCATCGCCGACTTGTCGTTGCCCCCGGCGGCGGAAGGTTCCGCCCAGGTGGCGGCGCGCGTGGCAGCGGCCCGGGCAATCCAGAAACAGCGCTACGCCCACCATCCCATCGTCCGCAGCAATGCCGAGGCCGACGGCTCGCTGCTTGAAGAATGCGCCGGGCCAAACGATGCCGGGCGCGCCCTTTTAACCGAGGCCGCCGAACGCATGCGGCTTTCGGCGCGCGGCTATCACAGGATTATCCGGGTCGCCCGCACCCTGGCCGATCTTGATGTGGTCAGTAGCGGCGGCGATGCAAAGGCCCCCAGCGGACGTATTCACATCGCCGAAGCGCTTTCTTACCGACGCTTAATGATTGGCCGCAGCGCGATCAAGTTGCCCGCCTGACCCTGCCCGTCCGCATGGTTGCGCATCGTTAAATTCCCTATATGATCTGGGCCTCTCATAACCCATCCACGATCCGCCGTGCGTGCGCCATCTCATTAGGCTCTTCCATGTTTGATATTTTCACCTTGATTACAATCCTGGCGCTAACCCATTTGCTATCGACGACTTCCCTTGCCGTCGTCTGGTATGTCAATAAATCAATGCCCGGCGTCAGGGAGTGGACGATTGGCCGCCTGCTGGGAACCATCGCCATGATTGTCGTGGCCATGCGCGTTCACATCCCCCTTGAGTGGTCGGTTATCGTCGGCACCGGCTTACTGATGATCGGCTATTACGTGCTACTTATCGGTTTCAGGAATTTTATGGGTCGCAGGCCCTACAGTCACACGCCTTTCATTTTGCTATTTATTGTTTTTGTTTTGTTGATGGCCTATTTCGTCATTCCCGAAAACAATCTGCCCGCCCGTGCGATCCTCGCCACCGCCTATACCATTGTCTATAGCCTGCTTGTCGTCCGCTCGGTCTGGCCAAGAAAAAATGAAGGTATCAGAATTTCCTGTAAATTAATGGCCGGATTGTTCGCTCTTCATGGTGTGTTCTATTTTGTTATACTGCTCCTTTCATTGGCAGACCTCAGTGGTTCTAATTTTATGGAATCCTCCTTAGGCACCCAGAGCATTCTTATTGAGGGAATTGCATTCTCTGTTCTGACCGGCATGACTTACATCACCATGACGACGGAACATCTTCAGCAAGACCTCAAGCGTCAGGCCACGATCGACCCTCTAACAGGCACCTACAATCGCCGTGCCTTTTATTCCCTTGCCGAGCACGCCTTTGCCCGCCAAAGGCGGGACGGGGATGACCTGTCGTTAATTTGCCTGGATCTGGATCACTTCAAGAAGGTCAATGATGCCTGGGGGCACAGCATTGGCGATCAGGTCCTTAAAGCAGTTGTCGATGTCATCAGCGACTGCAAGCGAGAACAGGATGTCCTGGCCCGTTTTGGCGGCGAAGAATTCATTATCCTGATGCCCTCAACGCCGCAGAAAGACGCCGCACGTCTCGCCGAAAGAATTCGCTACTCTATTGAGCAGGCCCCAATTAGTACTGGCACGCAAACCCTTTCATTAACGGTTAGTCTTGGCGTCGCCTCCATTGATAAAAAGGCGAACCCCAGGATCGACTCCCTGATCGCCAATGCCGACAAGGCGCTTTATCTTGCCAAGCAAGGTGGTCGGAACGGTGTTGTTGTCTATGCTATGAATTAGCTGAGCGGGCTTTATGCGTCCGCTGCCTCGTCAACTGCGGCAGGAATCGTGATAATCATGGGATCAGTAACGACGATACCCGTCTGTTCTTTTTTGTGAGCCCGCCTCGCCAGTGCCTCGCGATGAATGAGATAGCCACCGCTTGAAATAATGATCCCGGCCCCAACCAGCACATGCGTCGCCGGAATATCCGACCAGATAAAATAGCCCAATATTGCCGCCCAGATAAGCGCCGAAAATTCAAATGGTGCCAATAGACTGACCGGCGCGGCGAGGAAAGCGTTGGTGATGCAAAAATGCCCGGCAACGGCAAGGGCCGCCATCATCACGATGATAGTGATATCCCCCGTCGGCATTTCCTTGAAGACCGTCGGCATGGCCAATGAAGCAATACACGCGACCCCCAGATTGAAGTAAAACACCGGCTTGAACGCCCCTTCGGCAGGCCCCAGCCAGCGGGTCACAAGAACCATCACCGCGTAGGACGCCCCCGAAGCAATGGCGTAAAGGGCCTCGACCTTAAAAATACCGTCGGAAGGGTGGGCGGCTATCAAGACGCCGATAAAGCCGACGACCACAGCGGCCCAACGGTGCGGGCCAACCTTCTCTTTAAGCAATAGCGCCGACAAGGCCGTCATCAGAAAAGTCCCGCCGCCAAAAAAAATCACCGTCGCATCGGCCAGGCCCAGTTCCTTCAAGGAACTAAAGAAAAAATACGGCGCGGCAAAACCGACGACAAATCTGAATGTGTGCTTGAAAGGCTGCTGTGTCTTAAGCGCCGCAAGGCCCCCCATCTTTGGCAAAGTCAACGTCATCGCCAGAACGATGATCCAGCCGCGCACGGCGAGAATTTGCATCACCGAATAATTGGCTCCAACCAGGACTTTAGCGACACTGTCCATCGTCGCCAAAAAAGCCACGCCAAGTAGTATATAGCCGATGCCAACAAGGTTACGGTTCCCGTGCGGGGGTCCTGGATTCATGAGATCATATAGCTTTCAAATGGATTGATTTGATAACTGATATCTTGAGAGATTGCAAAAAATTAGAGTAATTTATTATATCTACTCAAGGGTAGGTTGCTCTAATCTGTGAATTTTTTGATCATCCTGCCCAGATCGCGCCCCGCGAAAATGTGGACATGTAGGTGTGGCACTTCCTGGTGCGCGTCGACACCGTTATTGGCAAGAGTGCGAAAGCCTGCATCGGTGACGCCAAGATCGCGCGCCACCTGACCGACGGCGCGGATAAAACCGACGATTTCAGCATCGCTGGCCTGCGTCGAAAAATCATCCATATTGATATAAGCGCCCTTCGGGATGACCAGGACATGAACCGGCGCTTGGGGATTGATGTCGCGAAATGCCAGCGCGTGCTCGCTTTCGAAAACCTTATCGCAAGGAATCTCACCCCTTAGAATTTTAGCAAAAATATTATTGTCGTCATAAACCATGGTAAATCTCTCGCATTAAATAATTACTTCTTCGGGCGGGCGTTTTTTTCTGCGATGCCTGATGTCCCTTCCCGGCGCGCCAGTTCCGCCCACACATGAGAAGGCGAAATCCCGACGTCGGCCCACAGCACCAGCAGGTGATAAAGCAAATCGGCACTTTCGTTGACCACTTTCTCGTCTGTTTCATCGAGCGCGGCAACAATGGTTTCCGTCGCCTCTTCACCCAGCTTGCGGGCGATTTCGCCACGACCGTTGGCAAAGAGTTTGGCCGTATAGGACGTGTCCGGGTCATTGCCATGGCGGCCCTTGATAGTCTCGAACAACCGCTCAAGGATATCGCTGTCTGTACTGTGTTCGTTCATTGTTAGCCGCTTCCCTTAATCCAGGCGCACAGGAATCCCTGCCGCCGCCATATAGGCCTTGGTTTCTTCGATGCTGAAGGTGCCGAAGTGAAAGATCGAGGCCGCCAGCACCGCCGAGGCATGGCCGTCGCGGATGCCTTCGACCATATGTTCCAAAGTACCGACGCCACCCGAGGCAATGACCGGCACGCTGACCGCGTCGGAAATGGCGCGGGTCAAAGGTAAATTAAATCCCTGCTTGGTGCCGTCCCGGTCCATGGAGGTCAGCAGGATTTCCCCGGCCCCAAGCGCCGTCATCCGTTGCGCCCAGCCGATGGCGTCAATGCCCGTCGCGTTACGGCCGCCATGGGTGAATATTTCAAACTTGTTTTCACCAACAGACTTGGCATCGACCGAAACGACGATGCACTGGGAGCCAAATTTTTCCGCCGCATCGCGAACAAATTCCGGGTTATGCACCGCCGCCGTGTTGATTGACACCTTGTCGGCCCCGGCCAGCAAAAGTTTGCGGATATCGTCGGTCGTGCGCACGCCACCACCAACGGTGAGCGGCATAAAACATTGTTCGGCAGTGCGCGAGACGACATCGAAAATGGTCTCGCGGCCTTCGTGCGAGGCGGTAATGTCGAGGAACGTCAGCTCGTCGGCACCGGCCTTATCGTAAACCCGGGCCTGCTCGACGGGATCACCGGCATCGACAAGATCGACGAAGTTGACGCCCTTGACAACGCGCCCGCCTTCCACATCAAGGCACGGAATGATGCGGGCCTTCAGCATTGCAGAAACCGCGCCGCTTCGCCGGGGTCAATTTTACCATCATAGACGGCGCGGCCACTGATCACCCCTTCGAGCAAACCGCCGCCTGCATCTTTTAACAGGTGCAAATCTGCCATGGACGAAACCCCGCCCGAGGCGATCACCGGTGTCGAAATAGCCGCCGCAAGCGCCGTCGTCGCCGCAACGTTGGGGCCCTGCATAGCCCCGTCGCGACCGATGTCCGTATAGATAATGGCGGCAACCCCGGCGTCTTCAAATAGGTCGGCCAGATCGAAGGCCTTCATTTCCGATACCTCGGCCCAGCCTTCGACGGCGACAAAACCGTCGCGGGCATCGATGCCGACGGCGACCCGGCCCGGATATTCCCGACACGCAAGGCGCACAAGATCCGGGTTACGCAAGGCCACGGTGCCCAGAATGACGCGCCGGACACCGGCTTCCAGCCAATAGGCGATGGTTTCCATATCGCGGATACCGCCACCCAGTTGCACCGGAATGTCGATGGCCGCGAGGATCGCCTTGACGGCGACACTATTGACCGGCTTGCCTGCAAAAGCGCCGTTCAGATCAACCACATGCAGCCACTGACAACCGGCGGCGGCAAAAGCCGCACCTTGGGCTCCGGCGTCATCATTAAACACCGTCGCCTTGTTCATATCGCCACGCAACAGGCGGACACACTGGCCATCTTTCAGATCGATCGCGGGAAAGAAAATCATCGCTTTAAGGCTTCCACTTCAGGAAATTACCAATAATCTTAAGGCCGGTATGTTGACTCTTTTCCGGATGGAATTGCGTACCAACCATATTATCGCGGCCAACCACCGCCGTCACCGGGCCGCCGTAATCGGCGCAGGCGAGAATTTCCGCGTTGTTTTCACAGACCAGATGATAGCCGTGAACGAAGTAGACGTGGCGGTTATTTTCCATGCCGTCAAATAACGGATGATCAACCGCGCGGATATCAAGTTCGTTCCAGCCCATATGGGGAATTTTAAAAGATTTGTCCTCGGGCTCCAACGCCTGAACCGCGCCTTTAATCCAGCCGAGTCCGGCATGCTCGCCGTGCTCGTAACCCTTGGCTGCCATCAGTTGCATCCCGACGCAGATGCCCATAAATGGCTTGCCGTCTTTTATCACGGCTTCATTCAGGGCATCGACCATACCATCAAGGGCCATAAGCCCGGCCCGGCAATCGGCAAACGCGCCGACACCCGGCAACACGATATGGGACGCCGCCCTGACCCGGTCCGGATCGGCGGTGACGATGACATCAAGCGACAGCCCGTCATCCTTGACCCCGCGCTCAAAAGATTTTGCCGCCGAACGCAGATTGCCCGAACCGTAATCAATAATGACGACGCTCATAACGTGGCCCTCGCTAACCGTGTGGCCAATTCGGGCCGGGCACCCAGGAAGCGACGCAGCGCCCGATCCCTGTTTGCCTCGATGACCACGTCGGCGAAGGCGTATCCCCGGCGCTCAAGTGTTGTGCGGCGCAGTTCGTCGGCGGCAGTGGCGATGGTGATGGCGAGGGCGAGGCTGACGATGGCCTGCTGCGCCTCGCTCATGCCCGCGCTAACAAACACCGCGGCCAGAGCGATTTGCAAAACAACCAGGCCTCCGGCAAGCCACCACATGCGGTGGAACAGGGCCCATGGCACGGCGAGGAAAAATGCCAGCCAGTTAAAACCCTGCTTTACCAGCACCGGTTCAGCAGTGTCATGCAGGTGCACGGTGTAGATGCGTGTCTTCATAATTCTACTAGAGCGATCCGCCGAGCACGCCCTTGGTCGAAGGCACGGCATCTGCCTTACGGGCGTCAATTTCGATTGCCTGACGCAGCGCCCGTGCCAGCCCCTTGAAGCAGGACTCGACGATATGGTGATTGTTATCACCGTACAGACACTCAATGTGCAGGGTCAGACCGGCGGCCTGTCCGAAAGCCTGAAACCACTCCTTGAACAGTTCCGTATCCATGTCGCCAACCTTGTCGCGGGCGAAGGTTACTTTCCAGATCAGGTAAGGTCGATTCGAGGCGTCGAGCACGATACGGGTCAAGGTTTCGTCCATGGGTGAGAGCGCCTGACCGAAGCGGGCAATGCCTTTCCGGTCGCCCAGGGCTTTTGAAAATGCCTCGCCAATGGCGATCCCTGAATCTTCGGTCGTGTGGTGAAAATCGATGTGCAGATCACCTTCGGCCTTGACGTCCAGGTCGATCAGGCTGTGCCGAGACAGTTGCTCAAGCATGTGATCAAGGAAGCCGATGCCGGTCGCCACCGAATAGCTTCCGCTGCCGTCAAGATCGACCGATGCGGTGATCTTCGTTTCGTTGGTATTGCGCTCTACTGTGGCCTTGCGCATATCGTCCTCGCTCTCTGGATAAATCCTTTCGCTCTTGTAACAGGTGGTAACGTAAACCGGAAGTCCCCCTTGCGGATTTTACGCAAGACACTAGGATCAAAACTTAGAAATTAAAGGAAACTGCGATGTCCGTCGAAAGCGCCGTGGCCCTGGCCATCATCTGTTTTATCTCTATGGTCATTCCCGGTCCCGGCGTGCTGGCGCTGCTTGGCCATACCATGTCAAAGGGACTGCGCCGCAGCGCCGGTTTCATTATCGGTATGGTGACCGGCGATCTGATTTTTTTAATCCTGGTTATCGGTGGCCTGGCGATGATTGCCCAAAGCTTTCAGACAACGTTTCTGGTGATCCGCATTTTTGCCGCCGGTTATCTGGTATTCCTCGGCATAATGGCATGGCGGGCTCCGCCGCTGGACCTTGAGGCGAACAATCTGCCTTTAAGGGGTGGCCTGCGCGGTTTTGTCAGCGGTCTACTTTTGACATTGTCCAATCCCAAAGTGATTATTTTCTATGTCGGCATTTTACCCGGTTTCATGGACCTTTCCGCGCTTTCCCCATTAGACGCGCTGATAGCTGTCGCAATTGCCCTTGGCGTGTTGGTTTGCGTGCTGGTTTCCTATGCCACCGCCGCGTCCAGGGCGCGGACCCTGTTAAAAAGTCAGCGGGCGCTAAAACTTATGAACCGCAGCTCGGGCTCGGTGTTGATCGGTGCCGGCATTACCATCGCCGTGCGCTGACCCCTTGACCGGGGCCCTCGGCAAGCCTAAATCCTCGGTTCAGTCTTCATTCAAGGACATAAACTTCATGGCAGATCATAAATTTCCCGGCTGGCGCGGCACGACCATCCTGACGGTGCGCAAAGGCGGCACCGTCGTCATTGCCGGCGACGGCCAGGTCAGCCTTGGCGATACGGTCATTAAAGCCAACGCGCGCAAGGTCCGCACCCTCGGTGACGGTTCGGTCATTACCGGCTTCGCCGGAGCCACCGCCGATGCCTTTACCCTTTTCGAGCGCCTTGAAGGCAAACTTGAGCAATATCCCGGACAACTGACCCGGGCCTGCGTCGAGATGGCCAAGGACTGGCGCACCGACCGTTACCTGCGCCGCCTCGAGGCGATGATGATTGTCGCCGACAAGGAAGTCTCCCTGGTCCTGACGGGAACCGGCGATGTACTTGAGCCTGAAGACGGCCTGATCGGCATCGGTTCTGGCGGCAACTATGCACTATCGGCCGCCCGGGCGCTGGTCGACCGCGACGATATGGACGCCGAAACCATCGCCCGCAAGGCAATGGCAATCGCCGCCGATATTTGTGTCTACACCAACAATAATATCATCGTTGAGAGTCTTTAATGTCTATAACCAGCTTTACCCCGCGCGAAATTGTCTCCGAACTCGACCGCTATATCATTGGTCAGGATGAAGCCAAGCGCTGTGTCGCCGTGGCCCTGCGCAATCGTTGGCGACGCCAGCAACTCGATGACGACCTGCGCGAGGAAGTGCTGCCGAAAAATATCCTGATGATCGGCCCGACCGGCGTCGGCAAGACGGAAATTTCCCGACGCCTGGCGAAGTTGACACAAGCGCCGTTCATCAAGGTCGAGGCGACAAAATTTACCGAAGTCGGCTATGTCGGTCGCGATGTCGAGCAGATGATCCGCGATCTTGTCGAAATTTCCATTAACATGGTGCGCGAGAAAATGCGTACCCAGATCGTCGCCAAGGCAGAGCTTCACGCCGAGGAACGGGTTATCGACGCCCTGGTCGGCGACAACGCATCGAAAGAAACACGCCAGAAATTCCGTAAAATGCTGCGCGAAGGCGAACTCGACGAGCGCGAAATTGAAATCAACGTCGCCGAATCCGCAAGCTCAGGCATGCCGACATTCGACATTCCCGGCATGCCCGGTGCCCAGATGGGCATGCTCAACATCGGCGACATGATGGGCAAGGCGTTTGGCCAGCAAACCAAGCCCAAGCGCATGTCGGTCGTCGATTCCTATGAAATTCTGCTCGCCGAAGAAGGCGACAAACTACTCGACGAAGACAAGATTATCAAAGAAGCCTTAAGCAACGTCGAGAACAACGGCATCGTTTTCCTTGATGAAATCGACAAGATTACCGCCCGCTCCGACCGCGCCGGAGCAGATGTCAGCCGCGAAGGGGTGCAGCGCGATCTGTTGCCGCTGATCGAGGGCACCACCGTATCGACCAAGCACGGCACCATCCAGACCGATCATATTTTGTTTATCGCCTCGGGCGCTTTTCACATCGCCAAACCGTCAGACCTGCTGCCCGAATTGCAGGGCCGCCTGCCGACCCGGGTCGAGCTGCGTTCGCTGACCCGCGATGATTTTGTGCGTATCCTGATGGAAACCGAAGCCAGCCTGATCAAACAGTACATCGCCCTGATGGCCGTCGAGAACGTCACCCTGACATTCAGTGACGGGGCCATCGACGCCATCGCCGACCTTGCCGAAGAGATCAACCACGGAGTCGAGAACATCGGTGCCAGACGCCTGCACACGGTGCTTGAAAAGCTGCTTGAGGATATCTCCTTCGATGCCTCGGAAAAGGCTGGCGAAACCTTTGCCATTGAGGCCGAGGACGTCCACAAGAAAGTCGGCGTCTTGGCCAAGGACGCCGATCTACGCAAGTATATTTTGTAGTGAGCCACGCCACACACTTCAGCAACGCCATCGTGCGCACGCCCGGCAGCAGCATAGCCCATGGCTTGCGCGCCCAGGATGTCGGCAATCCCGACCCTGAACGCTTTGCCCATGAACACCAGCGCTATGTTAAAGCCCTTGAGGAAGCCGGTGTTCGGATCGATATTTTGCCCGCCTGGGAAGAGTTCCCGGATTCAGTTTTTATTGAAGACTCCGCCTTGTGCCTGCCGAAAGGCGCTGTCGTACTCAGACCAGGGGCGATCACGCGCACCGGCGAAGCCCATGTCATGGCAGATATCCTGAAATCCTATTTTGATGATGTCCGCAGCATTGCCGAGGGTGGTTTTATCGATGGCGGCGATATTCTTGTCAGTGCCCGCGAAATCATCGTCGGCTTGTCGGCCCGCACCGACGCCGCCGGGGCCACAGCCTTGCAAGACTGTGTGGCAAGCTGGGGCGAGAGCGTGCGGGTCTTGCAAACGCCGCCGGATATCCTGCATTTCAAAACCGCTTGCGGCCTGCTCGACGAAGAAACCATCCTGCAGACCAGGGAGTTGGACCGGGCCGACTTTTTCTCGGGTTACCGCTGCATCCTGGTCCCCGACGGCGAAGAGGCCGCAGCCAACGCCATTAGTGTCAATGGCCGGGTGTTTATCTCCGACGGTTTCCCAAGAACGGCGGAATTGCTTGATAGTTCCGGCTATAGCGTTGTCACCATCGGCACCGCCGAGGCGGCCAAGGTCGATGGCGGGCTGTCGTGTATGTCGCTGAGGTTCACCCCGACGCTTTAATGGGTCGGGCCTTTTGGCAGGGTTTTGCGGCTTTTGATTTCGTCGATAATCCATTGCAGGGTATCGGAATCCAACTCAGCAATATTTTCAGCAAGCAAATTAGCCAGTTCCGTGGCTTGCGCACTAAGGCCTGCGGTATCGACGGTGACCCGTGGGTGCGATAATTGGGCGAGCCGGGTCAATTCTTCGGCCTGATCCCAGATCAGACCGAAATAGCCACATATCTGCAGCACGAAGCCGGGGCCGGGACGGCCGCGATGACCGTGCTCGAGGGCCGACAGATAGGCGCTGGAAATGCCTAAATCCGTGGCCATTTTTTTCATCAAAATGCCGCGTTCCCGCCGCAATTGCCGGACTTTTTGACCAAACGGAGTCATCGTTTCCTCTTCAGCATGACGTAAAGTGCCCCCTCGCCACCATCCTTGGGCGCTGCCTGGGTAAAAGCCAGCACCCGGCTGCGGTTGGGCTGCTCGTTGAGCCAGCGCGGCACGGCAGTGCGAATGACACCAACCGTTCCATCGGCCTTCCAGCCCTTGCCGGTAATCACCAGAACGCAACGCCGCGCGGCCTGATAAGAGCCATCGATAAAGCTGTCAAGCGCGCGGTGGGCCTCAACCTGGGTCATGCCGTGCAGATCGATGCGCGCCTCAATCTGTTGCTGACCTTTTTTCAGTTTTTTCGCCATGCTTTTGTCCAGTCCGGGCTGGCTGGCGAGGCTTAATTCAGGCAGGGCAGGGCGCGGACGCGGGCTTTGCGCGTGAACAAGGGGCGTTCCTGAGGTCGTTTTTTTCTTAAGTCCCTTATTTTCCCCGCCAACGGTCAGCAAAGCGGCGCTTTCAATCTCCGGGGTGCGGTTTTTAAGGTGCCCCTTAAGCGGCTTGACGCTGGCCGCGACATGGTCCCAAAAGATTTCATCCTCCGTCTCAAGAGGACCTGTTTTCCTTTTTGATTTCTTAATATTAAGAGGTTTTTTTGTCATTTAAGATCAAGATATGAAGCCGTCTCGGTCCATGCGCCCCGAGCAGCAAGGTTTGCTCGATATCGGCGCTACGCGATGGCCCGGTGATCCAGTTGACCGTCCGCGGCATGGTGCTGCCGTCTTCTCGCAACACAGCCCAGGCGTCTTCATAAGCGCCGACAAGCCTTGATTGAGGAAGCAAAACGATATGGTTGTCGGGCAGAAAATTAAGCGTCGTCGGGCTTTCCGGGCCGGAATGCAGGACCAATGTACCGGTCTCCGCGACGCCGACACGGGCGACCGACAGGCTCGCCTGATCGCTGTCCTCGGCAATGCCCTCAGTCACGGCCAGTGTGGGCTGTTTCGCCCAGTTAACGTTTTTCAAGAGGGTATGCGGCGCAATCTTTACGATGCCGGGTAGATTGTGTCCGGCAAGATAGCGCAACACCGCGTCGCCGAGATCTTCCAGGCCATCGAGACGCTCGATCGTGGCATTTACCCGTTCTGCCTCGGCAATAAACAACGCCGCTTGCCGTTCGTTGTCGCCGTTGCCGCGCGCGGGCACGGTATTTTTCTTGTGGCCACGCAGGCGCGCCTCTATCTCCGCCGGAGATGAAGGGGATAAATTGCTTCCTTTCAAGGAATTGGCGATATTTGCTAATGTTGTTTCTCGCGAGCTCATCAGCGCTTACCCCGCTTCCATTGAGCCAAAAACGTGCCGCCTTCGGGGGCCGCCAAGTCGCGAGAGGACGTCCACCCCCCGGCCAGTGGCAATTTGCTAAAGCGTCCACGACCGCCAAACAGGGAAAGAAGGCCAACGCCGAGCCCCATCAAAAGATGGTAAAGCGCGGGACGGCGGGCCAAAAATGCCCAGGCGACGAGGCCAAACCGGCTTTTTGCCGACCCCAATCCCGCCGCATACGCCTTTTCCCGCCAGCTTCGCAACATACGGGGCAGAGGGATGCGCATGGGGCAGACATCTTCACACTTGCCGCAAAACGTCGATGCGCCGGGCAGGTCGTGTGATTCAGCTAAGCCAATCAGGCCCGGAATCAGCACCGCGCCCATGGGCCCGGAGTAGACCCAGCCATAAGCGTGGCCGCCAATCGCCTTGTAAACAGGGCAATGATTAAGACAGGCCGAACAACGGATACAGCGCAGCATCTCGTGAAATTCCCCGCCAAGCATCTTGCTGCGACCATTATCGAGCAACACCACATGATAGTTTTCCGGCCCGTCCAGGTCTTCGGGGCGTTTCGGGCCGGTCGAAAAAGTATTGTAGACGGCCATATCCTGGCCCGTCGCCGAGCGCGCAAGAACCCGCAAGATGGTCGTCGCGTCTTCCAGGGTCGGCACCACTTTTTCGATACTGGCGATCACGATATGAGTTTTCGGCAAGGTTTGCGTCAGATCGCCATTGCCTTCGTTGGTGACGATAATCGAGGTGCCGGTTTCGGCAATCACCATATTGGCCCCGGTAATGCCGACGTCGGCGGCGATGAATTTACGCCGCAACTCGCCGCGGGCTTCTTCCAAAAGGGCGCGTGGTTCGTCCAGGTTGCGATCAGCGGGCAAGTGCCGATGCTCTTTCTTGAACGTTTCGGCGACCTGATCTTTAGATAAATGAATGGCCGGGGCGATGATATGACTAGGCGGTTCGTGGCGTAGCTGGATGATGTATTCGCCAAGGTCGGTCTCAATGGGTTGAATGCCGTTTTTTTCGAGATACTCATTTACCGCGATCTCTTCGGAAATCATCGATTTCCCTTTGGTCACGGTTTTGGCCCCGGCGTCGCGACAGATCCCTAAAATAATATCGCAGGCATCGGCCCCGTCGGTAGCCCAATGAACGTGACCGCCACTTTCAAGTACTTTTGCTTCGTAAGCCTTAAGGTAGCTGTCCAGATTAGCCAGGGTATGCTCTTTGATGGCCTTGGCATCGTCACGCAGGGCCTCAAATTCCGGCAACCGCGCCATGGCGTCCAGTCGCTTTAGGGGAAAGCCGTGGGAAAGCCTGGACAAGGCCGCCTGTAATTTCGTATCGGCAATACCTTGGCGGGCGTTTTGCTTGAAATTACGCGATGTCGCTTCCATGGCCCGGCTAGTCCTTTGCTTCGCCAATGGGCGGGACGTCGTCTGTCATGCCCGCCAGGACCTCGGCCAGGTGCCGGACCTTAACCTTCGAGCCGCGGCGTTGCAGACGCCCGGCCATGTTCATCAAGCAGCCAAGATCGCCGCCAAGCAACACATCGGCCCCGGTGTTTTCAATAGCTTGTGCCTTGTCATCGACGATTTTTCCCGAAATATCAGGATACTTGACCGAAAACAGACCGCCGAAACCACAACAGCTTTCACCGTCATCAAGTTCTTTAAGCTCGAGGCCTTCGACTGACGCCATCAATTGGCGGGGTTGTTCCTTGATGCCGAGTTCACGCAGGCCCGCGCAACTGTCTTGATAGGTAACGCTGCTGGCGAATGTGGCACCGCTCTCGCTGACCCCCAAAACATCGCTTAAGAATTCCAACAGCTCATAAGTCTTTGCCGCCAGCGCCTGAGCCCGGCCCGCCATTTCGGCGTCGTCCTTGAACAATGCCGGAAAGTGAAGCTTGATCATTCCGGTGCAAGAGCCCGACGGGGCGACGATGTAATCGAAGCCCTCAAAGGCGCTAATAACGTTGCCGGCCAGCGCCCGGGCGGCAACACTGTCACCGGCATTATAGGCGGGCTGACCGCAACAGGTCTGGGAATCCGGAACATGCACCGTACAGCCGTGCTTCTCCAGCAATCTGGCCGTGGCGAAGCCTATGGAAGGCCGCATCAGGTCGACCAGACAGGTGGCAAACAAGCCGACTTTTTTTTGCTTATTATTGCTCATTGATTAAGGATGCTCACTTGCGGGGCAGCAACAGGAAATAATGCCCCGGCTGTTTCATCAGTCCGGCCCGGGTCGCGGCGTCGGTACCGAACCCCCAGAATAAATCTCCGCGCACCGGACCCCTAATCGCACTGCCCGTATCCTGGGCGATGACCAGCCGCCTTAATGGTGCGCCGGGATCCACAGGATCGGTGGTATCGAGCCAGATCGGAATCCCTAAAGAAAGATAGCGACGATCAACAGCAAGCGAGCGCCCCGGTGTCAGGGGTACGCCTTGTGCGCCAATTGGGCCCTGTTCGCGGCCCAAAGATTTCAATGCCCCATCGACAACCCGAAAAAAGATAAACGACGGGTTCGAGGCCATAAGCGCGGCCGCTTTGTCCGGGTGATCGCCGAGCCAGGCCCTGATCGACTGCATCGATACCCGTTCGCGACTAAGTGCGCCCATTTCAATCAGGGTCCGCCCGATGGAATGATAGGCATGGCCGTTGCGCGCGGCAAAGCCGATACGAACGATAGAGCCATCATCCATAATGACCCGACCGGACCCCTGAACATGCAGGAAAAAGGCATCGATGGGACTATCAATCCAGATCATCTCCAGGCCACGACCGGCAAGCGCCCCGGCTTCGATGGCGGCGCGATCATCGAACGGAACGAAGCGACCACCGACGACCTTGCCCGAAAGTCTTTTACCCTTAAGGTCCTTGTCAAAGTCGCCCAGATTGGCATCAACCAGTTCGGGTGGGCGCTCATAAATTGGCGTCGTATAGCCATCCTTTCGCAACCACGAGCCGTTCAGCTCTATTTCAAAATAGCCCGTAAACAGGCCTTCTGGACGACCGTCAGCCGTCGCCAGATACGGCACGAAATGCGCCTCGAAAAAAGACCGGGCGAGCTCCATATTTCCCGTCGGCAGAGCGGCGGCGGCTTGGCACGGCACCAACCAATCCCCGGCAACACCACCGATCGGGCCGATGGCAATATCGGCGGGCATTTTTGCAAATCTGGCGCACGAACGCAGCAATGCCGCGATAACCTGGTCATGGCGGTCGCCAGACCAGCCGGTAATGTTTTTAAAAGACGTTTTTTTCAGTACCAGCTTCTGCGCGGGCTCTATGGCAACCCCAGGAGTAGGCGCAGGCGCACTTTGTCGGCTCGGCATTGTCGGCGGTGCCGGATCAATCACCGGTGCACAGGCCGCAACCGACACAATAAGGGCGATCATCCAGCCCCTCATGGTGTCAATCCAGGCTGCGGGTCGCCGCCAGCGACCAGTTGGGATCACGCGAGCGGTTATCGTGTTCGAAGGTCCAGAAATCTGTGACACTGACAATCTTGTTGGGATCACCCTCGACAACACTGCCCTCACCATCGCTAAGCGCGTGAACCTGATCGCTGATGATCTTGACGGTTATCTGGGCGATCGTGCCTTGCAACTCGGCCTCGACAAGTTCGATCTTGCTGATACCGACCAGGGTTTCCTCCATGGTTTGTCCGGCAGCTTCACGGTCGCGAATTGATTTATCGAAATTGGCAAAGACCTCACTGCTCAACAGTGGCTTCAGGGCCTTGCTATCGCCCGCTGCATAAGCGCCGAGAATATATTCAAAGGCGATGCGGGCACCTGAAATAAATTCGTCTGGGTCGAAATCCTTGTCGCCTGCGGCGATAGCGCGCAGCCCTTGTTGCAGCGGTGTCTGCTCTTTTTCATCGAGCGCGGTGGTGGCGGCAAAATCTTCGTCGTCCTGCAAGCCCAAATGGACGACGTTGTCGTTGCCGGCCTTATCACCGTCTTTCTTTTTGTCGTTTGCCGACAAACCCTTGAAAATATCAGGAAACCCGCCCTCGTGGCCGTCACGACGGCCAAGCACGCTGCGCAGCCTCAAGATCAGGAAAACCGCGATCATGGCGAAAAGAATAATGTCGAAAAACTGAAATCCATCGTTCATAATATTTATACTGAACTGTCAATATGCGGGTTGGCCGCCTGACTTGAGGCGACGGGCCCTGGTTTAAGTCTCAAACCCCTCTGTACGATAACGACAAGCGGCACTCAGGTCACTAGTGGATAAGTTCTAACATATCGTAACCACTAGATAAGGCGTCTTGCCCTTGCGGGCAAGGTCAAGCAAGCATAAGTTTCGCGAAAGCTTATCTAGGAGAATTTCTTGGGACTACTGATTTTAATCACCATGATCGCCGTACCGATCATTGAAATCGCCGTCTTTATCAAGGCTGGCGATCTGATTGGCCTGTGGCCGACCATCGGCAGCGTTATCCTGACCGCCATTATCGGTTCATTCCTGTTGCGCCAGCAAGGCCTTGCGACTCTGTTCCGGGTTCGCGAAAGCATGGACGCAGGCAGGCTACCGGTGAACGAACTATTCGACGGCTTGTGCCTGCTGGTCGCCGGAGCGCTATTGCTGACGCCGGGTTTCGTTACCGACGGTGTCGGGCTATTGTTATTCATGCCGCCGTTCCGCGTTGTCCTGCGCGCCCTGCTGGTGCAACGCCTGAAAGCCCGCGGTCATTTTCACATGCACGGCTCCGCTCAGGCCGGGCCGGGCCGGGGTCGGCAATTTGACGATACCATTATTGAGGGTGAGTTTCAGGAAGTTAACGAAGACGAAAACATCAACGACCCCAATCACCCGTTACCGCCGCCGCGCGGATAATTGATGGGAGAGTTGTTTTTTCCAACTCATACATGTTATCCACTGTTGCGCACTATTGAGCCGCACCGCAACGAGGGGACCCTTTTATGAGCGACAAGACCGAAAAACCAAAAGCTGAACAACCGGCAGCCGCCCTGCCGCCCATCCAGATCAACGCTCAGTACATCAAGGATCTGTCCTTCGAGGCACCCTCGACACCCGGCATTTTCGCCAAATTACAAAAAGAAGCCCCGGACGTCACCATCAATGTCGATGTCAACGCCCATCCGGTCCAGGACCATATGTTTGAGGTCCAGCTACACATTCGCGCGACCTGTAAAGTCGGCGAGGATACCGCCTTCATCTCTGAATTGGTCTACGGCGGGTTGTTCACCATCAACGTTCCCGAAGAGCATCTGCAGGCAATGTTGTTGATCGAATGCCCGCGACTGCTGTTCCCCTTCGCCCGTAATATCATCGCCGACTCATCGCGCGATGGCGGCTTCCCGCCGCTGATGCTGGCACCCGTCGATTTTGTCGCGATGTTCCAAAATCAGGTCAGCGCAAAAGGCCAGGGTGAAAAAGCCGAAGATAAAAAAACCGAAGATAAAAAAGCCGCTGCCCCGAGCAGCAAGAAAAGCACCAAAAAAGACTTAAACTAGTCTGAGCGCGCGCTCATTGCCCGAGACCGCGCCATATTGGATCTTTCAGCCCGTCGATAAATTTTTCATGGGCCGCGAGTTCTTCAGCGCTAGCGGCGTGGGCCCTGGCTGGCCTGCCGCCCTCACCGGGGGTGGTATCGCCCTGTGTGCTTTGTTTCACCCCTGTCTTGGCATTTTCAGCCAACGCCAAGTCTGGCTGGCGGCCACCTATCAATTCCAGATAGACCTCCGCCAACAATTCTGAATCGAGCAGCGCGCCGTGCAGGCTGCGCCCGGAATTGTCTATTTGAAAACGCCGACACAGGGCGTCCAGGCTGGCCTGGGCTCCGGGAAATTTCTTGCGCGCCAGTTGCACCGTATCGATGGCACGCTGCATGGGCAACGACGGGCGGTCAAGGCGGGCAAGTTCGGCATTGATGAACCCCATATCGAATTGTGCATTGTGAATGATCAGGGTGTCCTCGCCGATAAAGTCGAGGAAGGCGTCGGCAATCTCGGAAAATTTCGGCTGGCCACTGAGGAATTCTTCGGACAGGCCATGCACGGCGAAGGCTTCTGCGGGCATATCGCGGCCGGGATTGATGTATTGCTGGTAGACATTGCCGGTGGCCAGGTGGTTGACCAGTTCGATGCAGCCAATTTCAACGATGCGATCGCCGCCCAAAGGGTTAAAGCCCGTCGTTTCCGTATCGAGAATAATTTCGCGCATTAGAACCTGATATCCCGTTTGCTGTTGTTGGCTGGTGACCACTGACGCGGCCGCCAGCTTTTCGTGACTCTGACAATATTGACGATTTGACGCAAGCTGTGGGCACGGCTGAGGCCGGTCTTAACGACAAAATCCGCCATCCGGCGTTTTTCCCTGTCGGCAAGCTGCCTATCAAGGATTGCCGCCAGGCGTTCCTGTGTCATGTCGGCGCGCGCCAAAACCCGTTGTTTTTGAACAATCGTGGGCGCACTAACGACGACAACCGCGTCGCAGCGTACCTCGCCGCCAGTTTCCAGTAATAACGGAATATCCAGCACGACAAGCTTTTCACCGCGACGGGCGGCGTTGCAGAGAAAAGCCGTCTGTATTTTACGGACCAGCGGGTGCAGAATAGTCTCCAGCTTTTGCAACGCCGCACGGTCGTCAAATACTTGCGCTCCCAGGGCCTGGCGATCGATAACGCCATTTTTTGCCACACCGGGGAAGGCGGCGAGGACGGCACCGAAGGCACCACCACCCGGTTCCATCAGTTTGTGCACCGTCTTATCGGCATCATGGACGGCAATACCGAGAGTGCGAAAAGCTTTTGCCGCCGTCGTCTTACCCATACCGATAGAGCCGGTCAGGCCGAGAATCACCATCGCCTAGCCTCCCATCCCGGCCAGCACATAGCGGCGCAGCGCCTCGGTGACCACGGGCTCGACCCCGAACCAGGCGGCAAAACCGGGACGACCCTGATGCAACAACATGCCCAATCCATCGACTGTCGCGTTGCCGCGCGCTTTCGCCGCCTGCAAAAGCGCCGTTTCGAGTGGCGCATAAACGATATCGTTAACCAAAGCCTCGCCCGGCAGCCCGGCGAGAGATATTTCCAGCGGCGGCTTGCCAGTCATGCCCAACGTCGTCGTATTGACCAGCAGGGCTGCGTCTGCCAGCGCCGCGTTACGCGCCGACCAGTCGACCACCCGAATCGACCCGGCCAGATCATCGGCGATTTTTTCGGCCCGCCTTCGGGTCCGGTTGATCAAGGTAATAGTCGGCACCCCCTCATCGATCAGGGCGGCAACAATCGCCCGCGCCGCGCCCCCGGCCCCAAGTACGACGGCTGGCCCGCTAGCGGCCTTGAACCCCGGATGACCATTTTTCAAATTTTCCATAAAGCCAAAACCGTCCGTATTGGAGCCGATCAGGCGATTGTTCTCGTCTACGACAATGGTATTGACGGCGCCGATCCGGCGCGCCTGATCGCTTATCTCGTCAAGATGCTCAAGCACGGCTTGCTTATGGGGAACAGTCACGTTGAGGCCGGCAAAGTCGTCTTCGGCCAGGCTGCCCAGCATCGCGGGCAAGCCTTGAGGGGAAACTGCGATGGCCTGATATGAGCCATTAATATTGTGCGCCTGTAACCAGTAACCGTGCAAGCGTGGCGACAGGGAATGATCTATCGGCCAGCCAATAACACCGGATTTTATTTTACCATTCCTCATATTGCTGGCTCCCTTGCACGGCCCTCAGGAATGTTGTTCAAGGCGTTGATTATAGAGTTGTAAGATTTTAGCCGAGACCTCTTCAATAGACTTGCGAGTGACATCGATAACCGGCCAGTTCTGACTTGCATAAAGCCGCTTTGCTTCCTTGACCTCGTTTGTCACGGTGTCGGGATCAATGTAATCGGTCTCTTCATCCTGACCGAGCGAACGCAGGCGGTTGCGCCGGATTTGTACCAATTGCCGGGGATCATTGGTTAAACCTACGATCAGCGGTTTTTTTGATTGCATCAATTCCACCGGCAATTCACAGCCCGGAACGATTGGCACATTGGCGACTTTTAGGCCCCTGTTGGCGAGATAAATACAAGTCGGGGTTTTAGATGTTCGCGAGACCCCGACAATAATAACATCCGCCTCATCAAGTGAGCGGGTGGCCTGGCCATCATCATGGCTAAGGACAAAATGTAGGGCTTCAATACGTGAAAAATATTCCGCGTCCATAACATGTTGGCGTCCGGGGGCGGCCTTTATTTCTGCCTTAAGGTATGAGCCCAAGGCATTGATAACCGGGTCGAGAATGGGAATACAGGGGACCTTTAATTCACGGCAACTGGTTTCCAGCATCGTCCGCATTTCAGTATCGACCAGAGTATACAGAACAAAACCGGGGTTTTTCCTTACGCCCTCGATAATATCGCGAATCTGACTTTCATTGCGGATCATGTTCCAGATATGCTCTGTCTGGTCTATGTTTTCAAATTGCACCACGGACGAGCGAGCAACCATATTAACGGTTTCCCCAGTCGAGTCTGAAACAAGATGTAAATGAAAGTGTTTGCTTACCATCAATCGTTCTTTCCGGCGTTTCCCGGTGTTCTTAATTCATCAACCGGCACTGGGGATAGAATGTGTGTATTTAAGGCATTTTGTAAAAGTCGCCTTTTCATCCCCGAACCCCTTATTTTAGCTCCTGCGCTCATACATGAGCTTTTAGTTTTTCCATGATAAGGGAATATGCTGGAAAATACCCGCACCCAAATTTGTTTTCCTCATTAACTTCATCTTTAAAAATAGTTCCTGTCTAAACCGTACATCATCAAATGATTCGTATAAAAAGCTATATGATAGCTGTTTTCTAAACCAAGGTTGTTAAAGCGTAATCATTTTGTCATATCGCCATTGCAAACATCTTATCCACAACACTTTGAAATATTTTTATGAGAAAAAACCAGATTGGGGGAAACCTGTTGAAAACAAATAATCCCCAGCTTTAAGCCTACTACAACAACTACTACCTATTTTTATAAAATAAATATTTTTAAGGTATATGAAGGGGTCTATCTCGGATATCTTCCCCTTCATGAATACAAATATGAAAACCGAAGATAAATATTTCCTGCGTGCCTTGAAAGGCGAACGCTTAAAAAGACCGCCGTTCTGGTTAATGCGTCAGGCCGGAAGATACTTGCCGGAATATCGAGACTTACGAAAGAAATCTAAGAATTTTCTGCATTTCTGTTATTCACCGGATCTCGCCGTAGAAGCAACTTTACAGCCGCTCAGGCGCTATGGATTCGATGCGGCGATCCTGTTCAGTGATATTCTGGTTGTTCCGGATGCGCTCGGTCAGAATGTTGATTTCCGGGAGGGTGAGGGACCGCATCTTGAACCGGTTCGTTCGCTCAAAGACCTAAGCAAGCTTTCCCTGGACGGATTTCACGATCACTTGCAGCCGGTTTATGAAACCGTCGGTCGGTTGTCTGCTGAAATTCCAAAGCAAACGACGCTGATTGGTTTTGCCGGAGCGCCGTGGACGGTCGCTACCTATATGGTCGAAGGTAAGGGATCGAAGGATTATCCGCAGGCAAGAACCTGGGCATATGCCGATCCCCAAGGTTTTGGCAAACTGATCGATTTGCTTGTTGAGGCGACGGCGGCTTACTTGATTAAACAGGTTGAACACGGGGCCGAGGTTATTCAGCTTTTTGATACCTGGGCCGGTGTCCTAAGTGAAAGCCAATTTCAACGTTGGGTGATCGAACCGACGAGCGAGATCGTCAAAAGACTGAACGCGGCCTGTCCGGGAGTTCCGGTTATCGGATTCCCTCGCGGTGCGGGCGTCATGTACCGGGATTTTATATTAAAAACCGGCGTTGACGGCGTCAGTTTGGACAACAGTGTACCGGTTAGTTGGGCGGCGGAGCATCTGCAACCCCTGTGTACGGTTCAGGGTAATCTGGACAACATGGCGCTGATTGCCGGAGGCGTCGCCATGGAAAGAGAAATCCACGCCATTGTTGAGGGATTAGCCGACGGATCGCATATCTTTAACCTGGGCCACGGCATTTTACCCCATACGCCGCCGGAAAACGTTGATCGACTGGCGAAGATCATCCACAGCTGTGGAAGTTGAGCTTTAAATGAAGGTAGCCATCGTTTTTTTTAATCTTGGTGGGCCGGACAGCCCGGCAGCGGTGCGGCCTTTTCTGCTAAATCTTTTTAATGATCCGGCAATTATTGGCGCGCCCGGCCCCCTGCGCTGGTTGCTCGCCCACTGGATATCCTTCAGGCGTGCGCCGATTGCCCGGAAAATTTATGATCATCTCGGCGGCAAATCGCCTATTTTGGAGTTGACCGATCAGCAGGCACGGGCGTTGGAGCAGCAATATACCGGTCCCGATGACGTCAAAGTCTTTATCAGCATGCGTTACTGGCATCCGATGAGCGACGCGGCGGCCCGCGCGGTCAAGGCTTTCGCGCCGGACCGTGTCGTCTTGCTACCGCTCTACCCGCAATTTTCGACCACCACCACCGGCTCGAGCTTAAACGATTGGCGGCGCGCTGCGTCTACGGTTGGGCTGGCCGTGCCAAGCGTTGGGGTCTGTTGTTATCCTGACGCAGCGGGTTTGATTGACGCCCTTGTCGGGCTTGTCGAAAGCGGCCTTGATGACGCCGCGAAGTCCGGCAAGCCCAGGGTTTTATTTTCGGCGCACGGCCTGCCCAAGAAGATTGTCGATGCCGGCGACCCTTATCCACAACATGTGGAGATAACCGCCCGGGCTGTTGTCGATGGGCTTGCGCGAGCGGACCTTGATTGGGTTGTTTGCTATCAAAGCCGGGTCGGCCCGCTTCAATGGATCGGTCCATCAACAGATGATGAAATCGCGCGTGCCGCAAAAGATGGCGTTCCGGTGGTCGTCGTTCCCATAGCCTTTGTCTCCGAGCATTCCGAAACTCTGGTTGAGCTTGATATCGAATACCGTGAACTCGCCCAAAAGCTTGGGGTTCCAGCCTATCACCGGGTGGCGACGGTGAGCACGGACCTGCGTTTTATTGGCGGTCTTAAAGAAATTGTCAACCAGGCGCTGGATTGCATTAAGGTGGGTGACAAGCGTGAAACGGTTACGATATCCTGTTCACTAAGCGCCGGAGCCTGTGCAACGAGCGGCGTTCATTGTCCGCGTAGCAAAAAGGAATAAAGCGTTGGAATTTTCAGGTGACGCCTATTTGTGGATCAAGGCGGGTCATATTATTTCGGTTATAGCCTGGATGGCAGGCTTGCTCTATCTTCCTCGTCTGTTCGTTTATCATTGCGATACCGAATCAGGATCGGAGACATCCGAGACTTTCAAGGTCATGGAGCGCAGGTTGCTTAAGGCGATCATGAACCCGGCGATGTTGTCTTCGCTGTTTTTTGGCGGCTTGCTGTTGGCCGACAGCTCGACAGATTGGAGCGCCGGTTGGCTGCATGTGAAATTGCTGGCAGTCGCGGGGCTTATCGTTATTCACATGATGATGGGTGGTTGGCGGCGGGCCTTTGAGGCCGATGCCAACACCAAGGCGCAGAAGTTTTTTCGTTTCGCCAACGAGGTTCCGACAATCCTGATGATCGTTATCGTTCTGGTGGCTGTTCTGAAGCCTTGGTAAGAAGCTGAAATACAGGCTTGCTTTTCTACCAGGCATTGGTTATTTGACTATATATCTAATACGCGTTAGCTATTTTTTTACGCTTTCCAATTCTTTTCATGTGCTTATTGGCCCTTGCGGTCAGCAATATAGTCAATCCGCATGAAGCCTTATTTCCAGGCACTTATCCAAACGCCCTTCACATGTTTCCCTTACACCCCCGCAACGGTTTTTCCCTGAAACTCGTTCAACTTGCAAAAGTGATCCAATGAATCTCAAAGAACTTAAAGCCAAAACACCCGCAGACCTTTTGGCCTATGCCGAGAGTCTCGAAATTGAAAATGCCTCGACATTACGTAAACAGGACATGCTGTTTGCCATCCTGAAAAGGCTGGCCGAAAACGATGTCGCCATTTTTGGTGACGGCGTCATCGAAGTGCTGCAGGACGGCTTCGGCTTTCTGCGCAGCCCGGAAGCTAACTATCTTCCAGGCCCCGATGATATTTATGTCAGCCCGAGCCAGGTCCGGCGCTTCTCTTTGCGTACCGGCGACACCGTTGAGGGTCAGATCCGCTCACCCAAGGACGGCGAGCGTTACTTTGCCCTGCTCAAGGTCAACCTGATCAACTTTGAAGATCCGGACAAAGTCCGCCATCGCATAAACTTTGATAACCTGACGCCGTTGTATCCGGACGAAGCCCTTAAAATGGAAGTCGACGATCCGACGGCCAAGGATCGCACGTCGCGCATCATCGATCTGATCTCACCTATCGGTAAGGGCCAGCGCGCTTTGATTGTTGCTCCGCCGAGGACCGGCAAGACGGTGATGCTGCAAAATATTGCCCAGGCGATTGCCGTTAACCACCCTGAATGTTACCTGATTGTCCTGCTCATCGACGAGCGCCCCGAAGAAGTCACCGACATGTCGCGTTCGGTCAAAGGCGAAGTGGTCAGTTCGACCTTTGACGAACCCGCAGCCCGTCACGTTCAGGTCGCCGAGATGGTTATTTCCAAGGCCAAGCGTCTGGTTGAGCATAAGCGTGATGTCATTATTTTGCTTGATTCTATCACCCGTCTGGCGCGCGCCTATAACACGTGCGTGCCCAGTTCCGGCAAGGTGCTGACCGGCGGCGTCGATGCCAACGCCCTGCAAAAACCCAAGCGCTTCTTCGGAGCCGCCCGAAATATCGAAGAAGGTGGCTCGCTGACGATTATCTCGACCGCTTTGATTGATACCGGTTCGCGCATGGACGAGGTTATCTTTGAGGAGTTCAAGGGTACCGGTAACTCGGAAATTATCCTTGATCGCAAGCTTTCCGATAAGCGCGTCTGGCCGTCCATCGACATCACCAAGTCCGGCACGCGAAAAGAAGAGTTGCTTGTTGATCAAGGCACACTATCTAAAATGTGGGTGTTGCGGCGTATCTTGATGCCCATGGGTGTCGTCGATGCCATGGAGTTCCTCAACGGCAAGCTCAAGGATTCCAAGACCAATGACGATTTCTTCGACTCAATGAACAGCTAGGAGATTTTTCCATGAGATTTTTCTTAATTGCGGCGATGTTAGTCCTGGCCTCTGCAAACAGTGCCCTGGCGTGCAGCGGCACCGAAGATTTTCCGGCCGCGCTCAAGGCGCTGGAAAGCAATCAGCATCTGAGCGCCGCGCAAAAAGATATCTTGTTGAAAGACCTGATGGCCGGCATGGCGGTCCATGACGATGGTCACAAGACAAACAACATGACGAAGATGGGGCAGTCGCTGCAGATGTTGCAGACGTTACAGCCGAAAATTACTCAGTAAAGCTGCTTCGATCAAAAATTAAAGGCCGGAACCCCGCATGGGGCTCCGGTCTTTTTTTATTACTTAGCCGAATCGATTAAGGTTTTAGGATTGTCGAGCCGGTGGTTTTGCGGCCTTCAAGATCGGCGTGGGCCTTGGCCGTGTCTTTCAGGTCGTAAGTTTGGTTAATCTCGATCTTGACAACACCGGAGGAGACGACCTCGAACAATTCGCCGGCCATGGTCATTAAATCGTCGCGTTTTGCCATATAGGTAAACAACGTCGGGCGTGTCAGGAACAGCGAGCCCTTCTGTCCCAGAAGTCCCGGAGGAAAATCGGCGACCGGGCCGGTGGCGTTACCGAAGGTGACCATCATGCCCAGTGGTTTCAGGCAATCCAGGGAGTCCATGAAGGTATCTTTGCCGATCGAATCGTAGACCACGTTGACGCCTGCGCCAGCGGTGATTTCTTTGACCCGGTCTTTAAAGTTCTCTCGGGTATAGACAATCGCATGATCGCAGCCATGGGCTTTTGCCAGTGCCGCTTTTTCGTCGCTGCCGACAGTGCCGATAACCGTCGCGCCCAGATGTTTGGCCCATTGGCAAACGATCAGGCCGACGCCGCCGGCTGCGGCGTGGATCAGGATGCTATCACCGGCCTTGACCTTATAGGTCTGACGCAACAGGTACTGGGCGGTCATGCCCTGCAACATCATCGCCGCCGCCGTGTCTTCTGAAATCTCGTCGGGCAGTTTGACCAGACGGTCGGCGGGGACCAGGCGTTCTTCGCAGTACGCACCGGGAGGCGCGATAACGTAGGCAACCCGGTCACCGGGGGCGACTTCGCTGACGCCTTCGCCAATGGCTTCGACAATACCGGCGCCTTCCATGCCAAGGACATGCGGCAACGATGGCATCGGATAAAGGCCGGTGCGTCCGTAAATATCGATGTAGTTTAGGCCGACGGCGGTATGGCGGATACGAGCCTGACCCGGTCCCGGCGCACCGACCTCAACGTCTTCCCACTTGAGAACTTCCGGTCCGCCGGTTTGATGGATGCGGATGGCTTTGGTCATGTTGGTAATCCTATCGATTGTCTGAATGTTTAAAGGTCGACGCCTTCCAGGCGCAGCAGTGAAATCTTTGTCTCGGTGCCGCCGCCGCCGCTATAGCCGCCAATTTTGCCGCCGCTGGCAAGGACCCGATGACAGGGCACAATAATCGCTATGGGGTTCCTTCCGCAAGCGCCACCGACGGCGCGCGGGCCACTGTCCAGATCATAGGCCAGATCGCCGTATCTACGTGTATATCCATAGGGAATTTCGCTCATGAGTCTCCACACAGATTTTTGAAAGTCGGTACCCTGCGCATGCAGCGGCAGGTCGAAAACTTTAAGTTTCCCGGTAAAATAGGCGCTAAGTTGCGCCCTGGTTTCCTGCAGAAGCGGCGAGTCCGCCCCCTCCGGCCCTAGGCCGAACTCAACGGCAATAAGGGCCTCCTCGTCCGCGAACAGGGTCAAGGGCCCGAGCGGGCTGGTAAAGGACTGATAATACATAGTCGGGACTTTACAATTTCGCCAGATGATCCTTCAAGCTTTCTCGACTGGTCACAGGCAGTCCACAGGTCCCGGCCATGCAGACGAAGGCCGTGGGCCGGTCGGTTTCGGTTTTACCATATGCCGGATGACGCTCCGGCATTTCTTCGCCGGGGCGAACCTGTATCAGTACCGCCCACGGCGGTGCTGCTTGACGCGCGGCTGCGGATAATTTCTCCGTCTCTGGATCGCCGCTAGCGCCGACAATGACGACGCTTAAAGCCCGTTCCAAAACTTCATAGCCCATCATTAGGCCGGACAGGCTAACCAGGTTGCGGGCTTGCGAACTTGAGAACGTGCGGATCATTTTTTCCGCCCGCGCCCGGTATTCCTCGTTACCGCTGAACAGATAGAGCCGGGCCAGCGCTTCGGTCATGACGCCGTTGCCTGATGGCACCGCGTTATCGGCGATGGTTTTGGAGCGGGTAATGAGGTCGGTGGTATCGTCGGCGCTGAGGAAATAACCGCCGCCGCTTTCGTCCCAGTAGCGGGCATTGGTTGTTGTCATCCAGGATTCGGCCTGATCCAGGTAAATGGCGCTGCCCGTCACTTCATAAAGCTTCAGGGCGGCGCGGATCATTTGGGCGTAATCATCGAGCACGGCGCTGTGGCGGGGCTTGCCGTCGCGCCACGAATGACGGAAGCGGCCTTCCGCGACCATATTGCGTGAGACGAAGCCGAAGACCTTTTCGGCACAGTCAATCCAGTCGCTACGACTCATCAGTGCTCCGGCATGGGCCAGGGCGGCGACCATCATGGCGTTCCAGTCGGCCAGCGCCTTGTGGTCGCGCTCCGGCCTGATACGTTCGTCGCGGACTTTTAACAAGGCCTCGCGACACTTACTCAGCATGCTTTCATTGGCATCATTACCGAGTTTTCGAGCGGCGTCACTGGCGTTGCGGTTGAGGATATTTTTGCCCTCCCAGTTGCCGCCCGGGGTGACGTTATAGGCAGCCTTGAAGGCTTCGGCCTGCTTGCCTAAAACGCGGTCAATCTGTTCGGCGCTCCAGACGGTGAAGCGACCCTCTTCGCCTTCACTGTCGGCGTCCAGGGCGCTGGCGAAGGCGAAGCCCACGCCGCCTTCCGTCGCCCCGACAACCATCTCGCGCAGGCACCAATCGATGGTTTCACAGGTGCGGGTCTCGAGCAGCGGGTCTTGCGTCACCCGCCAAACGTCGGCCATCAGCTCAATCAGTTGGGCGTTATCGTAGAGCATTTTCTCGAAATGTGGGGCTAGCCAGATCTCGTCGGTGGAATAGCGGGCGAAGCCGCCACCGATGTGATCGTAGATACCACCCTGGCACATGCGTTCGAGCAAGAGCGTGACACTGGCGGCGTAGCTTTGCTTGCCGGTGCGTAAGGAAGAGCGCCAGAGAAACTGAAAAAAGCTGACTTGCGGGAACTTCGGCGCACCCTGGGTGCCGCCCCAGATGGTATCTGTCGCACCCTGGGCGAGGCTGGCGGCCTCATCGAGGACGGCGAAAGTCAACCCAGGCCCACCGGCCGGTTTCGATAATTGCTCAAGCGCTGCCTTCATCGCCCCGACACTTTCGGCGATGCGTTCCTGCTGGGTATCATAAGTTTCCGAAATTTGTTTCAGCAGCTCGGGAAACGCCGGGCGTCCATAGCGCGGCGTCGCCGGGAAGTAGGTGCCGCCCCAGAACGGCTCACCGTCCGGGGTCAGGAACATGGTCAGCGGCCAACCGCCCTGCTCACCCATCAGCGCCAGCGCCGACTGGTAGATGACGTCCAGGTCCGGGCGTTCTTCCCGGTCGACCTTGATGTTGATGAACAGATCGTTCATGACGCCTGCGATGCCCTCGTCCTCGAAGCTTTCATGGGCCATGACGTGGCACCAGTGGCAGGCCGAATAACCGATGGACAGCAAGATCGGCTTGTTTCCCTGCCGTGCGGCCGCCAGCGCGTCCTCTCCCCATGGCCGCCAGTGCACCGGGTTAAGGCGGTGTTGTAGTAAATACGGGCTGGTTTCCTGGTCTAATCGGTTGTGGCTCATGGGGGCTCTCTTATATCAGCTTTTTGTGATTTACATTTTGTGTGTTACGGGTGAAGAAACAAGCTTAAATAACCGATAAGGAGTGAGACCCCATGAAAGTGACCTTCGATATTGACTGCACGCCTGAGGAAGCGCGCGCCTTTTTGGGCCTGCCCGATGTTCAGCCCATGCAAAAAACAATGATGGCCGAAGTCGAGCAGCGCATGAAAGACGGTCTGGACTCAATGAGCCCGGATGCCTTGTTCAAGACCTGGCTGCCCGCTGGCATGGAAAGTCTTGAGCAAATGCAGAAAATGTTCTTCTCGCAAATGAATCAGGGAAAAGACAAATAGTGGTTTTTTATCAATATGGGCATTGATGATACCATTTTCGCCTTGGCCAGTGGTGCCGGTCGCGCCGGGATCGCTGTCATCCGGCTGTCCGGTCCGGCTGCCGGTGACGCCTTGAAGCGGCTCTGCGGCGGTGATCTGCCCAGGCCCCGTCAGGCGACCAGGGTCAGCCTTCGGCAGCCTGAGAATAAAGCCGTCGTGCTCGACGATGGCCTCGCCTTATGGTTTCCCGCCCCGGCCAGTTTCACCGGCGAGGATGTTGTTGAGTTACATGTCCATGGCGGTCCGGCGGTGATCGGGGGGGTTCTCGCGGCACTTGCCGGATTAGCGGGGCTGCGCCCCGCCGAGGCTGGGGAATTCAGCCGCCGTGGTTTCGAGAATGGTAAATTTGATCTGACCGCTGCCGAAGGCCTGGCCGACCTTATTGACGCCGAAACAGAGGCCCAGCGCCGCCAGGCACAACGCCAATCCCGCGGTGAGCTGGGTCGTTTATATGAATCATGGCGGCAATGTCTGATCCGGGCTCAGGCTCTGACGGAGGCCGATATCGATTTTTCCGATGAAGATATTCCCGATGATCTGGTCGCTGAAGCGCTGGCCATTGCCGCCGTACTGGACCTGGAAATCGCCGCCCACCTTGACGATGGAAAGCGCGGTGAGCGCCTGCGGGCGGGGCTTTATCTAGCCATTGTCGGGCCGCCAAACGCCGGCAAGTCGAGCCTGCTTAACCGGCTTGCCAGGCGCGACGCGGCAATTGTCAGCGATATCGCCGGGACGACGCGGGACGTTATCGACGTGCATCTCGATCTTGGCGGCTACCCGGTTATCGCCGCCGACACGGCGGGCTTGCGTCAGGCCAGGGACAGCATCGAGTCCGAAGGGGTGCGGCGGGCGCGCGAGCGGGCCGGGGACGCAGATATGAAGCTGGCGGTGTTTGACGCCACGGATCTGGACACGGCGCATGGGCTCGACGCCCTGACACTGGAACTGATCGACGGCGATAGCCTTGTCGTCCTCAATAAGTGCGATCTTGTCAACGCCCCCCTGGCCCCCCTGCCCGATCAAATAGCAGGGCGTCCGGCGTATCCCCTATCGGCGAAAACCGGCGCAGGCTTCGACGACCTGCTCGACGCCTTGCAAAATGAGGCGGCGAGCCGTATGGCCGGGGCCGGGGCCGGGCTGACCCGGCACCGCCACCGCGCCGCCTTGGTATCATGTCGCCAGGCCCTTGGTCGTGCCGCGCACGCCGCCGAAGCGGAATTAATCGGCGAAGATCTGCGCTTGGCGTCGCGTGAGCTGGGGCGGATTACCGGCCGGGTCGATGTCGAGGACTTGCTCGACCTGATTTTTTCCGAGTTCTGCATCGGCAAGTAACTGTTGCTCAGCCGAATCGAGTCTGGCCGCTGTTTCGAGTCCGAATCGAGTCTTCGCAAAAGAACAAAACGGAATCACCGGCGGGCCAGGCCTTGGCGAATGTTTCACGTGAAACAATGGGGGCGTCGAATGCTTTGACTCTGCGGGCGGTCGTGCCTACATTCCGGCCATGGTTGAAGACTTGAAGCCCTCTTATGATGTCATCGTCATCGGTGGCGGCCACGCCGGCACGGAAGCGGCGGCGGCGGCGGCGCGCATGGGCGCGGACACCCTGCTCCTGACCCACCGCACCGATACCATCGGCGAAATGTCTTGCAATCCCGCCATCGGCGGCCTTGCCAAGGGTCAGCTGGTGCGGGAAGTCGATGCCCTGGACGGCATTATGGGGCGGGCCATCGACCGCGCCGGTATCCAGTTTCGCATGCTCAACCGGCGCAAAGGCCCGGCGGTTCAGGGCCCCCGGGCGCAGGCCGACCGCAAACTTTATAAACAGGCCGTGCAGGACCTGCTGGCCGAACAATCTTGTCTAAGGATTGCCGCCGCCCCTGTGGAAGATTTGATTTTCGATTCAAATGGTGCGGTCTCAGGCGTTGTTACGGCTTCCGGGGCGGAAATAAAAGCCGCTGCCGTGGTCATCACCACCGGCACATTCCTGCGCGGCATTATCCACCTTGGCACCAAGCAAACCCCGGCGGGACGGGTCGGCGAGGCCCCGGCTATCGGTCTGGCGGAGAGCATCGAGCGCCTGGGCTTGCGTCTCGGTCGCTTGAAAACCGGCACGCCGCCGCGCCTTGATGGCCGCACGATCGATTTCACGGGTTTGCTGGAGCAGCCTGGCGATGAACCGCCGACGCCGTTCTCGTTCCTTACAGAAAAGATCAGCATTGCGCAGATCCCCTGCCATATCACCGGCACGACGGCGGCAAGCCATGCCCTGATTTCGGAAAATCTGGATCGGGCACCGCTTTATTCGGGCCAGATCGAAGGCACCGGGCCGCGTTATTGTCCGTCTATCGAGGACAAGGTGGTGCGCTTCGCCGGTCGCGACCGGCATCAGATTTTCCTTGAGCCGGAAGGCCTGGACGACCCGACGATTTACCCCAACGGCATCTCGACCTCGCTGCCCGAGGACATACAACTGGCCTTGCTAAAGACTATTCCCGGCCTGGAACGGGCGGTGATGCTGCAACCGGGTTATGCCATCGAGTACGATTTTGTCGATCCACGCGAACTCACCCCTGCCCTGCAAGTGCGCCGGGCACCGGGGTTGTTTCTCGCCGGTCAGATCAATGGCACCACCGGTTACGAAGAGGCCGCGGCGCAGGGCCTGATGGCCGGCGTCAATGCCGCCTTGCTGGCCGGGCGGGACGCCAGCACGGCGGTCGATTTCTTCATCCTTGACCGGGCCGACGCTTATATCGGTGTGATGATTGATGATCTGGTGACTCTGGGAACCGAAGAGCCCTACCGCATGTTTACCTCGCGGGCGGAGTACCGGCTGGCATTGCGGGCCGATAATGCGGACCAGCGACTGACCGATAAGGGCATCTCCCTGGGCCTGGTTGGTGCCGCGCGGCACAAGGCGTTTGCGGCCAAATCCACGTCCCTTGAGGCGGCCCGCAGCTTGCTTGACAGCTTGTCGGCGACGCCCAACCGGCTCGCCGATCATGGTATCAACATTAACCGGGACGGAGTCCGGCGGAGTGCGCGAGCGTTGCTTGCTTATCCGGAAATCGACCGCGCCGCCCTCGTCGCCCTGTGGCCGCAACTGGCGGCGCTGGACGGCAAGATCGCCGAGCAAATGGAGATTGATGCCCGCTATAGCGGCTATTTGAAAAGACAGGAGACCGATGTCCGAGCCTTTCGCCGGGATGGTGCGTTGGCGCTCCCCGATGATCTGGATTTTGCCGCCCTGCCCGGCCTGTCAAATGAAGTCGTCAGCAAGCTTGAGCAGGCCCGCCCGGCGACCCTTGCCGCCGCCGGGCGTATTTCCGGCGTCACACCGGCGGCGCTAACGGCGCTGCTGACCCACGTCCGCCGCCGCGACAAGGTTTCCCCGTAATGTTTCACGTGAAACAATTTCAGGAACAGACCGGGGTCTCGGCGGAAACATTGAGGCGCTTGCAGATTTATGCGGACCTGCTGGAGAAGTGGCAGAAGAAGATCAATCTGGTCGGCCCGGCGACGATCCCAGACCTGTGGAGCCGCCATATGCTGGATTCGGCGCAGCTCTACCCGCTGTTACCAAGGGCCGCTTGCAGCATTATGGATTTTGGCAGCGGTGCCGGGTTTCCCGGCCTGGTACTGGCGATCATGGGCGGCCCCCGGGTGACCATGGTCGAAAGCGATGGCCGCAAATGCGCCTTCATGGCTGAAGTGATGCGGGCGACGGCGACCGGCCCGGCGGCCCGCCTTGAAAATTGCCGCATCGAGGATTTAGCGCCGACGCCTGTCGATGTCATCACATCGCGGGCCCTGGCCCCTCTTGATAAGTTGCTCGGACTGGCCGCGCCGTTTATTGGCGAGAACACTATTTGTTTGTTCCTGAAGGGTAAAAAGGCCGAAGAGGAATTGACCGATACGGCGAAAAAATGGATGATGCAGGTCTCTAAAATCCAGAGTCAAACGGACCCATCCGGGACGATCCTCAAATTGGAAAACATAGCAAGGCGGACGGGCTGATATGATGGCTGACATTACGGCGAAAGCCGCCACGACGGGCGACACCGGCCCTTTAGCCTGGCAGGGCAACACGACACGCATTATCGCTATCGCCAACCAAAAAGGCGGCGTCGGCAAGACGACGACGGCGATAAATCTGGCGACGGCGCTGGCCGCCATCAAGAAAAAAGTCTTGCTCATCGACCTTGATCCGCAAGGCAACGCCAGCACCGGCCTGGGCGTCAGCCGCGAGGCTCGGACCCGCAATACCTATCATGTGGTGATGGAGCAGATCAGCCTTGCCGAGGCGATTCAGCCGACCGATATTCCCGGCCTCGATATTGTTCCCTCGGGGATGGATTTGAGCGGTGCCGAGATTGAGTTGGTCGATGTTACCGAGCGGGAATTCTGCCTGCGTCGGGCGCTGGCACCCATCGCCGGGGAAAAAGGTGAAGACGGTTATTATGATTATGTGTTGATCGACAGCCCCCCCGCCCTCGGCCTGCTGACGATCAACGCCCTGGCCGCAGCGCAAGCGGTGCTGGTGCCCCTGCAGTGCGAGTTTTTCGCCCTTGAGGGGATCAGCCATTTGATGAAATCAATCGAGCGTATCCGTAACGGTTTTAATCCGCATTTGGAATTGCAGGGAATTGTCCTGACCATGTTCGATAAGCGCAACAACCTGTCTGATCAGGTCGCCAGCGATGTCCGTGAATTTTTCGGCGACAAGGTTTACAACACGGTGATCCCGCGCAATGTCCGGGTATCGGAAGCGCCGTCTTATGGCCGCCCGGTGCTTGTCTATGACCTCGCTTGCGCCGGCTCCCAAGCTTACCTGCATCTTGCCGGCGAGGTTATCAGGCGCGAGCGCAAGGAGTCAGCTAAATGAACGCACCCGAGGATAAAAAACGCAAGCTTGGTCGCGGCCTGTCGGCATTGCTTGGTGATAATGGCGGTGATTATGCGTCACTGGACAAGGTCCGCTCAACCAAGACCGTGGCTATCGAATTTTTACGGCCAGGCAAGTATCAGCCACGTCACATTATGAATAACGAGCAAATCGAGGAACTCAGTCGCTCGATTGCCGACAAGGGCATCTTGCAGCCCCTGCTGGTACGCCGTCTTAGCGACGCCGAGGGTCCGAATGCCTACGAGATTATTGCCGGCGAGCGGCGCTGGCGGGCGGCGCAAATGGCTAAGCTGCATGAGGTCCCGGTTATCATCAAGGATCTGAATGATCAGGAAACCCTGGAAATTGCCCTGGTCGAAAACCTACAACGGCAGGACCTCTCACCGCTCGAGGAAGCCGACGGTTACCAGCGCCTGATGGTAGAATTCACCCATACCCAGGAAGACCTTGCCAAGGCCATGGGCAAAAGTCGGAGTCATGTCGCCAATACCATGCGCCTGTTGGCCCTGCCCGACGCGGTCAAGGCGATGATCGACGATGGCCAACTGAGCGCCGGTCATGGACGCGCGATCTTAGGCGCAAGCGATCCGCTGCAAATGGCAAAAACCGTTGTAAAACAGGGACTTAACGTCAGACAGACGGAAAAATTGGTGAAAAAGCAAGGGGCCGAAGGGAGCAAGCCTGCGGCCCGACCAGTAGCGAAAGATCCCGATACTGCGGCCTTAGAGCGCAGTATGTCGGATCTGCTTGGTTTAAAGGTCGATATTCAATTTAAAAATGGCCACGGGTGTTTGAGTGTTCATTACACCGATCTAGCCCAGCTTGATGATCTTCTTGCCCGACTAAGCCATAAACAAAAGACATTGTTGTCCGACGATGATAACGACGACGATCTTGGTATTATTCGCGACGCCGAAGTCATCGCCGCCGGCACGGAAGTTTAGTTTCGCAGCCGAATCAACGGCGCGCGGCCTGGGCGATGCGCATCAGGGCGCGCCCGCAAACGGCGTCAACGGGCATGCCGGTCGTTTTACAGTCCATTTCAGCCTCGCTTAGAATATCCAGGGCATTATTTAGGTGGGCGGCGTTCCAGCGTTGCAGTTGCACGCGGAAGCGATCTACCTGCATAAACATGACCGGCGGCTTCAGGGATTTCATTGCTTGATCCGGGTTGCGGCCGGTGGCGACCAGCCCGGCGGCTAAGTGCAGCCGTAGAAAATGCCGCGCCACGGCACGCAGAATTTGCACAGGGTGGGAGCCCTCGTCCAAGGCCCGGGTCAGGGCCTTGTCAAGCCCGGCCTTGTCGCCTGAACCGGCGGCCATACTGATATCGTCAAGGGCGCTTGCGGCATTGTCACCGATGGCGGCCTGGGCGTCGGCAAGCTCGACCGTGCCCGGCCCGCCCATATAAAGCGCCAGCTTTTCCAACTCGCCACGGGTGACACTACGGTCCGATCCAAGATTTGCGGAAAGATAGGTCATGGCGTCACGCGATGGTTTCAGGCCATGGCCGCCCAGTGTCTCACCAATAACCCTGGTGAGGCTCCTGGAGTCATCGACATAGCAGGCGATTGAGGCAGCGTTTTTAGCAGCCTCACATAGCTTACGCAGGCTTGAGCGTGGTCCGAGTTCTGCCGCCTCTATCAAGACCAGGGCATCCGTAACGTTCGCGACTTTAAGATATTCGTTAAGGGTTTTACTGATGCTATCGCCGGCGTCGCGCAGCTTAAGCAGCCTGCGGCCTCCGCCAAAGGCCATAGCCTGGGCCTCGTCGAGCAAGCGCGAAGGGTCGGATTTCAGAGTGCTTGCGCCGATCTCGACAACCCGAAAAGGATCGTCAGGGTCTTCGACGATGGATTTGGCTAATTTCAGGGCGCGTTCACGAACGAGTCCCCGATCGGGGCCATAAAGCAGAACGCAAGCCATGGCCGGATCCGGGGCATTAATAAAGCTGTCTTGGCGGGCGCCAGCTATTTTCACGCAAATGCCCTTCTAAAGAAAATTAAAGTTTATCGGCGTTTTGTTTAAAATAAACGGCCAGACGGGTCTTGATTTCATCGGCAATCTCTTTGACGGCGCGGGTCCGGGCGTCTTTCAGGGCGGCACGGACGGCATATTGTGCCTGTGGGATATCGTAACTGCTGGTCGACAGGACGGTACCGCTTGTCAAGTTTGTGCTTGTGTAACTTTGCGATCCATCAGCCAAGGTAACGGGAGCATACAATTTCGTCAGACCGTAGGTTGCTGAAACCTGAAGATTGCCACGGGTGACAACGGCTGATTTCTGAACCCCCAAATTATTGATGGATTGAGAAATACTGATGGAAAGACTGTAAAGAGGCTTTTCGGCCGGCCCTTTCGGGTTCAGTTGATTGAGCAAGTTGTTGCGTAGTTGCTGGCCGATGCGGTCATTGATTTGCTCGACCTCAGTCAGGGCAAGGTATTGCTCGGCTGGGACATTGCCGCTCACATGTTTGCCGTATAAGGGCCTAAATCCACAGGCACCAAGAAGCACACTCAGCAACAGGAAGGCGACCATCATTAATAATCGGTATTTAAGGCGCATATCAGATAACAACATTGATAATCCTGTCCGGCACGATAATGACTTTGCGAATATCCTTGCCGCCAATGGCGTCGATAACTTGCGGTAAAGCCAAGGCAATTTGTTCGGCCTCTGCGGCTGGGCAACCTTTTGGCAAGTCAATCTCGCCGCGTCGCTTGCCATTGACCTGAATAGGAACACGAACGGTATTATCGACAATCAGGGTTTCGTCAACTTCAGGCCAGGCGGTGTCGGTCAGCATAACGTCGTGACCCAGCTTATGCCATAGTTCCTCGGCGATGTGGGGCATCATGGGGCCGATCAGGCGGACCACGGTTTCGAGCCCCTCGCGATAGACCCACGACGCACCATCGCCGTCAGCCGTCAGAGCTTCGAGGGCGTTGGTCAGTTCACGGATGCGGGCGACAGCTTTATTGAAATGAAACTTTTCAAGATCCTGGGTAACAAATTGAACAGTCTTGTGAATATCACGCAAGACCTCACCCGGCCCCGAACCGCTTGCGACATCGCCAGGAGTGTCGGGTCGCGGGGTGCCGGGGGCAGGCAGCGGCATGCGTGGCTCGCTAACCATCCGCCACAGACGATTAATGTAGCGCCAGGCACCCTCGATGCCGGAATCGGTCCAGTCGAGATCGCGATCCGGCGGACTGTCCGACAACATAAACAGGCGCGCCGTATCGGCCCCGTATTCACGGATAATATTTTCCGGATCAACGACGTTCTTCTTGGATTTACTCATTTTTTCCGAGCGACCAAGGGTTACCGGGCCGGTGGAGTTAGCCGCCTCTTCCGGCAACAGCCAGCGACCGTTGGCATCCTTATAGGTTTCATGGCAGATCATGCCCTGGGTCATCAGCCCGGCAAACGGTTCCTTAACGCCCAGATAGCCGCACTGTTTGAGGGCGCGGGTGAAAAAACGCGAGTACAGCAGGTGCAAAACAGCGTGCTCGATACCGCCGATATACTGATCGACCGGCAGCCAGTAGTCGGCGGCCTGACGGGTAAAGGCCTGATCGGAGTTCGGCGCACAGAAGCGGGCAAAATACCATGACGATTCGAAGAACGTATCGAAGGTGTCGGTTTCCCGACGCGCCGGTTTTTTACACCTGGGGCAATCGACATGTTTCCAGGTTGGGTGATGCTCAAGCGGGTTGCCGGGCTTATCAAAATTGACGTCCTCGGGCAGGGCGACGGGTAATTGATCGGTCGGTACAGGAACGATACCGCAATTGTCGCAATGAACGACCGGGATCGGGCAGCCCCAATAGCGTTGGCGCGAGACGCCCCAGTCGCGCAGCCGGAAATTGACGGTGGTCTCTCCGCAACCATTTTCGAGGAGCCTTTTCGCCGCTGCGGCTTTGGCGGCGGGAACATTCAGCCCATTGAGAAAATCTGAATTGATCAACACGCCGTCATCGACAAAGGCTTCATCGGCAACACGAAAGGTCTCGGGGTCGGCATCTTTGGGGGCGACAACCGGGGTTACGTTAAGGCCGTACTTGCGGGCGAAATCAAGATCGCGCTGATCGTGGGCCGGGCAACCGAAAATGGCCCCGGTACCGTAATCCATAAGGACAAAATTCGCCGCGTAGACAGGCAGCGTCTTGTTTGGATCAAAGGGGTGGGCGACCTTAAGGCCGGTATCGACGCCGATCTTTTCGGCAGTCTCAATGGCCGCTTCGCTGGTTCCCATGCGATTGCATTCGGCGATGAAATCGACCAGCTTTGGATTGTCCGCCGCCAGTTCCTGGGCCAGCGGATGATTAGCTGCAATGGCCATAAACGAGGCACCATACAGGGTGTCGTGACGGGTCGTGAAAACTTCCAGGCTATCGTCGCGACCGACAAGTTTGAAGCGGACGTGGGCACCTTCGGAGCGGCCAATCCAGTTTTCCTGCATCAAGCGGACCCGGTCGGGCCAGCGATCCAGCTCTTTTAGGGTATCGAGCAGATCATCGGCGTATTCGGTGATTTTCAAGAACCACTGGGTCAGCTTGCGCTTTTCGACATCGGCCCCGGAACGCCAGCCTTTGCCGTCGATCACTTGCTCGTTGGCCAGAACGGTATCTTCTACCGGATCCCAGTTGACCCACGATTCCTTTCGATAGACCAGCCCAGCCTCGAGAAAATCCAGGAACATTTTTTGTTCGTGTTGGTAATACTCAGGATCGCAAGTGGCGATTTCCCGGCTCCAGTCGTAAGACAGGCCCATACTTTTAAGCTGTGTGCGCATGGTTGCGATATTGTCGCGAGTCCACTGGGCGGGGGGAACATTATTGGCGATGGCGGCGTTTTCTGCTGGCAGACCGAAGGCGTCCCAGCCCATGGGATGCAGGACATTAAATCCACGCGCCTTTTTGTAACGGGCGACGAGATCACCCAGGGTGTAGTTGCGGACGTGGCCCATATGGATGCGGCCCGATGGATAGGGAAACATTTCCAGCACGTAGTATTTTGGCTTGGAGGCGTCTTCGGTAACGGTGAAAGCGCCCTTGCTTTCCCATTCCGCCTGCCACTTGGCCTCGGTTTCCTTGGAATTATAGTTCGACATTTTGAGTGATTGTTTTCCGCTATTGCGCCCGTAAAATTTCGTTCCTGAGTTGACGCGCCCGGGTCAGGATTGAGTCTTCAATTTTCGTTGCCGTCGTCTCGCCGATGGGCATATCGCGCCAGCCGCCTTGCGCGTCGAGAGCCTGACGGAAAACAGCGACACGGACGCCGTCAGCGCGCAGTGCGCGGCCAAGAATGTAAACATTGAGCTTGAAGCGCTCATTGGGAGCCTGGCCGGCGGAATACCAATCGGTGATGATAACGCCGCCGAAGGGATCGGCGGAGCTGACCGGCATGAAGGAGATGGTATCAAGGGAAGCCCGCCACAAAAAGCTGTTGACCCCGATCGAGCGACCGTCGGCATAGGGGTCGGTGCCGAACATACCGCCCTCGCCGAAAATGCCGCCATTGACGCTCTGGTCCTTGAAGTTGATATCGGATGAGGTTTGTGGACCCTCACCGGCAGGCGCGCCTTCGGTGCAAGCGCTGAGTATCAGGCTGGCGGCGGCAAGAAGAGCAAACACCAAACAGCGGGTCGGGTTGACGAATTCAGGCATGTTGCGGCCTTTTGTCAGTAGATTATTCATGCCGAAGCGAGCTCCATAAGTTTCAGTCAACTTAATATACGAAAGATTTGCGCCGCACTATAGCTTGTTGTTGGTTCTATGCATCGGCGTTTTCACTGAAAGCCTCGATTGCCGCCCACCCGAGCGCCTTTGAGCCGGTCAGGCGAAGTGCGTTTTGGCTGTTGACACCGCCCAGCGCGAACACTGGCAGGCGTGCCCGCAATGTCCATGCGGCAAAGCGCAGGACGCCGATAGGGTCACCATCAGGATGGCTTTTTGACGAAAATACCGGTGATAATAAAGCAAAATCAGCGCCCGCCGCCGCCGCCCTGCGCAGTCCCAGCGGGCAGTGGGCGGCGACTGAAAGCAGCATGCCGGGACGCAAGGCAGGCCGCGTGCTGACCAAGCCTCGGGCTAACATGGCGTCCGGCAGATGCAGGCCGTCGGCGTCGACGGCCAGGGCAAGGCGGGCGTCACCGGCAATCAGCACAGAAATATTGCGGGCGCGACACAGAGCAATCAACTTACGCGCCAGCCCAACGCGATCGGTATCGTCATAATGGCGCAGGATGACGGCGCTACCGGTAGGCAAGGCCGCAGCTGCGGGCAACGGGTTTGGCAGGCGGACGCTGTCGGTCATTAAAATCGTCAGCGGCAGCTTTCGCCTGTGGATTGGGTCTGTTAGGGTTCGCACGTTTTAAATTTATCTTTCTCAGGACTGGATTTGCAGATGGCTGGCGAAAATAATAACGAAACTGATAGCCCCGGCAACCTTGAACAGGTCCGCGCCGAACTTGCCGCCGCCGCCCGCGAGGCCGGGCGTGATCCGGGCTCGGTCACTCTGGTCGCCGTTTCCAAGACTCATTCCAGCGCAGCCATCGTCCCGGTGCTTGCCGCCGGTCAGCGGGTTTTCGGCGAAAACCGGGTTCAGGAGGCGGAAGAAAAGTGGCCGCAATTGAAGCGTGACTACAACGATGTCCGCCTGCATTTAATCGGCCCGTTGCAAAGCAACAAAGTGCGTCAGGCGGTTGCCTTGTTCGATGTCATCGAAACCGTTGATCGACCGAAACTGGCGCGTGCCCTGGCCCGCATCATGGAGGAGACCGGCACCCGGCCTGATTGCATGATTCAGATCAATACCGGCGAAGAAGCGCAGAAAGCGGGTATCAAGCCACTTGAAGCCGATGATTTTATTGCCCTTTGTCGTGATCAACTGAAGCTTCCCGTTCGCGGCCTGATGTGCATCCCGCCTGTGGACGAGGAGCCCTCCATGCATTTTGCCTTGCTCAGGCAAATTGCAGAACGAAACGGCCTTGCGGAATTAAGCATGGGGATGAGTGCCGATTATCCCACCGCCGTGCGTTTTGGTGCGACCCATGTGCGGGTCGGCACGGCGATCTTCGGATCACGTGCTGTAACTAGCTAATAATTAACGCGCTATCTTCATTACAGTCCTTCAGTAGATCCAGCAAATCATTCAGGGCCAAGGCGACGCAACCTTGGGTCGGGGCGTAGTCCGGGCGGGCTACGTGGATAAAAATGGCACTGCCCTCACCTGCTTTGATGGGGCTATCGTTGTAGCCGATTTCGACGATGACGTCATAAATGGCGTCTTCGCGCCACAACGCCTCATGGTTTGCCGGGTGCGGCAAGGCGATACGCTTGTTGTAATCGGCGGCGGTCGGATCATCGCACCAGCCATCAATTTTCGTAATGACCGCAACCGGCAGCGCCGTTTGAAGCGAGACGCGGTCAGCCCGGACCATGACGCTGCGTAAGGGAAAGCGACCGATGGGGGTTATGGCATCCCCTTCCGTCTTTTTGTGATTGATGCCGCCCAGTCCCAAGGCGCAACGCACCTTATGGGACGCGCCTGCAGTGTCGCCCCAGGACAGGAAGCCGCTGCTATCGACATGAATTTCCATATCGGGACTTTATCTGAAATGAACCAATTGCCGAAGATTATTCGCTGGTGTTGACGATTTCCTCGACCCGGCGCGGAGGCCCTGCTTTGCCCAGTTGTGCGCCTTCGTCATAGCGGGCCAAGGCCAATAACATGGTTTCGGAGAACCAGCCGCCCAAGGGTGCGGTGGCACCGGCCAGTTGCGACTGATCACGGCCCAGGGCCATGGCTGTATCAAGGGCGGCCTGTTGATTTTCAATGCTCTGGTGCTCTGCGGCCTTACGCTTGTCTTGTGTTTGGGCGTTGGCGGTTTCGGTGATGGGGCTGACATGGCTGGCCTCCTGGCGAGCCCAGTTCAAGACTTCGATGTTGGCGGCGATCTCGATGGAACCGGCGGGTGGCGGATTCAGCCGCGCCTGGCTATCATCACCGGCGGCCCGGCTGGTTTCGCGCCGCGCCCACTCCAGGACCTCGGCATTGGCGGTAATTGGATTTTCGGCGTCAGCCAGATCTTCATCGCCAACGCCGGTGGCAAAGTCATTGGCTGGCGGTGCGTTGGCCAGGGTAACGCCCTCGCTATCTTTCTCGCCGCCGAACAGGGCCATCATATGTTCACCCATGTCCTGCCCGGAACTTTGTTCGACCGCAACATCGACCAATGAGACGGCGGCACCGATCGGGCCACCGAACAGGGTGCCCCCGGCAATGCGAGAACCGGGGTCGATCTGGTCGCCGGTCATTTCGCGGTACAAAGTGCCAATCACCGGGATGTGCTGCAATGGATTGATGATGTCAATGAAGTCAAGGAAGGTAAAGCCATCGGCACCGAAGGCCTGGAACGAGCTGACGTTGTGGCTCTCCTCGTCTTTATCGCGCTTCTCGCCAATATTCTGCAGCGACGTCCTGGGCGTCGGCAAAACCGATAGAGCGCTTGATGTGTCGCCGGGCCCGTTCATTGGCTGCCTGCATTTATTGTTGTTACAAATATGTCTCCCGTTAATAAGCAAGTGGCATGCCAACTTAAAGGTATGATATATCAATGAGTTAGATGGGAAAAGTGTGGGGATTTCTGGACTGCGGCAAGAACTGCCGGATCAAAAGGGTAAAGTCGCCCTATTGCTAGATCAGGTGGCCGCCGCGGGTGGCCTTTGTTTTGAGGTAATGTTCATTGTGTTTGTTGGCCGGGAAGGCGTGCTCGACCCGCTCGACGATTTCGACGCCGCAGGCGCTGAGGGCTGCAATTTTGTCCGGATTGTTGGTCATCAGGCGGACAGCGGAAAAACCGAGTTGGCGCAACATTTCGGCGGCTGGCAGATAGATTCGTTCGTCGGCGTCGAATCCCAGCTGTTCGTTGGCATCCATGGTGTCGAAGCCACGGTCTTGCAGTTCGTAAGCGCGCAACTTGTTGACCAAACCGATGCCCCGCCCTTCCTGGGCCAGATACAGCAGGACACCACCGCCAGCGCGGGCGATTTCGCTAATGGCACCGCGCAGCTGGTCACCGCAATCGCATCTCAGGCTGCCCAGTAGATCGCCGGTAAAACATTCCGAATGGAGCCGCGCCAGAACCGGCTTGTCAGTCCCCGTCGCCGGTTCGCCGATGATAATGGCAAGGTGTTCAAGGCCGCCATCATCGGGCCTGAAGGCAATAATGCGGGCGTCATGGGAGTCAAGGAGCGGCACACTGGCTTCGCTGACCGGTTTCAGGGTGTGCGCTTGGGTGTGCTCGTACTGGAAAACATCTCCGGCGTCGACAATCAGCAGGCCATGGCGGATCGCCCAGGCGTCCACGTCATCGGCATCCGGATCGACAATTTCGGCGACCAGGGCGGCCGGCAACAGCCGGGCAATTTTAGCGAGTCCGATAGCGGCAGCGGCGCAACCGTATGTTTCGGCGTCTTTTACATCGAGGATACCGCAGTCGTCTTTATCGGGGGCAAAGTCGGAAAGTGGGTCGGCCAGATCAAGCACCGTTTCCGCCCGCCAACCCTTGGCGCAGCCAAGCGATATGGCGGATGTCTTTAAGTCCGTCTTGTCGATTAAGGCTAAAACCATGGCGCGTCGGGCGGTGATCGCCAGCACCGGTTGTTGGTGGGCGGTTTCGGCGAGTCTCTGCAAGCCTTCATCGGTGACGGCTTCGGCGGCCTGAACCAGGGCGGCTATACCGGCCCCGCCGCGCACACAAACCATGCGACCGCGGCGCAGCTCGGACACACAGCGGTCAACGGCGAGCAGTGAAACGGGCTCGCGCGAAGCGGGCATCTGGATCAGTTTGAAGCGGTGTGGCATGTTGCTTGTGGTGCTTCTTCTCGGGCCAATTATCAAGAACCGGGACCATAGCCCCAAAAGGCAAACGCTTAAAGTCGCAATTAATTGTTTTGTGATCTTCTAGCTAAGCGGTTTAAAACCTTAGTCACGACTTAAACAGGAAAAGATATGTCCTCTGGAAAACAAGTTCTGATCGTCGACGATGAAACGCCGCTGCTGGAAATGCTTAGCGAGCAGTTGCAATTGCACGAAGAATTTGTCCCGGTCATCGCGACCAGCGGGGCCGCGGCCCTTGAATTGGCCAAGAGCGACTATTTCGATGTCATCATTCTGGATGTCGGCCTGCCTGATATGGATGGCCGCGAGGTCTGTCGTCTGATGCGCCGCAACGGTGTAAAATCGCCGATTATCATGCTGACAGGCGCCGATACGGATGCCGACACGATCCTCGGGCTTGACGCCGGGGCCAACGATTACATCACCAAGCCATTTCGACTTGGCGTTTTGCTGGCCCGGTTGCGGGCCCATATGCGCCAGCACGAACGCAGCGATGATGCGGTGTTCACCATCGGCCCCTACAGTTTCCAGCCGGGGGCTAAATTATTGCTGGAAACCGAAACCAACAAGAAAGTTCGCCTGACCGATAAAGAGGCGGCAATTTTAAAGTACCTATACCGCACCGGCGGTAAGGTTGTCGGTCGCGATGTCCTGCTCGACGAGGTCTGGGGCTATAACGCCGGGGTCACCACCCATACCCTGGAAACGCATGTTTACCGACTGCGTCAAAAAATAGAAGAAGACCCGTCCAACGCCCGTATCCTGCTGACCGAACCCGGCGGCTATCGTCTGGCACCCTAAAATTTAGAATAAAACCAAAAAAGCGCCCGGCAGGGGGGGTGCCGGGCGCCGGGGGCTCCTTTATCAGGGAGCCAATTTGAACGGCAGGGGAGCCATTCGGGGGAGGAAAAGGGAAATTCTCCTCGCCCCCATTATTTGGGGCTATGACGGTCCTGCTTCAAGGGGATTGTTGGAAAATTTATTAATTGCCCGGATCTTTGTTGCTGGGCCTCAGCTTGATGTTGAAAAGCTTGGGGTCAAAGGTGACATCGCGCTGGCTCGATAACAGCGAAACCGAGGTTTTGACCCCTTGAGGATCAACGATAATCCACTTTTTCAATTGCAGCGGTTTATCGCCAAAAATCAGCGTTAGCTGGCCACCATCATCATCCTGACGCTCTATCGTGACGCCGATAACGCCGGGGCCGCGGTCAATTTTGGTGACAATGAGCTCCCCTGAAAGCAAGGATAAATTATCCTGAACAAGGATATCGGCGGGGGTCATGCCGAGGGGAATGTGGGTAACCTGATCGAGTTCCTTGTCGTGATAGATCAGCCATGTGCCATCGGCGACGATGAGAAATTGCACCGGCGGATCGTATTCAATGCGCATCTTGCCCGGCCTGGACAAATAAAACGTGCCTTCCGCGAAGCTGCCCGTGGATGATGCCTGCAAGAATCGCGATTTCAGGGTAATCAGGCCGTTTAGGTACTTTTCAATGCGAATGATGTCATTTTTATCGGTCCCCTTGAGCATTATTGGGGTGACTTCTGCCGTGGCTTGTCCATGTCCGGACAGGATCAGCACAGTGGTGACGACGGCAAGCGTCAGGAATAGGGATTTAAAGGACGGTATCGCCGACTTCCCCGATAAGGACTTCGCGGCGACCGACCCGGTTAGCTTTTGAAACAACGCCTTCATTCTCCATGCGTTCGATGATACGAGCCGCCCGGTTATAACCTATTTGCAGATGACGTTGAATAAAACTTGTCGATGCCTTGCCTTCGCGGGCGATTAAAGCGACGGCTTCGTCGTAAAGCTCGTCGCCGGAAGCCTGCCCCGAACCGCTCAGGCTGATGCCTTCGGAGGCGACATCTTCGGTGACGTCGTCGAGATAGTCAGGAGTTCCCTGGGATTTCAGGAAGGTCACCACATGCTCGACTTCCTCGTCGGAAACGAAAGGCCCGTGGACGCGGGTGATGCGACCGCCGCCGGCCATATACAGCATGTCGCCCTGGCCGAGTAATTGTTCGGCACCTTGTTCGCCCAAAATTGTTCGGCTGTCGATTTTCGAGGTTACCTGGAAGCTGATACGGGTCGGGAAGTTGGCTTTGATGGTTCCGGTAATAACGTCAACGGACGGGCGCTGCGTCGCCATGATCATATGAATACCGGCGGCCCGGGCCATTTGCGCCAGGCGCTGGACTGCGGCCTCGACATCTTTACCGGCGACCAGCATCAGGTCGGCCATTTCATCAATAACGACGACGATAAACGGCAACGGATCCATGGACAGCGGCTGGTCTTCCATCACCGGCTTGCCGTCCGTATCGAAACCGGTCTGGACGCGGCGGGTCAGGGTCTCGCCTTTTTTTACGGCCTCGCTTAAGCGGGCGTTGTAACCGGCGATGTTGCGCACCCCCAATTGCGACATGACGCGGTAGCGTTCTTCCATTTCCCGGACCGCCCATTTCAGCGCCATCACCGCCTTCGACGGTTCGGTGACGACCGGGGTCAGCAGGTGCGGAATGCCTTCGTAGACTGAAAGCTCAAGCATCTTCGGATCGATCATGATGAATTTACATTGATCGGGCGTCAGTTGGTAAAGCAAGGACAGGATCATCGTATTGATGCCGACGGATTTGCCCGACCCGGTAGTCCCGGCGATCAGCAAATGCGGCATGCGGGCAAGGTCGACGGTGACCGGCAGGCCGCCGATGTCCTTGCCGAGCGCCAGGTTGAGCTTGCCTGAGGCGCGCTCGAACGGATCGGATGTCAAAAGCTCGCGCTGATAAACCATCTCGCGCTCGACATTGGGAAGCTCGATGCCGATGACATTGCGCCCCGGTACGACGGCGACACGCACCGATACGACGCTCATTGAGCGGGCGATGTCGTCACTCAGGCCAATGACCCGCGATGTCTTGGTGCCGGGTGCCGGGGAAAGCTCGTACAAGGTAACGACCGGACCGGGACAAACCTTGATGATGTCGCCGCGAACGCCGAAATCGTCCAAGACGGTTTCCAGCAAGCGGGCGTTTTGTTGCAGGGCATCCTTGTTGATCTTGGTCGCGGCATTGGCCTGCGGCGGGGATTCCAGCAATTCATGGGGCGGCAGTTCGTATTCGTCGCCGGGCACAAGATCGAAGGTGCGCTGGCGTTTTGCCGCGGCCTTGCGGCCGGTTTTAGGTGTCGCCGCCTTTTGCGAAACCTTCGGCGGCGCCGTTCTTTTGGCTTGCGAGCGGGCGCTGACCGGGTTGCGGGCGGCGGCCGACGGGGTGACAGATGCGGCCTTCGGCACAAGTGCCGGCAACAGGCGCGCAGCACCGCGATGCAGCAATCCCCAGCCGCGGCGCAGGGTGCCTAGCAACCAGTCTCCGGTGTGTCGCCACTCCTGGGCGCTCAAGCCAAGCACGGTGATCAGGGCGGCGAGCGCGGGCACGGCGAGAAACAGGGCCAGCATCCAGCCCTCAACGGCGGCGTTCAAACCAAAACCGACGATGATGGCGTTGAGCAATGCCGTCGCTCGTTCAAGCAGCACCGAACCAATGACGCCGCCAAGACTGGTCGCCAGGGGCCAGCCGTTTATGGCTGGCAGGGCAGCCAGACTGATGGGTATCAGGGTCAGGGCGAAGAGAAACAGGCAGAGCCGCGCGACAACGTGACTGGGCGGATGTTTGCGCATGGTTTGTACGCCCCAAACGGCGAGGACCAATGACGGTGCGGCCCCGGCAACGCCTAAAGACTGCAGCAACAAGTCGGCCATATAGGCACCGCCCAAGCCAAGCAGATTGAGCGGCCCACTGGCAGAAGCGCTATTGAAAGAAGGATCGCCCGGTGCGTATGAAAGCAGGGCGACGAGTATCGCCAGGCCGCTCAAGGCCAGGGCGAGGCCAATGATCTCACTTATCCGCCGTCGTAAAAACGCGCTGACGCTTTCGGGCAGGATCGATCCGACACCGGTGTTGGTTAGGGTTCTAGCCATACCCCAAGTTTTACGACAGCAATGTTTATAAGATATTAATGCGAAGCCATTGCCCCCCTTGGGCATTGACTTAAATTCAAAGTGGGAATTGTCCACAAAGTCTATTTTTTCTCCTGCTTTAATTCCGTCTTCAAATTGTCGTAAGCCTCCTGAAGCATGAGAGCGGCGTCATTACATGTCTCGCCGACGAAATCATGAGGGTGTTTGGGATACTTGGGATCGTATTCGCAGGTGGTTTTAACGAAATGCTCCAGGTCCTTGATGATCCGTTGCAGTTCGGGTTTACGGTGCGGCATTGTTGATCCCCTTCTTCGCTATATCGCGGTTTCGTTACTTTTACCTGTGCAAATGATATCATTTTACCCAGGTTTAGTCAGCTTCAGAATGATAGCCAGTCCTGGCGAAGGTCAGTTTGTGATGTAGGGAACGACCCTCACACGCCGGTATCTTAATGTCCGGTGTTGGCTGAGGCTATTTCAAGGGGACACTGCTTTGCGCCCGGTTTCTGGTGCCAGGCGACCAAAGCCGCCCCCCCCTTGGGCATTGACATAAATTCAAAGTGGGAATTATCCACATACTGGTAAACAGTCCCGAGTATATGGAGTGGAAAGCCCGGAAAAAGAATCGACGGAGACGCCCAACCACGCGGTATTCTTTTCCCGCTCGCTTGCCTTCCTTGCGGGACAGGATAACATATGATGACACGTGCAGTGGAAAGGGTGAAGGTATCTGTAATAACGGAATGCGAATCACTAAACCGATAAAAAATTTATTTGGATAGATCAGTGAATTTTCCTGATAACAATAAATACAAAGCACTGTTTGAGGCGTCTGCCGACGCGATGTTGATCATCGAAGATGAAAATTTCGTCGATTGCAATCAGGCAACGCTGGATATGCTCGGCTATGAGAAGCGTGAGGATCTCTTTTCCATCCACCCCTCAGAATTGTCGCCAGAATTTCAATCTGATGGTCGATCCTCGTTCGATAAGGCCAACGAGATGATTTCTATCGCCAATGCTCAGGGCGGCAACCGGTTCGAGTGGGTACACACCCGTGCCAACGGCGAAAATTTTCCCGTTGAAGTGCTGCTCACTTGCATACCATTCGAGGGCCGCAATTTGTTGCATGTGGTGTGGCGCGACATCACCCAGCGCAAGCTTGCTGAAGAAATACGTGACCGGGAGATACGCCTTAGGAAAAATCTTATTGAGACGACACTGGAGGGATATTGGCAAATTGATCCGAATGGGATGACGGTGGACGTAAATCCAGCCATGTGCCGCATCTTAGGCAGGTCGAGGAAGGAGATCATCGGAAAAAGAATCTATGATTTTGTCGATGCCAAAAATACTAAGATATTCAAAGCGGAAATTGCAGCCCGCAAGGATGGAAAATTCAGAGCCTACGAAATTGCGCTGCAGCGCCCTGATGGAACAAATATCTCTTGTATTAATAACCCCACACCAATTTTAGATAAAAATGGTTTACGAGTGGGATCTGTCGGCATGTGGACGGATATTACAGAGCGTAAACAGGCTGAAAAAGCGTTGAAAAAGACTCACAGCGAACTGGAAGATCGTGTCGTCGAGCGTACGAAGGAATTAGCATTAGCCAAAGAAATGGCGGAGAATGCCAACCAGGTAAAGGGAGAGTTCCTAGCCTCCATGAGCCATGAACTGCGAACTCCTCTGAACGCCATCCTCGGCTTTTCCGATACGATGAGGGAGGAAGCGTTCGGCCCCATTGGCAATGACAAATACCGTGAATACGTGGATGACATTCATCATTCCGGTCAGCATCTTCTGGACCTCATTAATGATATACTCGATGTTTCCGCCATTGAGGCGGGCGCCTTGGACATATTTGAAGAGAATGTCAGCCTGACCGATCTTGTCGACGCCTCGGTCCACTTGATCAGGCCACGGGCGGAAGGTGGAAAGATAACCATCACTTCCTCCATTGATCCCGAAATCCCATTGATTTACGTGGACCGGCGACGGGTAAAGCAAATTTTGCTCAATCTGCTCAGCAACGCGGTCAAGTTTACGCCGGAATGTGGGGAAGTTTCCGTAAGTGTGCAGTTGAATGATGACGCCTCGATTGCTGTTTCCATTGCCGATACCGGTATTGGCATGGATGTCGAAGAAGTCGCCCTGGCCATGAACATGTTCGGACAGGTGGACAGTGGCCTTGACCGTAAGCACGAAGGCACCGGTTTGGGTTTGCCTCTGACCAAGGAGCTGGTGGAACTGCATGGCGGAATTTTGGAAGTTAAGAGCAAGAAAGGCCAAGGCACCATGATAACGGTGACTTTCCCCAAGGAGCGGGTGGTCCAGAATGTCTGCATTGGGTCGTGTGTCACGAGTAACGTCGGTCCAAACGGCGTTACGTAACTGTATTAGAGATGAAGGAGGGCCCTTCGGGTTCGGTCGTCAGGGACTGATCCCAAGCCACTACAAGCTGCTGTCGTAAAGAGCGATGGTGGTGAGCGTTGTAGAAACGTCGGGGCATTGACCCCGGCAGGCAAGGTTAAGAGAGGCGAGCGCAAGCGAACCACTGCTGAAGTGTCGAAAGCGGATTAGATGATGTCAAAACCGGGGGGTGACCCTTCCTCCGGGATCAGTTTGGGGGCTGTCCTGAAGTCTGCCCGAGCGGCATCCGGCATGTAGGTGGCGCGAAGCTTAACCAGGCTTTGATACGGAACGTGAGAACCTGTCGTTCCGATGCAAAGGGAGACGCCGCAAGCGGCTACAACCGTGAGGGCCAGAGTACCGATGCGGAGCACAGGGGCGGAGCAGCCCGTAGTAGGGATGAAGGCTCTGTAATGGAGCTGGACCAAAGGGGCTGTATTGTTCAACCAAGGCCACAGGCCAACTGATAACAGGAGGAGTCTGTGGGTAAAGTAAAGCCGTTTGATATCTCAAAGCGAGACGTCTGGGAGGCCTTCAAACGAGTGAAGGCCAACCGGGGAGCGGCTGGGGTAGACGGACAGACGATTACGGACTTTGAGGCTGATCTTTCGAACAACCTCTACAAGCTCTGGAACCGGATGTCCTCGGGGAGTTATTTTCCATTGCCGGTGCGACGGGTTGATATTCCGAAAGCTGATGGCGGTACGCGCCCGTTGGGTATTCCAACGGTTGCAGACCGCATTGCTCAGGAAGTTGTCCGTCGCAATCTGGAACCGCGTTTGGAGCCAGTATTTCATGCTGACTCTTACGGTTATCGACCAGCCCGGTCGGCGATTGATGCCGTGCGACAAGCTCGTCAGCGTTGCTGGCGGTATGACTTTGTTCTCGACATCGACGTCAAAGGCTACTTTGACAACATTGATTGGGAGCTATTGCTCAAGGCCGTTCGTCATCATTCGGACTGCCCATGGGAATTGCTTTATATTGATCGTTGGTTAAGGGTGCCTGTTCAAATGGAAGATAGAAGTGTCGTGCCGCGCAAGTCAGGAACGCCGCAAGGCGGGGTAATTAGCCCCCTTTTGGCCAACCTGTTCCTGCATTACGTGTTCGATATGTGGATGGCGCGGAATTACCCGCACATTCCATTCGAACGTTATGCGGACGATATTGTTTGTCACTGCAACAGTGCCAAGGCGGCGCAGACATTGCAATGTGCATTGCGGGCTCGTTTTGCGATCTGCAAGCTGGAAATGCATCCTGAAAAGACGAAGATCGTCTATTGTAAGGATGCAAATCGGCGGGGAGAGTTTGCTCTCACATCTTTTGATTTTCTCGGATTTACATTCCGGGCGCGAAAGACGGTGTGGCAAGGCTCAATCCATGCGCACGGCTTCATGCCTGCCGTTAGCCGAAAAGCGATGAAGTCGATCAGCCAGACTATTCGTGGCTGGAGGCTTCACTTGCGTAGTGACAAGGCTCTGAATGATTTAGCCGAAATTGCCAACAGGCATATTCGTGGCTGGATCAATTACTACGGCAGCTTTTATCGGACAGAGTTAAGTTCGACGCTTTTGAGGATCGATGTCTATGTTATTCGCTGGGCACGCCGCAAGTTCAAGCGGCTGCGTCGCAAGACCAAAGGGACAAGAGACTGGCTTGAACGGCTCCGCCGTACAAATCCTACACTCTTTGCCCACTGGCAGCTATGTCATGGAAATGGCCGAACATCGGGAGCCGTATGAGCCGAGAGGTTCACGTACGGTTCTGGGAGCGCCCGGAGGTGAAATCCCTCCGGGCGACTCGACAATGGCAGGCCTGAGACCAGCCTAAGAATGATGTCCGCTATGCACAGGTGACCTCAATTGATCGACGCAACACTTTCATCTTAAACACAAAGCAAGCATTATTTCTTTAAACGCGCCCAGATTGGCAAAGCACGCTCAGTCGATGCGCTCTTCCCTTAACTCTTTAGGTCTTCCTCGGGATACGCACCGACGTGATGCAGGGATAAATCGGCACCCTGGAACTCCTGTTCCGGTTCGAGTCGGATACCGATGCTGGCCTTCAGGCCACCGTAGACGATAAAGCCGGCAAGGGTGGCGAAGGCGACGCCGGTTGCGGTGCCGACCAACTGCGCCAGCAGGCTGACGCCACCGAGGCCGCCCAGGGCCTCGAGTCCGAAAATCCCGGCGGCGATGCCGCCCCACAGGCCGCAGAAGCCATGCAGCGGCCAAACGCCAAGTACATCGTCAATTTTCCAACGCGCCTGACATTTATTGAATCCCCAGACGAACAGGGCACCGGCGGCACCGCCGGTAAACAGGGCACCGACGGGGTGCATAATATCGGAACCGGCGCAGACCGCGACCAGCCCGGCTAGTGCGCCGTTGTGGATGAAGCCCGGATCGTTGCGACCGACGACCATGGCCGCGAGAATGCCGCCGACCATGGCCAGCAGGGAATTCATGGCGACCAGACCGCTGACCCCTTCCAGGCTTTGGGCGCTCATCACATTAAAGCCGAACCAGCCGACCGACAGAATCCACGAACCGAGGGCGAGAAAGGGGATATTTGACGGCGGAATACCGATCATCGTGCCGTCTTTACGATAGCGCCCCATGCGGGCCCCCAGCATGACGACGGCCCCGAGGGCCAGCCAGCCGCCAAGGGCGTGGACGACGACGGAACCGGCAAAATCGTGGAAGCCGAAACCGAAGGCTGTCGCCATCCAGTCCTGAAAGCCAAAGCGGGACCCCCAGACCATGCCTTCGAAGGTTGGATAGACAACGCCGACGATAATGGCGGTGGCGATAAGCTGCGGCCAGAATTTGGCGCGCTCGGCGATACCCCCGGAAATAATCGCCGGGATCGCCGCGGCAAAGGTCATCAGGAAGAAGAATTTCACCAGATCATAGCCGCTGGCGGCGAAAACATAGCCATTACCAGTACCGCCGATTAAAACCTTGGCGCTGTACATGAAGTTGACGCCGTAGGCGACCATGTAGCCGATGAAAAAATAAACAACGGTCGACATCGCCAGATCGACGATAATCTTGACCAGGGCGTTGACCTGATTTTTGCGGCGCACGGTGCCGACTTCAAGAAAGGCGAACCCAGCGTGCATCGCCAGTACCATGACCGCACCGATGAGCACGAAAAAGACATCCGCACCCGCTTTAATCGCTTCCATAATTCCTTCTCCCCAGAAGATTTAAGGCAGCCCAAAATTGGGATAGTGCGCGTAAAGAATTCAAGAACCGTGCCAGTCAGGGGAAAAACCTGAGACCACCCGAAGCCATTGAAAGATAGGGGGAAAGCGAGATTGCCGGGATTTCATTGCTTGAGCGAAACAGAGGTGGTTGCTGAAATTTGGTGCAACAGTGAGAGGCCTGAGTAAAAAACAGGCAAAACAAGGCCCGTAAGACGAATGCCTTACGGGCCTTGGTATCTAGCAGGGTAAGGGGAGAATTATAACGATTGAGAACCCCTGCCAAATTCCGGATAAGCCTCCATGCCGAGTTCGGCTTGGTCGAGGCCGAGCATTTCGTCTTCTTCACTGACCCGGATGCCGACGGTGTACTTAAGCACCAGCCAGGCGATGGTCGAGGTGACGATGACGAAGCCGCCGATGGCGACGACGCCGGTCGCCTGGGCCGCGAAGGTTACATCGGCGTTGGTTAGCGGCACCGCCAAAGTACCCCAGATACCGGCACCAAGGTGGGCCGGAATGGCACCAACCACGTCGTCGATCTTGAACTTGTCAAGCAGCGGCACCAGGAAGACGACGATGACACCACCGACGGCACCAATCATCAGGGCCTGACCCATGCTTGGGCTGTCCGGACCGGCGGTGATCGAGACCAGACCGGCAATGGCACCGTTGAGGGCCATCGACAAGTCGACCTTCTTGTAGATTAGCTGGGTCAGGATCATCGCCGCCAGCACACCGCCGACAGCGGAGATGTTGGTGTTGATGTAGATGGTCGCGATGGCGATGACGTCGGCCGCGGTGGCCAGAGCCAATTGCGAGCCACCGTTAAAGCCGAACCAGCCGAGCCACAGGATGAAGGTGCCAAGGGTCGCCAGCGGCAGGTTTGCACCGGGGAACGGGTGAACACCGCCACCGGGCTGGTACTTGCCTTTGCGGGCACCGAGAATAATGGCACCGGTCAGGGCCGCCCAGCCACCGACGGAGTGAACCAGCGTCGAGCCGGCGAAGTCGGAGAAGCCAGCCTCGGCAAGCCAGCCGCCGCCCCACTGCCAGGCACCCTGGATCGGGTAGATGAAGGCGGTCAGGATGACGACGAAAAGCAGGAACGGCCATAATTTGATACGTTCGGCCAGGGTGCCCGAGACGATCGAGGCGGCGGTGGCGACGAAGACCATCTGGAAGAACCAATCGGATTCGGCGGCATAACCACCGTCGAAGTTGCCAGCCAGGGCGTCGCTGTTGTCACCGGCCCACATGGCGAAGCTGCCGATAAAACCACCGTCAACGCCGGCATACATCAGGTTGTAACCGACGACGTAGAACATCAAACCGGCGATTGCATAGAGGGCGATATTTTTAAGGCAGATGGTGGCGGTGTTTTTGGCCCGCACCAAACCGGATTCCAGCATGGCGAAACCGGCGGCCATGAACATGACCAGGAAGCCGTGTACCAGAAACGAGAAAGAGTTCAGAATATATTGGGTTTCCGTCAGCTCTCCGGCCTCTGCGGTTGCGCCCGCGATGAGCGAAAACCCGATAGCACCGATACCGCTGAGCGCGGCAAGGCGCATTTTGTTTGAAAGTGTAAACATCAAATTTCTCCTTAGCCTAGAGGGCTTCTTTGTCTGTTTCGCCAGTCCGGATGCGGATCGCCGAGGAAATGTCGTAGACGAAAATTTTACCGTCGCCGATCTTGCCGGTTTCGGCGGTTGCCTTGATGACTTCGACGATACTTTCGACCATCTCGTCATTGGCGGCGATTTCGAGCTTCACCTTGGGCAGAAAATGAACGGTGTATTCGGCCCCACGATAAATTTCGGCATGACCCTTTTGCCTGCCGAACCCCTTGACCTCGCTAACGGTCATGCCTTCGACGCCAAGATTGGAGAGGGCCTCGCGGACTTCGTCGAGCTTGAAGGGTTTGATAACTGCCATGATCAGCTTCATAATGCTTGATCCCTTTGTTGAGCGGCGCGCCTCGGGTGGCGGACCTTGTTGAAGATTTCTTGTCCGGTGACGCAAAGCCCCGCACAGTGGTTTCGTGGATTACTATTACAAGGTCCGTGCCAGAATCTTGAAAAAGGCAGAATATTGTTTAAAAACAGAAGATTAAGAGACATAATCAAGCGAGAACATGAACAAAGTGGCGAGTAGTATTGCCTATAAATTAGGCGTATCTTCTTTATGCCTAGTTTATAGGCAATTAATCAACGACCTTTCTGTGGACGGATGAATGAAATGGCGCAAAGTGGCCTCAATCTTAACGCTGGCCTTAATAAAGAACTGCAAGCCGATGTGCTGATTGCCGGCGGTGGGCTGGTCGGCGGCACCCTGGCGTGTGGCCTTGCCATGGGTGGTTTGTCGGTGATTGTCGTTGATACACAAGATCCGGCGGACGGCCTGGACGCAGCCTTTGATGGTCGCGCCTCGGCGATTGCGCTGTCCTCACAGCGGGTGCTGGGTGGCCTTGGCCTGTGGACGGGGATGGCGGCGGCCAGTGCGGCGATCAAGGAAATCCGCGTTACTGATGGCGACTCACTGTTTTTCCTCCACTACGACCGCCGCGACGTTGGTGCCGAGGCCTTCGGTTACATGGTCGAAAACCGGACAATCCGCGAAGCGCTGGAGCGTCGGTTCAAGGATTTTGACAACCTGACTTTGTTGGCTCCGGCGCACATCGCCACGGTCGAGCGCGGTCCCGGCGCTGTACGGGCGCGCCTGGCCGATGGCCGCACGTTGAGCGCACGGCTGATTATCGGTGCCGAAGGCCGCCGTTCGCCGACCCGCGAGCAGGCTGGGATCAAGATCACCCAGTGGCCTTATAAACAAACCGGGATCGTCTGCACCGTCGCCCACGAGAAACCGCACGACAACGTCGCCCATGAACGCTTCCTGGCCGCCGGGCCGTTCGCCATTTTGCCCTTAACGGGCAATCGCTCCTCAATCGTCTGGACCGAACGCGATGAATTGGTAGCCGGACTCATGGCGCTGGATGATGACGCCTTTCTGGTCGAACTGAAAAGCCGGTTTGGGGATTTTTTAGGGAAACTGGAAGTCGTCGGGCCGCGCTGGGCCTATCCGCTTTCCTTGCAATATGCAGAGCGCGCCACAGGTCACCGTCTGGCGTTGGCCGGCGACGCGGCCCACGGCATGCACCCGATTGCCGGGCAGGGCCTGAATATGGGACTGCGAGATGTGGCGGTGCTGGCCGAGGTTCTGACCGACGCCAGACGCCTCGGCCTCGATCCCGGGGATGGCACGGTATTGGAGTCCTATGAGCGCTGGCGGCGTTTCGACAATACCCTGATGCTGGCGATGACCGACATGTTGAACAAACTGTTCTCAAACGACATAGCCCCGGTCCGCCTGGCCCGCGACCTGGGCCTCGCCGCCGTCAACCGGCTGCCGCCGCTGAAAAAAGTCTTCATGCAGCACGCCATGGGATTGGCAGGGGAACTACCAAGATTAATGCGTGGGGAAGAGCTTTAAAGTACAAGCCCCTCAAGCGCCGGGCGGGTGAGGCTCCGCCCATTAGTGTTCAAGCCCCTCAAGCGCCGGGCGCTCACTCCGTTCGCTTGGCTGGGCCTCTGGAAGCCAAGACTCAAATGGTCAGAGGAGCCAGAATTGGCGAGGGCTAAATCTTCTACAAGCCCGCGACTGCGGGCCGCCGCTTATGCGGCGAGCCAAGGGTCACAGACCCGCCCGGCGCTTGAGGGGGTTGTACCTTAAATGAGGGGCTTGAACACTAATGAGGGACTACATCCCTTCAGGGATCTCTACTTAGTCCCTGAGCTTCGAGCTCGCTTAAATAGCCCTGCCACATGGCTTCCTGGTTTTCGCCGAAGGCGTACAGGGCGTCCCAGGTGTAGATGCCGGTGTCGTGGAGGTCGTCGAACTTGATGACGATGGCATAGTTGCCGACCGGTTCGACGCCCATGATGCCGACATGGCGTCTGCCGGCGACGACTTTCTTTTGTGACGGGCTGTGACCCTGAACTTCTGCCGAGGGACTTTCGACCCTGAGCAATTCGGCGGGCAGGGCAAACGTTTTTCCGTCTTCGAAATCCAGCTCGAGAATTTTCTCCTTGGATTTCAGGCGGATTTCTTTGGGCTTATGGCGTTGGCTGTAGTCACTCATTGCGCTTTAGGTCCTAAAAGGCGTGTCATGATAAATCCCTGGCCTCATCAACCAACATAATCGGAATACCGTCACGGATCGGGTAGGCAAGGTTGGCTCCCTCGCTGATTAATTCCTGGGCCTTCTCATCGTATTTAAGCGGCCCCTTGGTCAGCGGGCAGACCAGAATTTCGAGAAGTTTAGCATCGACTGTGCGTTGGTTCATCGGCATGTTCCGTTTATATAGGGTGTCAAAAAAATATTATAAGGCCTTAGCTTGCTCATTAATTCCGTCTCGATCCGGCGTAATCGGAATCCTCAAGCAAGGCCATCTCCATCAATGATGATAGCAATTCGCCGCGCGCGGCAATACCCGATGATTCCAAAAGGGCCTGCTTCTCCCGCGATGCTAACGGGCAAATCATCGCCAGCGAGGTAACCAGGGTTTCGTCGCTGGCCTCATCAATAGCTTGCCAGTCAACTTCGATATCCTTTAGGGCAAAATATTGCCGGACCGCCTCAAGCAGCCGCGAACGGTCGGGAATTTGTCCTTCGTCCTCGCGCAGGTCGGCGGCAAACGTACGATAGTCCACATGGGCGCGGCGAAAGCCGCTTTCCACGGCGAGTTCGCCTTCAATATGAAAGCGACAAAGTCCGCGCAGGGCGATGAACAAGTGGCCGGTTTCGGTTTCCTCGAACGACACGATACGACCGGCGCAGCCGATAGAATAAAGGGCCGTGTCGTCAGGGACCGGATCCGTACAGATGGCCTTGGGTTGTACCATGCCGATGATGCGCCCGCTGCCCAAGGCATGTTCAACCATGCTTAGGTAGCGTGGTTCAAAAATGTTCAGTGGCAAGTGGCCGTGCGGCAAAAGCAGGGTGCCGCTTAAGGGAAAAAGCGGAATAATACCGGGAAAGCCACCAAGGCCAAGGTCACCATATGCGCCGGTCATGAACAATAGGTCCTAAAATTATGAGAATAGCACCGTCGACAAAGCGCGCCGCGCCGCCATTGTGACAGGATCGCCACCACCCAGAGCCTCGAAAATCTTGAGCATCTGCTTACGGGCTTCATCGTCATTCCAGGTGCGCTCGCGGCGGATGATTTCAAGAAGCTCCTCAAGGGCGGCCTCTGCATTACCCGCGCCATACAGACATAGGGCAAGATCAAAGCGGGCCTGGTGATCGTTTTCATTGGCCGCCAGTTTGCTGCGGAATTCCTCGGTATCGCCGCCGGAGGTCCCGGCCTCGGCCAGCTCCAAAGCGGTCATGGCGGCCTTGACGTCGGCGTCGGCCAGGGTCGCGGCCTCCAGGCCTTCAATCAGGGCTTTAGCGTGATCAAGTTCGCCGGAAGCCAGATAACAACGGATCAAGCCGGCAATGGCGGGGCCGCTTGACTGCTCCTGGGCGAGGATCTCGGCATAAAGAGCGCTCGCCTGCTCAGGCTGGCCGTCATCGAGCAGCGCCTTGGCCTGTTCCAGCGCTTCCTCGATCGGGGCCTTGGCGTCGCCGGTCAGGCGTTTGATAAAGGCCTTGATCTGGGCCTCGGGCTGGGGTCCTGCGAAGGCGTCGATAGGCTGGCCGTGTTTGAAGCCAAAAACAGTCGGCACGGTTTGCACTTGCAACTGCCCGGCAAGCTGCTGATTTTCATCGACATTGACCTTGACCATCTTGACGATGCCGCCACCTTGGGTGACCAGCTTCTCGAGGGTCTGGGTGAGCTGCGCACAGGGTGCGCTGCGCGGTGAATAGAAATCGACAATAACCGGAACGCTTTTGGATTGCTCGACGACATCGGCTATGAAGTTGGCGGTGTCGCAGTCCTTGATCAGGTCGCCGCCGCTGACCGGGGTGCCGTCTTGTTCGATAATCATCGTTGTCGTCGCTTTCACTAGATCAAAAAGAAATAAATAAACCCGTCTTGCGCCACATAAATGGCGGTTTTCTTCCCTTGCCGCAAGGGGCTGGACTAAATTAAGTCGGTTAAAGTTCGACCAGATCGGGCTCGTGACCGGTATCGCGAATAAACCTGATCAGGTCGTCAGGGCTAATCGCCGTGGTCATGGTGTTGGTCAGCGGGTGATAGTTGAGCAGATCCATGGTCATCATTTCCTTATCAAGGACGACGCGGACCTGGGCATCGGGATCGTTAATCAGGGCAAACGGGGTTACCGAACCCGGTTCGACGCCAAGAACCAGACGTAACAGATCGGGCTTGCCGAAAGAAAGATGATGCGAGCCGATGCGGTGGCGTAGGTCCTTCATGTCGATGGGCCGCTCATCAAGGGCGACAATCAGCCACAGTACGCCTTTCTTGTCCTTCAGGAACAGGTTTTTGCAATGACCGCCGGGCAAATGGCTACAATGGGCCTGGGCTTCCTCGACGGTAAAAACCGGGGCGTGAGCGTGGCTCTCGAAGGCGATACCGAGATCATCCAGTCGCTTGAAAACAATATCTGCTGTGGCGCTTAAGGGAGTGTTCATGAGCGCGATCATAAGACCGCAAAAAGACCCTGACCAGCCCTCAGGGAAACTCTGTTTATCAAGGGGCTTGCAAAGCCACCGACTTTAAGTATTATCCGCTCCTTCGCCGGAGCACTCTGGTGATTGATGCGGGCGTAGCTCAGGGGTAGAGCGCAACCTTGCCAAGGTTGAAGTCGTGAGTTCGAATCTCATCGCCCGCTCCAAAATTCTCAAGGCCTTAGCCGGAAACGGTTGAGGCCTTGTTTGTTTCCAGCAACTAAATAACAATTAAAATAGCAATAGGAAAAGTTCTCAACAGAACGCCATCGATCTATGCAAATCAGCTTGGGTTATGAACCCCAATACATAACTTCAGTATATGCAGCATCCTCGTCGCCAATTGTAATGTGCGAGATTGGGGGGCGTAGCGGACCGCATTTTGATTTTGCTATGGCGAAAAGAGTGGGTTTTAACCCTAAGTGGTCATTAAAATATTAGGTTAGCGATCAATGTGATCCTTCTCAAGAAGGACAAATTGAGCGTTCTGGCGGGAAATGCACTGTCACCGTTGTGCCCTTACCAAGTTCGCTGTCGATTACAAGCTCACCGCCATGAAGCAGCACCAAGGCATTACTGATGGCGAGTCCGAGACCCGTTCCTTCTCTTGTTTTAGACGATATGTCGCCTGCCTGTTCGAACGGCTTGACGACCTTGGATATTTCCCCCTTGGCAATACCTATACCTGTATCCGAGACTCTGAAAATATAACTGCTTTTTTCGTCGTTCTCGGCGACAAAGCTGACTTGTCCATCTTCCGGTGTGAATTTGATGGCGTTACTGAGCAGATTGATGAACACCTGAACGACCCGCCTCTCGTCACCCAGGAGCTTTGGTGGAGATTCTGGCGCGTCAACGCAAAGGGTAATGTTTTTCTTTTCGGCTAATAACCTGACACGCTGCAAACTGTTGTCCATCATTACGGGCACCTCGATCAATCGTTCCTCCAGCGTCTCCTTATTTGACTCAATTTTCGAGATGTCCAGAATGTCGTTGATCAGGTCCAGAAGATGTTGTCCCGAGTTATGTATGTCGAGTAGGTATTCGTTGTTTTTATTATTGTCTAGATTTCCCAGGGCACCGGTAAGTATGGCTTCGCTATAGCCGATGATGGAATTAAGGGGGGTTCGTAGTTCGTGGCTCATGTTGGCTAAAAAAGTTGTTTTGGCGTTGCTTGCTTCTGTTGCTTCCGCTTGCTGTTTCAACGCGATTGACTTGAGTAAATTTGCTTGTTTTTGTCGCCGCCATGAATACCAAATCAATAAAACAGCCACCGAAAAAACGCCAATGGTTATCTCGTCCAGTTCCCAGTTTTCATGTTGACGGATAAAAGAATGCCACCGCTCAAAAAGATCAAGATATCCACCCAGAAAAGTCATGCCTACCGAAGCGCAAATGACAATTATGGCATCCGTTCGATTAGCGTGATTTACTAAAGTATCCCTTGATAACGTTTCGTTTCTACGTTTACCACGGGCGAATTTTTGTTCTGTTTCGTTCATGACCACAAACAGATTTCTTGCCCACCCCCGGGTTGAAATGCAGCCAATATGCTCATAACAATATAGCAATAATTTCTCCTGCGGTGTGACAGCCATCACAAGAAAAAAATATTTTTGCTCTCAATAATAAAAGAGGATTGGGGGGCTTGCTGGCAGATTTTGATGCAGTGAACGGCTCCTATTCAATGGCACCCAGGTGCCAAAATACGGCTGATTTTGTCTTAGAAAACCGATACATCAGGTTTCCCTAAAGGCCCGGAAAGGGTTAATAGCTGATCATAGTCGTGGCCCCGATAAATTGCCGTTGTGCTGGTGTAGAGCGGACATCTTCACATATACAGAACCTTTCCCGAGCGCTGGAAACGGTTGAGGCCTTGTTTGTTTTCAGGCGTCGGCCTTAAGGGGCGGAGCTCTCTATTGCCGGTTCGCGCCGCCCTTGTTCAGTCCAGTATGAAAGGGCCACCGCCGCCGTTGCCAGCAGCGCGAAACCCCCGACCAGGGGCAAAATCGTGCCATCAAAAGCCTGGCCGATGATGGTCCCCAGGACCATCGAAATGAGCGTCGACAAGGAACCGATAACGGCGGCCCCGATGCCGGCGATATGGCCCAGGGGTTCCATGGCGAGGGCATTTAAATTGCCAAACAACAGGCCAAAGCACAGGAAGGCGGCGATAAAATACGCCATGTTTAGCCATAGCCCCGGCGTCCCATCAACGCCCACCACATAGACAAAAAACGCCCACGACAGGAGCGACAGGTTGATCAGGGCAAAGGAAGATAAAGCTCGCATACCGAACGTCATCACCAGGCGCCCATTGATAATCGATGACAGGCCGACGGCCAGCGCCAGCACGGCAAAATACAGCGGAAATTCATCGGTGATGGCGTAGATGACGCTAAACAACTGTTGGGCAGAGGTTAAATAGCCGACCAGGGCGGCAAAAATAAATCCGGCAATGACGGTGTAGCCAAAAGCAATGCGGTTGCCGCATGTTTCCTTGATGCCAGACCAGATAATGAAAAAGGAAAAGCCGACGCGCCTTTCCGGCGGCAGGGTTTCAGGCTGGCGCAAGGCAAACCAGCCCCAGGCAATGAGGGCGATAGCCAAAAACGAGACGAAAATTGCCCGCCAACCGGAAATCATGATGATGCCTTGGCCGATTGCCGGGGCCATGGCCGGGACAAGAATAAACACACCCATGACAAAGGACATGATACGCGCCATTTCGCGCCCTTCATATTGATCGCGAACTAGTGCCACACAGACAATGCGGGGGCCGGCGGCACCGATGCCTTGCAAGACCCGGCCGACCAGCATGACTTCGAAATTTGTCGCGACAATGGATATGATGCAGCCAATGACAAAGATCACATAGCCACTGTAGATGGCGGATTTACGTCCGATGCTGTCCGAAAGCGGTCCGTAGATCATCTGGGCGACGCCCAGTCCGAGGAACAGGGCCGAAATAATGAGTTGTTGGTCGTTGTTATTTTTGACACCTAAATCCAGCCCGATGCGCTGAAGCGCCGGCAACATGGCGTCGATAGAAAGCGCGACAAGCGAGATCATCAGCGCCATAAGCGGCACGAATTCGACCATGGAGAGCGCGGGTTTTGATTTCGTGTTCACGGGTTTTTTTAATCCATTTATTTTGTTGATCATAATATTAGGCTGATCAGTGCAAAATCATCATCATTTTATGGTCAAGGGGCGCAATGATTTATCCTCACAGCCATTGCTATTCCGCCACCGAGGAAATATCAACGAATGTCTTCTTTTGCTTGTCCTGACGTTATTGTGCATAAATTAAAAAACAAGGCCCGCCCCGGACGTAACGGAAGATGCCCAGATGTCGATTGATTTCTATTCCAGCTATCGCGCCTACAAGAACTATAAGTCGCCCTCACTGGCGGCCAAGGACATTGCCCGCTTCGATGCGGAGATCTGGAACCCGGCGGCTTTTTCCAGCGCCATGCGCTGTCTCGAGATCGGCTCCGGCGAAGGGGCCTTTCTGGCCTATCTGGCGGCCAAGGGGGTAACGGACTTTCATGGTATCGATCACGACCCGGCCCTGAAGGCGGTGCAACCGCCCGAAGTTGCCCCCCACTTTGACTGCGCCGATGTTTGGCAATACCTGGACAGCTGCGGGGAGCACTCTTTCGATCGGGTTGTGTTGCTCGATGTGCTTGAGCATTTCAGCCCTGAGGAAGGCTTCCGCCTGCTCTCCAAGACCCGGGACGTGCTTGCCCGTGGGGGCAAAATTATCGTCAAAGTTCCCAATGCGTCTTCGCCCTGGGGGCTTGGCTATCAGTTCGGTGACCTGACCCACAAAACCGCCTATAACGGGGAAAGTCTGCGACAACTTGCGACCGCTTGCGGCTTGCACATCGAGGCACTTTACGACCAGCGCCGCGGCTCACCACGGCGGCTGATCACCGACGCCATTGTTCAGCGCTTCCTGAGCTGGGCGTTGCTCACCCCGCCGGCCCAGTGGGGAGCAAACCTTTATTGCGTCCTTGCAGAGCACAAGGGATAGCCATCGCCGACACGGTTTCATAGTCAAGTGATGGCCGAGTTTCTTTTTGGTTGTAATGTTTTAGTAAGGATGGCGATATTAAAGTAATCGGACAATAACTGCTCATGGGGGAGTGCTGATCGATGCGACAGGCGACCGACAAATATAAAGTCGAATTAATCGAACAAGTGATCAAGGCAGCGAAGACGCGCCTGAAGGCGGCGAGTGCCAAAACCGTCAGTAAATTCATTGCAAGCTATTATGAAAACGTCCCCTCGGGCGATCTTGCCGGGGCGACGCCCGAGAGTCTGTTGGGGGCCGCGTTGGCGCACTGGAAACTGGCGGCCGTTCGCAAGCCCGGCAAGGCGTTGTTGCGGGTCTACAATCCCCGCCAGGACGTCGACGGCTGGCATTGCGATCATACGGTGATCGAAATCGTAAACGACGATATGCCGTTTCTCGTTGATTCCATAACCTCCGAATTGAACCGTCAGGACCTGACGGTACATTTGCTTGTTCATCCGGTCATTGGCGTTTTAAGGGCCAAGGACGGTAAGGCGGCAGGGCTGGTTTCTCTCGGCAAGTCGGCAAAGGGCGGGATCAGTGAATCATACATGCACTTGCAAGTGACGGAGCAGACGGACAAGCAGCTTAAGGAAATCCATACGGCTCTCGATAAGATTATCAAGGACGTTCGCGCCGCCGTCGAAGACTGGCAAGGCATGCGTCAGAATATGGCGTCTCTCATCGACGAGCTTAACAAGGCCCCCAAGGGTGTCGCTGGCCAAGAAGTCTCCGAGGCGCAAGAGTTCCTGCGCTGGGCGCACGATGATCACTTCACGTTTCTTGGCTATCGTGATTACGATTTCAAGGGTAGCGGCAAGACGGCTTCGGTAAGCGTCAACGCCAAGACCGGCAAGGGCGTGCTGAGAAAATCGTCTGTTGAGCTTTTCGGGGAACGCAAAAATATCGCCTCGATACGACCCGATGGCGGCACGTTTATTCGTCAGGCCGATCTTCTGATCGTCAATAAAACCGATGTCATTTCGAGCGTTCATCGTCCGGTGCATATGGATTCCATTGGCATCAAGCGTTATAACACCAAAGGCAAGATTATCGGCCAGCGTGTTTTCGTCGGCCTGTTCACATCGAGTGCCTACAACCGCAGCCCACGCGATATTCCCCTACTGCGGTTGAAGTTGCAGAAAACTTTCGAGCGCGCACACTTTGCCCCGGGCAGCCACGACGGCAAGGCTTTGCTGAATATTCTCGAGACCTTCCCGCGTGATGAGTTGTTCCAGGTATCGGACGACCAATTGCTGGAAACGGCGCTTGGCATCCTGCATTTACAGGAACGCCAGCGGGTCGCCCTGTTCGTGCGGCGGGACGATTTTGAGCGCTTTGTTTCGTGCCTGGTCTATGTTCCCCGCGACCGTTTCACAACGGACCTGCGGGAGCAAATTCAAAAAATTCTGGAACGCGCCTTTGGCGGTACGCAACTGTCCTATTACACCCAGCTTGGCGATTCGGCACTGGCGCGTCTGCACATCAATATTCGGACAACACCCGGCGCAATTTCAGAGTATGACGCCGCGAAAATCGAGGCGGAACTTGTCGAAGTGGCCCGTTCATGGGCTGACCGCTTGCAGCAAAAGCTGACGGCGACCTATAGCGAGGGCAAGGCGCAGCACTACTACAAACGCTACCGTCATGCGTTCATGGGGGCTTACCAGGAACGTTTCAGTGCCGGTCAGGCAGTAAACGATATCGAACGGATCGAAGGAACCATGGAGACGGGCAACCTGGGTATGAGCCTGTATCGACCGGTCGCAGCCGAAGAGGACCGGGTCTGGTTCAAGGTCTACCAGGCCGATCAGGCCATTCCATTGTCCGACGTTCTGCCGATGTTGGAGGATATGGGTCTTAAGGTTCTTGACGAACTTCCCTATCAGGTCCATCCCGATATCGATGGCGGCAAGCTGGTGATGATCCACGATTTCGGCCTTAAAAACCGCGATGGCTCGCGCATTAATATGGCGGCGATCAAGCAAAAATTTCAGGATGCGTTTAGCCGTATCTGGTCGGGCGAGGTCGAAAGCGACGGCTTTAACGCCCTCGTCCTGCTTGGCGGTTTGGGCTGGCGCGATGTCATGGTGCTGCGCGCCTGTTGCAAGTATCTGCGTCAGGCGGGCATTGCTTATTCCCAGGATTACATGGAACAGACCCTGGCCAATAATCCACACATGGCGCGGCAAATTGTCGAACTGTTCAAGGCCCGCTTCGACCCGGCCAGCAAGGGAAACGAGAAAGTTTTACTCAATCGCCTGGAATCGGAACTGGAAAAAGTGAAAAGTGCCGACGAGGACCGGATCTTAAGGCGTTACATCAATATTGTGACGGCGATGCTGCGGACCAATTTCTATCAAACCGGCGCCGATGGCGCTGCCAAGCCATGTTTGTCGTTCAAGCTCGATAGCCAGATGATTGAAGAGTTGCCGTTGCCGCGCCCCTTGCGGGAAATTTTTGTTTACAGCCCACGGGTCGAAGGCATTCACCTGCGTTTTGGCATGGTCGCCCGCGGCGGCCTGCGCTGGTCGGACCGACGCGAAGATTTCCGCACCGAAATTCTCGGCCTGGTCAAGGCCCAGCAGGTTAAGAACACGGTCATTATTCCGGTTGGCTCGAAGGGCGGTTTTGTCCTTAAAAAAGCACCCGCCATGTCGGACCGGGAAGCCTATCAGGCCGAAGGTATCGCTTGTTACAAAGCCTTTATTTCAGGCCTGCTCGACATTACCGATAATCTGAAAGGTAACAAGGTTGTGCCGCCGCCGAACACGGTTCGCATCGATGGCGACGATCCTTATCTGGTGGTTGCCGCCGATAAGGGAACGGCGACATTTTCCGATATCGCCAATTCGGTTTCCATGGCTTACGACTTCTGGCTCGGCGACGCTTTTGCCTCTGGCGGTTCGGCCGGTTACGACCACAAGAAAATGGGTATCACCGCACGCGGCGGCTGGGAATCTGTGAAGCGACATTTCCGCGAAATGGACTTCAACTGTCAGAAGCAGGATTTCACGGTCATTGGTGTCGGCGATATGTCTGGCGACGTTTTCGGGAACGGCATGTTGTTGTCGCCACACATCCGGTTGATCGGTGCCTTCAACCACATGCACATCTTCATCGATCCTGAACCCGACGCGGCAAGCACTATTGTCGAGCGGAAACGATTGTTTAAATTGCCGCGCTCATCCTGGACGGATTACGACGCGTCCCTGATATCCAAAGGCGGCGGTATTTTTGAGCGTTCGGCGAAATCCATCGAACTTTCCGAAGAAATCAGGAAACGCTTCGCCATCGGGAAAACCAGCGTTACCCCCAACGAGTTGATCCGTATACTGCTGACGGCGAAAACCGACTTGTTGTGGTTCGGCGGCATCGGCACCTATATCAAGGCAACCAGTGAGTCTCACCTGGAAGTCGGCGACCGGGCTAACGACGCCATTCGTATCAACGCGGCGGAGCTGAACGCCAGGATCATTGGCGAAGGGGCCAACCTGGGCGTTACCCAAAGGGCCCGGGTCGAAGCGGCGCTCGGCGGCGTCAGGCTGTATGCGGATTCGATCGACAATTCGGCCGGCGTCGATTGTTCGGATCATGAGGTCAATATCAAGATTTTGATCGACCAGGTGGTCGCCCGTGGCGACTTGACGCCAAAGCAACGCAACGCCCTGCTTGCCAAAATGACCAGCGAAATCGGCTTGCAAGTGCTCGTCGACAATTACCGCCAGACCCAGGCGATCAACATGATCCTGTTTGATCCCATGGGGGTGTTTGACAATCAGGTTCGCCTGATGCGGATGCTGGAAAAAATTGGCCGACTTAACCGCACGGTTGAATTCCTGCCCGATGACGAAACCCTGATTGAGCGGGCGGCGACAAAAACCGGCCTGACCGGTCCGGAAATTGCGGTCTTGATGTCTTATGCGAAGATCTGGGTTAACGACACGCTGCTTGCGTCCGACGTTCCCGATGACAAGGCGCTGCATGATGATCTCATCACCTATTTCCCGACGCCGCTTCGCGAAGTCTACAAAAAGGAAATTCTTAACCACCGCCTGGCCCGGGAGATTGTGGCGACGCAGGCCACCAACTCGGTCATTAACCGGGCCGGGGGTTCTTTTATTCACCAGCTGGTTGAACGCACCGGCATGCCGGCAAGCGACGTGGTCAGGGCTTATATCATCGCCCGACGTTGTCTTGGCATGCGCTCCATATGGGGCGAGATTGATGCACTCGATAACAAGGTTCCGGCGGCTATTCAGACACGCATGCGCCTCGACACCAACCGCCTGATTGAATGGGTGACGCTTTGGTTCCTGCGTAACGGGCGTCGGCCACTGGATATTGCCAGCCATGTGGCAGAATTCGCGGGTGGCTTTCAGGCCCTTTATGAGTGTCTGGGGAGCGCCCTGCCCAAACACTACCAGAAAGATGTTATCAAGCGTGGTCATCCTTACGCCGAAGCCGGTGTCCCCAAGGCCCTGGCCAAGCAGGTGGCCGGACTGGTCAATATGTTCTCGGGCTGCGATATCATTCGTCTGGCGAGTGCGCGGAAGATCAGCGTCAGCGATGCTGCGCGTATTTATTTCGCTATTGGCACGCGCTTTCATCTGGGCTCGCTCAGGGCTGCGGCAGACAAATTGGAAACCAAGAGTCACTGGCAAAAGCTCGCCGTCGCCGCTTTGATAGAGGAAATTTATGGCCATCAACTGGCCCTGGCCGCGCAGGTTATGGATTCCAGCAAGAGACGGACAAAGGGTTTCGATACGGGCGCGGTGATAGATGCCTGGGTCGATAAAACCCGGATCACCGTCGAGCGCACCGAGCAACTGATCGCTGAATTGTCGGCCACGGAAATCAATGATCTGGCGATGATTGCCGTAGCCAGCCGTCAGCTCAGGACCTTGGCCGAGACCCCGGCGAGCTGAACGTGAAGGATCGACGGGGCCTCTTTTCCTGGTGCCTGTACGACTGGGCCAACTCGGCTTTTCCGACGGTCGTCATCACGTTCGTGTTCGCGACCTACTTCACAAGTTCGGTCGCAGCCGACAAGGTCAGCGGTACCGCTCATTGGGGTTACGCCATGAGCCTGTCGGCCCTGGCCGTGGCCATCGTCGCCCCGATCTTCGGGGCAATGGCCGACAAGGGCGGCGGGCGCAAACCATGGCTGGGATTTTTCACCGCCCTTTGCATCGCCTTAAGTGCCGCCCTGTGGCTGATTGAGCCTGACCCATCGTTCGCTCTTATGGCCCTGATCCTGGTCGGTATGGCTAACTTCGCCTTTGAAACCGGCATGGTTTTCTACAATGCCATGTTGCCGGGTCTTGCCCCGCAAAGTCATGTCGGGCGGGTATCGGGTTGGGGTTGGGGCTTAGGTTATTTTGGCGGCCTGATTTGCCTGGCGCTTACTTTGGTTGGTTTGGTTCAGCCGCAAACGCCATGGTTCGGTCTGGATAAGGAAACCGCCGAACATATTCGGGCGGCGGCGCTGCTGGTGGCGGTGTGGTACGCGGTTTTCTCGCTACCGCTGTTTCTTTTCACCCCAGACAAAGCTCCCGGCGGCGGCTCTTTTTTTGTGACACTGAAAATGGGCTTAAGAGAGTTGAAGACGACTTTCATGCAAGTGCGTCAGTATGGCGATATCGTTAAATTCCTGATCGCCCGGATGATCTATACCGATGGCCTGAACACACTCTATGCCTTTGGCGGGATCTACGCCGCGGGCTCTTTCGGCATGGAACTGAATGAAATCATTATCTTTGCCATCGGCATGAACGTGACGGCGGGTCTGGGTGCCGCCGCTTTCGGCTGGGTCGATGACGCGATCGGTCCGAAAAAGACGATCATGATCGCCCTTGTCGGCTTAAGCGTGCTCAGCGCGGCACTGCTGGTCGTCGAAGGCAAGACATTGTTCTGGGCGTTCGGCTTGCCGCTCGGGCTCTTTGTCGGCCCGGCCCAGGCGGCCAGCCGCTCAATGATGGCGCGTCTGGCACCGCCGCAATTGACCACGGAAATGTTCGGTCTTTTCGCCTTTTCCGGCAAGGCGACGGCGTTCCTGGGTCCGGCCCTGCTTGGCGCGGTGACCGCCGTGTTCGATAGTCAACGTGCCGGTATGGCGACGATCCTGGTGTTCTTTGTCGTCGGCATGATTTTGCTGGCAAGAGTCCCTGCGGTCTCAGGCGACTCTTAAAGCGTTGCGAAAAAACCAAGAATCCCTCACATTACGGCAACATTCAGGGATAGCGGCAGATATGACGTTTCCAGACGAAAAATTTGACGATATTGGCTCTTTTGCCGACGCCTATTTTGATAAAATTGCCAGTGCCGCGGCCTCGGTTGATCGGGCCAAGCTGGTCCACGCCGCCGATGTGCTGGAGCGGACCTACCGTCAATCCAACACCCTGTTCGTTTGTGGTAACGGCGGTTCGGCGGCAATTGCCGGAACTTTTGTCTGCGACCATTCGAAGCTGGTTCAGACCGACACTGACCTTAAGGCCAAGGTCATAAGCCTGGCCGACAACATGTCGATGATCACGGCTATCGCCAACGACCTGAGCTACGATGATATTTTTCTCTATCAGTTAAAGACGCTGGCGGGCGCAGGCGACACCCTGCTTGCGATCAGTGCTTCGGGTGATTCAGAAAACGTCGTCAAGGCGGCGGCGTGGGCGCGCGACAATAAAATGGAAGTGATCGCCTTCACCGGTTTCGCAGGCGGTCGCATGGCCGACCTGGCAAGCGTGCACCTGCATGTGCGGGCCGATAACTACGGTGTCATCGAAGACGTCCACCAGTCGCTGATGCATATGTTGGCCCAGTATGTGCGACTCAAACAAATGCCCGCCGAACTGATCGCCAAGCGTAAATTCTAGCCTTCTTCAATCCGGTTGCGGCCATTTTCTTTGGCGGCGTAAAGGGCTATGTCGGCGCGGGCGACGACTTCCTCGCCATTCTCGCCCTCCCTGGCTTCGGTAATTCCGGCACTAAGCGTCAATTGCTGATCGGGGTTTTTACTGACAAAGCGGGCTTCCATAATTGATGTCCGGATGTTTTCAGCCAAGCGCCGGGCATCGAGCAGGGCGCAGTCCGGGGCAAGGATAATGAATTCCTCGCCACCCCAGCGGCAAAGGATGTCTGACTTCCGGGTTAATTCACGGATGTGTACGGCAAGTTTTTTTAAGACCTCGTCGCCGCTCAGGTGTCCATAGCTGTCATTGATATTTTTGAAGTGATCGATATCGAATAAAATCAGTGAATAAGGTGACTTGCTACGGGCGAACTGGGCGGTCGCCTGCTTTAGGACGATCTCGAATGTCTGGCGGTTGCCAAGGCCGGTCAGTCTGTCGGTGCTGGCCATTTCTTCCAGGCGCGACTGGAAAATATTGACCGTATAGGCAATCAGAATGATGGTCAGAATAATGACGCCCAGGCCAATGCCAATGTTGACGAGGAAGCTTCGCCGCAGCCCGCTTGTCGCCTGAGATTCATTGAGTTCAACCAATAAATACCATTTGAGTTCCGGCAGGTAGCGGGTGGTCAGCAAGAAAGTTTCGCCGTCGCGCTCATAGACGAAAGCGCCCTTGGGTTTTGATAGGATTTGTTTGGCAATCGTTTTGAGGCCGGGCATTTGATAAATGTTTTCATCAGGGACCGTATCTATTGCAGAGCGCAGGTGAACGACACCGGCTGGATTGACAAAGTAGATGCTGCGGCGAAAGTCCTTCTGGTAGCGTTGTATCATCCTGGCAACGGAATCGAGTCCCAACCCGACACCGGCGACACCAATAAATTTACCGTCGTAATCGAGTACCCGGTAATTGATAAAAATGGTCAGCGCGTTGCCTTGTTCATCATTGGTATCGATGTTGATTTCGTAGTCAGTTGGCAAACTGGCGGCCCGGAAAAACCACTGATCGGCGGCGGCGTCTTTTGAGAGGGTCCGGGACAGGCCGGAAAAGTGATAATAATTGAGCGTCTCGGCGGAAATAAAATAGCTGGTAAAGGCGTCGTATTTATCGCGGACGCTCCTCAGGTAGCGCACTAAGCGCTTAGGGTCTTGTTCTCCGTCGATCACCCAGTCTCTCAGGAAGGTATTGTTGGCCATCAACGAAGAAATAAAGATCGGCCGCAGCAGGTCTGTTTGTATTTCTGAATAGATGGTGTTGCTGGACAGCGGCAACTCGTTCTCAAGAACCGTGGCGCGGACCGTGTTCTTGGAAATCTGATAGCTGAGGATATTGGTCGTCAGGAAGCCACCAATAAGAATAAGCCCGACATAGACGATCAGCTTTAGACGCAATTTCTGAAAGGCGAAGATAGTGCCAGCGACGGACATCGCCAAATCCTCCTTTAATGCCGAAAGTGGCGCATGCCGGTCATCACCATGGCCAGGCCCGCTTCGTCGGCGGCGGCGATGACTTCGTCGTCGCGCATGGAGCCGCCCGGTTGAATGACCGCCGTGGCCCCGGCTTCTGCCGCTGCCAGCAACCCGTCGGCGAAGGGGAAGAAGGCGTCCGAAGCGACGACCGAACCAATCGCCCAGCTTTCACTGTCCCCCGCCACCTTAGCCGCATCGGCGGCCTTCCAGGCGGCAATGCGCGAAGAGGTGACGCGGCTCATCTGTCCGGCCCCGACACCGACTGTCGCGCCGTCCTTGGCATAGACGATGGCGTTCGACTTGACGTGCTTGGCGATGGTGAAGGCGAATTTCAGGTCGGCCAGTTCGCCGGCGCTGGGCTGGCGTTTGGTGACGACTTTTAAGTTTTCCAAAACCCGATTGTCGCGGCTTTGTAAAAGATAACCGCCCGATAGGGAGCGTACGGTCATGCCGGGTGCCGCAGGATCGGGCATGGCACCGCTGATGAGGACCCGCAGGTTCTTTTTCTGGGCGAGAATGGCGGCTGCCGCCTGATCAATCGCAGGGGCGATGATAACCTCGGCGAACAATTCGGCGATCAGTTCGGCGGTCTCGGCGTCGAGGCCGCGGTTCAGGGCGATAATACCGCCGAAGGCGCTTTCGGTATCGCAGGCCAGGGCCTTCTGGTAGGCCTCCTTCATCGTTGTGCCATAAGCCACACCACAAGGATTGGCGTGCTTGATGATGGCGCACGCGGTGTCGGAAAACTCGGCGACTAGCTCGAAGGCGGCATCGGTGTCGTTTAAATTGTTGAAGCTCAGTTCCTTGCCTTGCAATTGCCGGGCGGTGGCGACGCCGGGGCGGTTTTCGCCGTTGCCGTAGAAGGCGGCTTCCTGGTGCGGATTCTCGCCGTAGCGCATGGTCTGCTTACGGGTTCCGCCAAGGGCGATGCGCTGGGGCAGGGTATCGCCGAGCTGGTCGGCGAACCAACCGCTGATGGCGGCGTCATAAGAACCGGTGCGGGCGTAGGCCGTGGCCGCTAACTGTTTGCGGAAATCCCCGGTGGTCGAGCCGTCACCGACTTTCATTTCCTCCATGACCCGGGCGTAATCGCCTGGATCGACGACGACGGTGACGAAGGCGTGGTTCTTGGCGGCGGCGCGGATCAGGGCCGGGCCGCCGATATCGATATTTTCGATGCAGTCGTCAAATTCGCCACCCTTAGCCACTGTTTCTTCGAACGGATACAGATTGACCGCAAGCAGGTCGATGGCAGCGATATTGTGTTTGAGCATTGCCGCTTCGTGTTCAGGGTTGCCGCGCACGGCAAGCAAGCCGCCATGGATCGTCGGTTGCAGGGTCTTGACGCGGCCATCCATGATTTCGGGAAAGCCAGTGTGATCGGAAACCTCGATGACCGGGATAGCGGCGTCTCTTAAGGCTTTGGCCGAGCCGCCGGTCGACAATATTTCGACACCGCTCTCGTTTAAAAATTGAGCAAACTCGACGAGTCCGGTTTTATCGGAAACGGAAATCAGGGCGCGGCGGATTTTGGCTGACATTGATGACTCTCCAGTTGGTCACATGACAATTGCAAGAGCATATAGCAGATTGCCGCCATGACGCTCTACCCCTGATTTGCCGTGGCCTGATATTCGGGAACAAGATCATGGATCAGGGCGATGACGCGGGCGACATCATTTTCAGTGGCGGCGGCGCTCAGGTTTTCAATGGCAATGGCGATCATGGCGGCATCGGCGGCGCGCGGCGAAGCCAGCAGAATTCCCTCGGCTTCAGTCGCGACCAGTGGTTCGCCACCGTGGAACATTTCCTCGAACAGTTTCTCGCCGGGACGCAATCCGGTGATCTTGATGTCAACATCCTGATCGGGGACAAGCCCTGCCAGACGGATCATTTGCCGGGCTAAATCCATAATCAAGACCGGTTCGCCCATATCGAGAACAAAAATTTTACCGTTATGCTGGTGCGCGTCATCATCCATTGCGGATGCTTGCAAAATCAGTTCGACGGCCTCGCCGACGGTCATGAAGTAACGGGTCATTTGGGGATCGGTGACGGTAAGCGGCCCGCCTTCGGCGAGTTGTTTTTGGAACAGCGGTACCACTGAACCCGTTGAACCCAGGACATTGCCGAAACGCACCGTAACAAAACGGGTGCCTGGGCCCGCGCCGCGTTTCAGGTCCAGGCCCTGGCAGTAGCGTTCGGCAATACGCTTGGAGGCACCCATGATGTTGGTCGGGTTGACCGCCTTGTCGGTGGAGACCATGACCATGGTAGCGACACCCGCGGCGACGCAGGCTTCGGCGACGTTGGCAGTGCCGATGACGTTGGTCAGGATGCCTTCGCATGGATTGGCTTCGACAAGCGGTACGTGTTTAAGGGCGGCGGCGTGAAAAACAAGTTCCGGGCTGGTCGCCTCAAACAGTCGTTTGATAGTCTTGGCATCCCTGACATCAGCAATAATGGCGCGGCGGGCAAGGTCGGGATGGCGACGGTCGGTTTCCATATCGATGGTGTACAGATTGAATTCAGAACTATCGACGAGAGTAAGCTCAAGCGGTTCCAGGTCACAGACCTGGCGCACCAGTTCGGAGCCGATGGAACCGCCGGAACCGGTAATCAACACGCGCTTGCCCTTGATCAGGCTGGCCATGGCGGCCCGGTTCAGGGGGTGCTGTGGACGGCCCAGCAAATCTTCGATGGCGACGGGACGAACCGCGGTAGCATCAAGCGGCCCGCTTTTGAATTCGGTCAGGCGGGGCAGTCGGGCCAGGGTCATGCCGGCCTCGGTCGCGGCTTCAAGCAAGCTGCGGACCAGGGCACCGTCCAGGTTCTCCTTTGACAGGATCAGGCGCTGCGGCTGGACACCCTTTTTTTCAAGGGCGGCGATGACAGCGGCAATGTTATCGGTCGTTCCCAAGACCGGGACACCGTGAATATTGCGTCCGACCCGATTTTCCGATTCCGAAATGATCCCGACGATCCGGTAGTTGGCGTCTGCGGCCCTGCTTAAGGAGCGGATGAATTCCTCGGCGGCGTCACCGGCACCGACCAGCAATACCGGAATGCGCGGCGTGCCGATATCTTCCAGGCGCAAATCAATGCGGTGGTCCTTGAAAAGTCTGTATAAAAAGCGCGGTCCCCCAAGCAATGCCATCAACACGAACCAGTTGATAGCCAGATAGGATCTCGGCAGATTATGCAACCGGGACCACAGGAACATGGCGAGCAGGAAAAGCAGGATAACCAGGGTTGCCGCCCGGGTAATGGCAAACAGATCGTTGATCGAGGCGTAACGCCAGACTCCCCGATAGAGGTCGAGATACATATAGACACCGGCGGCGATAATCCCGAACAAGGCCCCGGCCAGCAGCAGGGTATCGATGGGTAAGAAGGATGTTAATCTTTCCCCCAGACGCAAATACAGTGAAGCGTAAAATGATATCACCGTCATGGTGACGTCATGGGCGTAGACAAGGTAGCCGCGATGGGGCATGTGAGCTGGCATAGAAATTCTCTGGCTTTAGGGCTGGCTGTTGAACCAGTCCGCAGTTTCCTTAAGTCCTTGTACCATGCTGAACGGCGGCGTCCAGTCGAGAACGGTTCGGGTCGGGCGGTCGTCGACAACTAGAGACTCAGTAAGCCGCGTGATGGTCGCGGATTTGCCGACTAGGGTTGCGCCAAGACGCAACAGAAATTGCGGGAATGGAAAAATCCGCAAGGTCACGCCGAGCGCTTCGCTGGCTGAGCGAAACAACGCGGGCGTTGAGACGTCCTGGCCATCTTTGCATAGATAAATCCCGCCCGGCGTATCAGGCCGGGTCAGGATATGGCCAATAAGTGCGGCCAGATTGCCGGTGTATATCAGGCTCCGGCGGTTATTGATGCTGGCCACCGGCAGCGGCCAATTTTTTGCGCAGAGCTTTAGGAGTGACAGGAAGTTTCCCCGCACCCCCGGCCCGTAAACCAGCGGCGGACGAATGATGTCGGCGCGCATGGCACCGTCTGCGGCGATTTCGAGCAAGGCCTGCTCGGCTTTCAGTTTGGCAACGGCATAAGGGTCTAGCGGGTGGGGCGTATCATCGGCGCGAAAGGGCTCTGCCGTGGTCGCCTCGCCATGAACCTTAATGGTGCTTAGAAAAATGAAATGCTTTACCCCGGCCTGGACGGCCTGGCTTGCCAGAGCGGCCGTGCCTTCGGCGTTAATGCGCATGTTTTCAGCGACCGCACCTCCGGCACGCTCATTCATGACATGGACCCGTGCGGCCAGATGGACGACGGCGTCGATGCCGTCCAGGGCCGCACGCCAGTCTGTATCCGGGCCAAGCTCGCCGGCCTGTATGAGCGTTGCACCGGGCAGCACGGTGCCCGCGTCGCGCGATGAAGCGATAACATCATGCCCGGCTTTGAGCAGGCAGGGGATCAGGGCGCGACCGATAAAACCGCCCCCGCCGGTAACCAGAACTTTCATGATGAGACCTCCCGTCCGACTTTGTCGCCGGCACCGCTGGCCGCCATTTGCAGGACGTCGAGCATTTCCCGGGCCTGGGTTTCGCGGCTGTGGTGTGGCGCTGCGGCCAGGGCGGCGGCGGCGTATTTCTCGCGGGCCGGCTTGTCTTCGCTTAAGTGGCCGACCGCTTCGGCCAAAGCGTCGGGGTCTTCGGCGGCAATATGAAGCCCGGCCCCATCGCCCAGCACGATGGCCGACGCCTCACCCTTCGGGGCGGCGAGCAATAGCGGCAGGCCCATGGCTTCGGCCTCGAAGATTTTCGACGGGATGACACCGGCAAAAACGGCTGAGTCCTTGAGATGGACCAGGGCGACATCGCACAGGCTCCAAACCGCGGGCATTTGCTCTTTGCCTTGGCGCGGCATGAAGATCACGTTACCGAGGCCGCGCTTTTTGGCGTCGGCGATCAGGGCGTCGCGTTCGGCCCCGGCTCCGGCCAGTAAGAATCGAATGTGGTCGCGGTCTTTCAGGCGTTCGGCGGCGTCCAGCACGTTGGTCAATGCATGGGCCATGCCGTGGGTGCCGATGTAGCCGATGACGAATTTGCCCTCCAGGCCCCATTTTCCGGCTAAGGCCGCGTCGCGGGGCTGCGGGCTGTAACGAGCCAGATCGACGCCGTTGATGACGACGGCGATTTTGGCGCCGTCAATACCGCGGCCGACAAGGTTCTCCCTGAACGAGCCGGTCAGGGCGGCGATCGCGTCGGAACGGCGATAGAGAAACAGTTCCAGCTTTTCGATCAGGCCAAGGGCGAAACTCTTTTTCATGACCCCGACGGCGGCGATGGAGGCCGGCCACAGGTCGCCCAGTTCAAAGACGAAGGGAATCCTTCTGATCCCCGCTGCGGCCCATCCGGCAACGGCGGTAAAGAATTGCGGCGAGGTTGCGGCGATCACGTCGGGCCGCTCTTCTTTAAGGGCGGCGAGCAATCCGGTGGCCATGAAGCTTAAGAAATCGAGGGTCCGGTGGATAACGCCGCGGTTGGCGGCAATGTAGGTTTTGACCCGTACGACGCGGATTCCCGACATCGTTTCGATCTGTTTCCAATTATTCTCAAAGCCCGCAAACAGCTTTCCCTCGGGAAAATTCGGGGCCGAGGTTATCACCGTCACCTGATGACCCCAGTCTGCCCAATAGCAGGCGCGCTCATAGACACGGGTCGCCGCGGCGTTGCTTTCGGGGGGGAAATTCTCGCTCAGGAAAAGGATTTTCATGGCCGCTCATCCCGCGTCAGCAAAACAAGAAAGATGAAACAGAGAAAAGCGGCGACGGCCAGGGCAGGCAGGGTCCAGCCGTGTTCGGCCAGCCACGCCAGATCTATAAGGAAAACACCAATGATGAAGACGCCGGCTGAAACCATGCCATGCGGCAAGCCGCCCTGGACGGCTTGCTGATAAAAATGCTGGCGGTGCGCCTGCCAGACTTTCTCGCCGCGCAAGGCCCGGCGGATCAAAGTAATGGTGGCGTCGGCGAGATAGTACGCGGGCAGGATCAGTGCCGCCGCCCAGTGTCCGGCGGCGGCGACATCAAGCAGCAGCCAGCCGAGCAGGAAGCCAAGCGGGACGCTACCGACATCGCCGAGGAAAATTTTCGCCGGATGCCAGTTCCACTTCAAAAAACCCAGGGCGGCCCCGCCAATGATAAGACCGAGCAAGCCGGTCGCTCCGCCGCCAATCAGGCCGAGGCCGAGGCCGATGATAAGGGTCTCGACGCCGGTGATCCCGTCGATCCCGTCCATGAAATTGAACAGGTTGATGAACCATACCCAAAGCAGGCCAGCGAGAAAGGGATCAAGGGCAGGCGGTAACAATCCGTGAAAAAACAGATCGCCGCCCGGTCGCAGTGTCAGCACGACGCAAACGGCGGCGATTTGCACCAGTAAACGGGTGATCGGCGGCAGGCCGCGCAAGTCGTCAATCCAGGAAAGTGCCGCCAGGGTAGCGGCGGTGCCTGGTATGATCCAGGTCAGGAAAGTGCCACCCTCAAGATACAGTCCAACACCGATCCAGGCCAAAAGGACCACGGTGACAACGACGATGCCGCCGCCTTTCGGGGTCGGGCTTTGATGGCTCGAGCGCTCATTGGGGTGGTCGAGAATGGCCCAGGCGCGCAAAAACGGAAGCAACGCCCCGGTCCCGGCAAAAGTGGCGAGCGCAGAGGCGGCAAACAATAAGGCCAGAGACGGATAATCCATAAAATACATGATCCGAAGTTTATAGCCGACAACGCCTTGATCGTAAGGAACTTTTTACATTTTGCGTAGAGACTTCAAAATCTATCAGAGATGGCGTCACAATAAGGACATTTCGGGGACAGGCTTGGAAACCGGGCTCTTTTTCTTGACGTTCACTTGATGAACACACTATTGTTTGCAACATATTGGCGCTATAGCCAGGGAAAAATTTATGGCGCAAATTCTTTTTTGAAAGTCAGGCCAGAAATATGTCCCAGAAAATTCTCGTCACCCTTGGGCCTTCGTCGTTACGCGAAGACGTCATAAAAAAATGCGAGAGCCAGGGAATTTACGTTTTTCGCATCAACCTGTCCCACACACCGCTGGAACAGGTCGCCCCGACAATTTTGCAAATCAGGCAGTGGACCGATGTGCCCATTTGCCTCGATAGCGAAGGGGCGCAGTTACGCAACCAGAATATGATCAGCGAGAACACACATTTTACTGAAGACACCAGCGTCAAAATTCATTTTTCGCCGGTCGTCGGCGATGCCGATAATATTTCCTTCTCGCCGCTCGGTGTGGCCCGGCAGTTTGTCGTCGGCGATCTTATTTCCATTGATTTTAATGACGTCAAATTGGCGGTCGAAGGTGTTGACGAAGATCATTGCATGGCCCGCGTTGCCGTTGCCGGGACGATCGGCAGCAACAAGGCGGCCGATGTTCAACGAGATCTGATCCTTGATCCGTTGACCGAGAAAGACCGCGAAGCCATCAAGATTGGCCGCGACATGGGGATTAATCATTTTGCCCTGTCGTTCACCAATTGCCGAGGGGATGTCGAGGTCATGCGCGACCTGTGCGGGCAGGACGCCAGTATTATCTGCAAGATCGAAAGTCCGTCGGGCCTGATCAATCTTGAGGATATTCTTGGCGCGGCTGACGAGATCCTGATCGATCGCGGTGATTTGTCGCGCAAGGTGCCGATCGAAAAAATTCCGTTTATCCAGCGCCGTATCATTTCCATCGCGCGCTCCCATAGCACGCCGGTTTACGTTGCCACCAACCTGCTGGAATCGATGATTGTCAGAAATGCGCCGACCCGGGCCGAGCTTAACGATGTTGTCAGCACAATTTTGATGGGCTCGAACGGCCTGGTGTTGGCCGCTGAAACGGCAATCGGCAAGCATCCGGTTCAAGCCGTCGAGATGGTCCGTCGCCTGATCAAGGAAACCGAAAAATGGACCTCAAATACCTCCATCGCTGAAATTATGAGAGCCTAGATGGCCGGGTCATCCGCATTAAGGCAAGCGACGAGCCGACGTTTTACGTTGTGGCTGATGGGCCCGACGTCGAGCGGAAAAACGACGCTGGCCGAACTTCTGCTTAGCCGGTTGCGAAGCGCGGGCGTTGCCGCCATGCACTATGACGGTGACGAAGTACGGGATTTTTTTGGCGACAGCCTGGGATTTGCGCCAGCCGACCGGTTGCGGGTCGTCTCGACCTTGACGCACCTTGCTAACAAGAGCCTCGATGCCGGACTCAATGTTATCGTTTCGGCATTGACGGCGAACGAAGACGCCCGCGCCCATATTGCCGCCGCCATCGACAATCTGGTTATCATCTATGTCAAATGCCCCATTAGTATCTGCGCCGAGCGCGACCCAAAGGGTCTCTACTTAATGGCCGACAACGGTGAAATCGATACTTTGATCGGCCGCAATTCAGAGTACAAGCCACCCGCCGCAGCGGATCTTGTGGTCGATACGGATGCTCTTTCGCCCGACAAGGGGGTCGAAGCCGTGATCGGCTACCTTATCGAATCAGGGTCGATTTCGGCTGCGGAATAATCCCCTTAGGGCTATGAAATCAAGCCATTAAGCGATTTCAGGCTTGACGTTCATTTCGTGAACGGGGTAGTGTTCGTGAGTTGAACGCTCTCCGCAATACAGAGGCAGCATTGAACAATCCGAAGCCTAGCGACTCGTCTATGGACAGTAAGACTGAAATTACCCTCGGTATTCTTAACGCTATCCATGAGAACAGCAGCGCCACCCAGCGCTCAATGGCCAAAGATCTTGGCGTCGCCCTCGGTTTGGCCAATGCCTATCTGAAGCGGTGTGTCAAAAAAGGCCTTATCAAGGTCTCCCAGGCCCCGGCCAATCGTTATGCCTATTATCTGACGGCCAAGGGATTTGCCGAAAAGAGCGAACTGACGGCCCGTTATCTGACCATGTCGTTTAATTTTTTCCGCCACGCCCGGACCCAGTGCGAGGAAGTGTTTGAGGCCTGCGGCGCACGCGGCTGGCAACGTATCGCCCTGGTCGGTATCGGCGATCTGGCGGAAATTGCGATTTTGTGCGCACGTGAGTACCCCATTGAGTTTGCCGGGCTCTATGTCAAAGCGAGCGCTATAGAAACCTTTGCCGGCCTGCCGGTATTTGCCAATACGGTCGATATGGGGGTCGTTGACGGATATGTCATTATTGATTTGACGGCCCCGCAGGCCGCCTTCGATCAATTGCAATTGGCTATTCCCAGTGAGCGGATTCTGGCGCCGCGGATGTTGAATATTTCTCGCTCCGGTATGGAGCAAGAGTCCAAATGATCGATTGGTATGTCGCCAACACCCACGTTAATGCAGAAAACATGGCGGCAGCCCATTTGTTGCGGCAGGGTTTTTCAGTCTATTTACCGAAATATATGAAGCTGCGGCGCCATGCCCGGCGTCAGGATATGGTCCCCCGGCCACTGTTTCCGCGCTATCTGTTCGTCGGCGTCGGGCCAGAGAACGCGCGCTGGCGCGCTATCCATTCGACCATTGGGATCAGCAATTTGGTCAGCTTTGGCAACCATCCGGCACTCGTGGAACCTGCGATCATTGATGAATTACGTCGCAATGAAGACGCTGCCGGAATGATCGCGATTGGTCGGGAAAACCGATTCAACAAGGGTGACCGCGTTCAGCTGGTCGGCGGCGCTATGTGCGAGCAGGTCGGTCTGTTTGATCGTGTTTACGACGATGAGCGCGTCATCGTGCTGTTCGATTTACTCGGCCAACAGGTCGAGACCCGTGTGTCCATTGAAGCGGTTCAAGCCTGCAATTAAGCAGGCAGGATTTGCTTCGGCACACTTAAAGAACGCTATGGCGCTCCGGGGGTATTTTCACCCGGAGTGCGGTAGCGTGGAAAATTTTAGATAAAACCATCTGTCGGAAGAATTTAACTATGTCCTACCAACACAATACCTTCGATCAAGATCTGCCTGACCTTAACGGCAAATCAATCCTGATTACCGGTGGTACAGGCTCCTTCGGGCGGGCCTTTATTATCAATCTGTTGAAACGCTACAAGCCGAAGAAAACAATTGTTTTTTCGCGCGATGAGCTGAAGCAGCACGACATGCAGAACGATCCGGAATTCAAGGATCAACCGTCTTTACGGTTTTTTATCGGCGATGTTCGCGGCCGGGACCGTTTGGAAATGGCCATGCGGGAGATTGATGTCGTCATTCACGCCGCCGCCATGAAGCAGGTGCCAACGGCCGAATACAACCCCATGGAATGTATCAACACCAATGTTTATGGTGCCGAAAATGTCGTCCAGGCGGCGATCCGGTGCAACGTCGAGAAGGTCATCGCCCTGTCGACCGATAAGGCAGCCAACCCGGTTAATCTGTACGGCGCCAGCAAACTGGCGTCGGACAAGGTTTTCGTCGCCGCCAACAATCTCAGCGGTGCCAAAGGAACCCGCTTCAGTGTCGTGCGTTACGGCAATGTCATCGGATCACGCGGCAGCGTCATTCCGTTGTTTAAGAAACTGCTCGCCGAAAAAGCCGACAGCATTCCGATTACCGATGAGCGCATGACCCGGTTCTGGATCACCGTCCAGCAGGGCAGCGACTTCGTTCTGTCCAGTCTGGCGATGATGAAGGGTGGCGAGATCTTCGTGCCGAAAATTCCGAGCATGAGCATGACCGACTTGGCCGACGCCATGGCCCCCGGCATCGCGCACCGCAACGTCGGTATTCGCCCCGGCGAAAAATTGCATGAGATCATGATCACCCAGGATGATGCACGCAACACGGTGGAATTCGACGACCGTTATGTGATCTTGCCGGCGTTCAATTTTTGGGACGCAGACTCGAGCGTCCACGAAGGGGCCCGCCCCGTTATCGAAGACTTCACCTACACCAGTGATGGAAACGATGAATGGCTCGATGGAGAAACTCTTGGCGCACTGATCGACGGCTGAGCGCGGTGTCTACTTCATTCCTCCCTTACGGTCGCCACGCCATAGACGACGATGATGTCGCCGCCGTCACCCGCGTGTTGCGGGGTGATTTCCTGACGACGGGGCCGGCGGTCGATGCTTTCGAGGATAAGCTCGCAGGCATCACCGGCGCTCAATTTGCCATCAGTTGTTCCAGCGGCACGGCGGCACTGCATCTTGCCACCCTGGCCATCGGCCTTGGCCCCGGCGATCTGGCAGTCGTTCCGACCGTCACTTTTTTGGCGACCGCCAATGCGGTGCGTTATGTCGGTGCCGATGTGGTGTTCTGCGATGTCGATCCGGATACCGGATTGATGCGACCGCAAGACCTTGAACAAGCCATTGTCGAACACGGGCAAGCCATTAAGGCGGTTCTGCCGGTGCATCTGGCCGGACAAAGTCCGGACATGAAGGGCATTGGCGAACTTGCGCGCAAGCACGGCATCGCCGTCATTGAAGACGCCTGCCACGCGCTTGGTACGCTTTACCCGGCCAGCGGTGGCGCCGCGCCGGTCGGTAGTTGTCGCGACAGTGACATGGCGGTGTTCTCGTTTCACCCGGTCAAGGTTATCGCCATGGGTGAGGGCGGCGCGATTACCACTAATGAGCCCGCGCTGGCTGCCCGCCTTAATGAATTGCGCAGCCACGGCATGACCCGGGACGCGGCCCGCTTCACCAACAATGATCTGGCGTTGGCCAAGGATGGCACCGCCAATCCCTGGCATTACGAAATGCAAGAGTTGGGCTTTAACTACCGGGCCAGTGATATCCATTGCGCCCTGGGCCTTAGCCAGCTTGCTAAACTGGATGAATTTGTCGAGCGCCGCCGCCTGCTGGTCTCTCGATATGACGCGCTGCTCGCCCCACTTTCGCCGCTGGTTCGTCCCCTTGGGCGGACGCCCGGATGCTTGCCGTCCTGGCACCTGTACGTCGCCCTGATTGATTTTGACGCCGCTGGCGTGACGCGTGGGGAATTGATGGAGAGGCTTAAGGAAAATGGCGTCGGCACGCAGGTTCATTACATTCCGGTTCACACGCAGCCTTATTACCAGGGCCTATACGGCGCGAAGGAATTGCCCGGCGCGGCGGCCTATTACGCCAGATGTCTGAGCCTGCCGCTGTTCGCGGCAATGGATGATGAAGACCCGGACCGGGTGGTCAAGGCGCTGACTTTGGAATTGGGAATTTAAAAGATTGGTCATGCATCTTGCAAAACCGCTCGTTACGAAGCGCCTTGTTCTTCGGGAACTGACCCTTGAGGACGTGACGGAAAAATATGTGACCTGGCTCAACGATCCGGACGTCAACCGGTTTCTGGAATCCAGATTTACCAAACATACGCCTGAAAGTGTTCGTCGATACGTTGAAACAATGAATGCCTCTGACGGTGACCTGTTGTTCGGAATGTTTCTTGATGAAGACGCGCGTCACATTGGAAATATCCGTTTGGGTCCGGTGGACCCCTCGCACAAGCACGGGGCCATTGGCCTTCTGATCGGAGAAAAAAATTATTGGGGCAAAGGTTACGCTTCGGAGGCCATCGACGCGGTCGCCAATTTTGCCTTGGGCCCGCTGACCCTGCACAAGGTCTTCGCGGGTTATTACGCAGGCAACCTGGGATCACGACAGGCTTTCAGGAAAGCTGGCTTCCATGAGGAGGCCTGCCTGCACGAGCAGTGGTTTTGCGACGGGAAATGGCAAGATGGATTTCTAGCCTGTCGTATGAGTGAAAAAATCGCGTGAGCAATAAACAAAACCTCTACATCCTGGAACGAATGCCCCTAAGGGACCTCGACCAGTGCGCATCGGTTCCCGAAAAGGGAGATCGGGTAATATTTTTGCGCAACGCCCAAGACATATACGGGATGGCGGGGGAAGCTCTCAGTGCCCGGGGTGTGCAGGTGATCTGGGGCCCGGACCTTCTGGAAAAGAAGCAGATTCGCAAGATCGAGGCTTTCCTAAACGGCTATCTCAAGGGCTGGTTTATGGAAAATGGCGAGGACGTTAGCAAGGCTGAGGGCCTATCATTGGGCCAGTATCTTTCCGGTCAACTTTCGACGATACAGAAACCACCCTTGATCGTCGTTCTCGGGGAAATTTGCCGCAAGGCGCTCGCCGAATCGGCTCCGGGCGGGGTTGTGTTTTGCGATATTCGAGACGGCTGGACCATGTTCGCAAATCAAGTGCCGGCAGCCGAAATCTCACCCCGCCGCAGTATGGTGAAAGCCTTGGCCGAGGCCGCAGAACAAAGCTATCGCGACTTGCCAGTCAACCGACCGCTGCCAGATATCCATCGTAACGATAAGCGTACCGGGTTGACGAATCCTTATGTTGCCCTCGTGCGGTCGTTTGTCGGGGGTCTTCGCCCATCCTACCTGTTGCCACGCTTAAAAGCGGTATTATGTCAGCGGGACAAATTGGGGGTATACGTTTATTTCAACCATGACCTGCGTTTGATCGCTGACCGCCTCGTCGAGAAGGGCGACCTTCTGGTTTATGGTGATCGTGACAATATTCCGGGCGTCGTGCCATTGCGCTATGATCATCTTTGGGCATTGCCGTCCAAGTCGCTTCGAAAAGCCGCCCATAGGCTCAGCAATACGCTTGAATCCCTTGTCGCCCGGAAGGAAAATCCAATCTTTGTTTATGATGGATTTGATTATGGGCCTTTCCTCTTGCCGGGCATCCGCACTTTTCTGAAGCGTAAACTTCCCGTCGACCTGATCCGTATGGCCCAGAGTATCAAGCTCATGCAGCGCTTTGGTATCGACCTTAGCGTGATCAACGGCGATACCGCCCCTATGTTTGCGGCCATGGGTTACGGCAAGGAGTCGGGCCATAAAGTTGTATACGTGGATCATGGGGTCAATATTTTCTTGCAAGGCCTGCGCGATATTTTTCTAAACCAGCCTCACGTTACTTATATCACGCACGGAACAGATCATTTGCGAGCCTATGGGGGCAACCTGCCCGAACAGGAAAAACCCCGTCGCCCGCTGCTTGGCAATCCGGTGACAGTGCTTATGGATCGAATCCGTAAACTGCGTACCGATCCGCCCGGGCGGCGCGTGTTGATGGCCAATTACACGCCGCATTACGCAAATCATTGCGGGCGTTTCCATGATTACGACCGTTATATGCGCGATCTTCTGATTGCGGCGCGGACACTGGTGGAGCGCGGGGCCTCCGTCACCTACCGGCCCCATCATGGTGAAAATCCGGCCTATATCTTTTATATGATCGAGGCCATGGGATTGACGGGCCGGGTGAGCGTAAACGAGACGGGGACTTTTGAGGAAGCGCTTCCCCTGCACGATGTCTTCGTTGCCAATACCACGTCCTGTATTTACCAGGCGCTTTACGCGGGCTGGCCGACGGTCTTCTTCGATCCCGGTATGGACATGGATTATCTGATTGGTATGCCTGCGGCCACCGACATCTTTCGGCCCGTTGCCCAGAGCCCGGAACAATTGGTGGAGATGATCGAAGCCGCTTTCGATCCGACAAGCGAGGTCGGTCAATTCCCGGCCCAATTTGCCGGCGCGTTGGCGCAGCGGTTCGTCGGCCCCGCAGCCGACCGGTCCGATCAGGCAATTGCTGATTTTATTCGTCAAGAGCTCGGCCTGTTGGCCACCGAAGAACATCCCCGGAGAGTCGCATGAAGACCATTGCCGTTCTTGGCCTGGGCTCCATCGGCATGCGGCATGCGCTTAACCTGCAAGCCTGTGGGGCCCGCGTTATCAGCTTCGACCCGAACGACGAAAGTTGTGCCAAATTTTATGCCAGCGGGGGCTTGATCGCCGACAGTCGCGATGCCGCGCTCGCCGATGCGTGTGCCGCCGTCATCGCCAGTCCGAGCCGGTTTCATCTGGAAGACCTTGCCGCCGCCGCCGCTGCTGGTTGCCATGTGTTGGCGGAAAAACCCCTAGCCCATACGTTGGACGGCGTTGGCGTTATCCTCGAGCGTTTTGCAGCGCAGGATCGTACCGTCTTCGCCGGCTTCAACTTGCGTCTCCACCCGGTCGTTAGCATGGCCAGACAGTGGCTGGATGAAGGGCGTTTGGGGACATTGATGTGGGCGCGCTTTCAAATGTCAGATTACCTGCCCGCCTGGCGTCCGCATCAGAATTACCGACAGGGTTATGCCTCCGACGCGACCTCGGGCGGCGTCCTGTTTGATATGGTTCACGAATTTGATTTGGCAAATTATCTGCTCGGCCCGGCGCAGGTGGCGACGGCGGTTGCGCGAAACAGTGGTTTTCTTGACGTTGCGGCAGAAGATATCGCCGATGTGGTTTTGTGCCATGACAAGGGAGTCAATACGTCGCTGCATCTCGATTACGTCAGCCGCCCCCGGCAAAGGGTCAGTGAAATTTGCGGCAGTGAAGGACGTATCGATATTGATCTCGATGCCCGGCGCATCGTCTTGACCGACGTTGCGGGGACCGCCGTCGAAGAGCAAATTCTTCCTGGAAACTACGCTGATGATTATCTGCGTGAAGCTGAATTGTTCTTGGCCTGTATCGATGGCAGCGCCGTTCCGACGTGTGATGGCTGGCAGGCCCTTCGGGTTCTTGAGCAGGTCATAGACGCACGCCAGAAATGTCAATTGCCGCAGGTATGAAAAAATGAAATCCATCGCTATCATCCAGGCGCGCATGGGCTCGTCCCGGTTGCCCGGCAAGGTGCTTACCGACTTGGGCGGGCGGCCCGTTCTCGATTGGGTCGTCGAAGCCGCCCGCGCCATTCCCGGCATTGACGGCGTTGCCGTGGCGACATCCGAGGCGCCCGGCGATGACGATCTGGTCGCGTGGTGCGCGGCAAAAGGCGTCGCCTGTCACCGCGGCCCGGAAGACGATGTGCTCGAGCGCTTCGTTCAGGCGGCCCGCGCTGAACAGGCAGACACGGTGATCCGCCTGACCGCCGACTGCCCCCTGCTCGACCCTGAAGTCTGCGGGCTGGTCCTCACCCTATTAGAGCGAAGTGGTGCCGCCTATGCCTGCAATTTCGAGCCCCGCAGTTGGCCCGACGGCCTTGATTGCGAAGCCTTCACCATGGCGCTTCTGCAGGAAGCCGCAGACCAAGCGCGAACACCATTTCAGCGCGAGCATGTGACACCTTACATGCGGGCCAATCGTTATCGTTTCCCCATAGCCCAGGCGACATGCCCGATCCCCGGCGTTGCCGATGAACGCTGGACGCTGGATGGTCCCGAAGACCTGGACTTCTTGCGCGCAGTGGTCAGTAAACTTGGCGATACCAGCAAGCCGCCGTCATGGCTGCAGGTCCTGGCGATCACCGATGGCGACTTAGGTTTGCGTCGGGCTACCGTTGCGGCCCAGAAGACTCAGGCCATGCCATCGCCCGAGGCGACAAAGGGCGGGCGGTCTTTTGAGGCCTCGCGGAAATTGCTTGAACGCTCCCAGGCAGTCATTCCCCTGGGGTCGCAGACCTTCAGCAAATCACACATCCAGTACCCCGAAGCCGCACCGATGTTCCTGGCCGGTGGCGACGGCGCCCGGGTCTGGGACGTCGATGGCAACGAGTACATCGATCTGGTCTCCGGATTGTTGCCGGTGGTGCTCGGTTACCGTGATCCCGATGTCGATCAGGCGATCGGTGAGCAACTGCGTAGCGGCATTTCATTTAGCCTTTCGACACATCTGGAAATCGAATTGGCGGAACGGCTCGTTGATTTGATACCCGCCGCCGAAATGGTCCGCTTCGGCAAGAACGGCACCGACGCGACATCCGCCGCCGTGCGTCTGGCCCGCGCCTTCACCGGGCGCGATCAGGTCGCCGTCTGCGGTTATCACGGCTGGCAGGATTGGTATATCGGGGCGACCGTCCGCAACAAGGGCGTGCCCAAGGCCGTCAGCGCGCTTACTCATACTTTTCCATACAATGATCTTGCCGCCCTGGAAGAATTATTGGGACGACACCCCGGCGCGTTCGCCGCCGTCATCATGGAACCGGTAAACATTGCCGACCCGGACCAGGATTATCTACAGGGCGTGAAGGATTTGGCCCACGCTCATGGCGCACTGCTGGTGTTCGATGAAATCATCACGGGCTTTCGCGTTTCCCTTGGTGGCGCCCAGGCTCATTACAATGTCACCCCGGATCTCGCCTGTTTCGGCAAGGCGATGGGCAATGGCATGCCGATTTCTGCGGTTACCGGACGGGCCGATGTGATGCGTGAAATGGAGGAAGTCTTTTTCTCCGGCACATTCGGCGGCGAGGCCCTGTCCCTGGCTGCCGCCATCGCCACCATCGACAAGATGCGCCGCTTGCCGATCATCGAAAAGCTATGGCAGGCAGGCGACACTCTTGTCACGGGGGCCGAAAAACGCATCGCTGCCCACAGCCTGACCGACTGCATATCTTTTGGCGGTCTGCCACCGTGGAAAGTACTCGCCTTCAGGGACCATGCGCAGGCCAGCAAAGACGCCGTGAAAACATTATTCATTCGCGAGATGCTGCAAAATGGCGTGCTTATTAACTCTAGCCATAATGTCACGGCGTCCCTGGATAAAGATGAAATCCAAACGGTGCTCAACGCCTATGATGAAACCCTGAAGGTGATCGCCGCGGAACTGGATCAGGGCGACCTGGATCGCCGCTTGGGCAATGATATCATCAGGCCAATTTTTTCTTTGAGGGCAACGTCTTGATCTCTAAAGACGCACCCAAACTGGCTGTTTTTCGCGTCGATGCTTCGCCTGATATAGGTGCTGGTCACGTCATGCGTTGCCTCGCCCTGGCCGATACCCTTGCCGCGCGCGGCTGGCGCTGCGCCTTTGCTAGCCAAGACGAGACGATCAATACAGTTAGCGCTCTTGCAAATTCCGGACACGCGCTTGAAGCGCTTGATAGTCTGGATGACGCGGGCGCGCTTCGGGGCATCTGGCCCAGCGGATGCGATCTTCTGGTTGTCGATCATTATCAGCTTGATGCTGTGTATGAGTCGGCTTGTCGGAATTGGGCCCCATTAATTCTGGTGATCGATGATTTGGCTAACCGGCCCCATGATTGCGATGTGCTGCTGGACCAGACTGTGGGTCGAAGTGCTGATGACTACAAACAACTATCGCCGCCATCGTGTCGCGATTTGACAGGATCATCTTATGCCCTGTTGCGATCACAATTTGCGCTAACCCGCGAAGCGGCGTTGACCCGGCGGCAAAGCGAAAAGTCACTCCGGCGGGTGTTGGTCAGTTGTGGCGCGACGGACCCTCACAATGTAACGATGAGCGTTCTCAAAGGTATGGCACTAGCGGCGCCTGGGTTGAAGATAGATGTTGCCATCGGCGGCGCGGCACCTCACCTGCCGGAATTGCGGCGAGAAGTGAAAAAGCTCGGGCTGTTAGTCGATATTTACGTTGACTGCGATGACATGGCAGGATTGATGCTAAACGCCGACTTGGCTATCGGTGCGGCGGGGACGTCAGCTTGGGAACGCTGTTGTTTAGGCCTGCCGACCCTGATGGTGATATCTGCCGATAACCAGCGCACGGTTGCAAAAAACCTTGTCGAAAGCGGCGCCGCAATAATCATCGGAGACTATGATGGTTTAACCCCTGAGGTTGTTGCGGCAGCATTCCGAGAAATTGTGATGGACGTTGAACGGTTGGATCAGATGCGCACCGCCGCTGCCTTGCAATGCAACGGCCTTGGTGCGCGGTTGTTGGCGTCGATCATCAATCAACACGCATCAAAGGATGGCAAGGCCGTTTTCCTGCGCCCGGGCACGCAAGGCGATAGCGAAATTATTTTCGATTGGCAACAGCAACCTGAGACGCGGCGCTTCAGCCACAATCCGGCAGTACCGGTTGCGCATGAACACGCGGTTTGGATGACCGACAGGTTGGAAGACCCAGATTGTATTTTCCTGGTCATCGAACACGGCGGCAAACCGGCCGGTGTGTTGCGACTGGACTGGGTTGAAATTGTCGATGGTGGCGGGCGGGGATATCGGGTTTCCATTTTCGTCGACCCCGACAAACACCATCTAGGGATCGGCACGGCAGCCCTTTTGCAGGCCGAAGAATTGGTCTCTCATACCCGTTTGATCGCCGAGGTGCTGCCCGACAATCAGGCGTCACACGCGGTGTTCCATAAGGCCGGTTTCGAAAAACACGACGGCTATTACACCTGGGAAATAAGATGACAACAAAGTGCGTCACAATCGCCGGATGCAAAATAGGCCCTAAACATCCGCCTTACATAATCGCCGAGCTTTCGGGAAACCACAACGGCGATATCGAGCGCGCCTTTGCCCTGATGGAAGCGGCCCGAAAGGCCGGAGCCCATGCCGTCAAGCTGCAAACTTATACCGCCGATACCATCACGATTGATCATGATGGGCCCGGCTTCACGATTTCGGGCGGCTTGTGGGATGGGCGCACTCTTTATTCCCTTTATCAGGAAGCCCACACGCCCTGGGAATGGCACGAGGCCTTGTTCGCCAAGGGGGTGGAACTGGGCATCACCGTCTTCTCTTCGCCCTTTGACGCCAGCGCCGTGGACTTTCTCGAAAGCCTAAACGCACCCGCCTACAAGATTGCTTCTTTCGAGATCCTCGACATTCCCCTGATCCAACGTGCGGCGGCAACCGGCAAACCGTTGATCATGTCTACCGGCATGGCCGACGAGACGGAAATTGCCGAGGCGGTCACTGCCGCCCGCGCCGCAGGAAACGGCGGCGTCGCTCTGTTGCACTGCATCAGCAGTTACCCTGCCCGGGCCGAAGACAGCGACCTAAGGACCATCTCGTTGCTGGGGGAAACCTTCGATACGGTCGTCGGCCTGTCCGATCATACCCTGGGCACCACAGTTTCCATCGCCGCCATTGCCCTGGGCGCGGCGATTATCGAAAAGCATGTGACCCTGAAACGCGACGATGGCGGTCCCGACGCGGCATTTTCGCTGGAGCCGAAGGAACTGACGGATCTGTGCGAAGGAACCCGCACCGCCTGGCAGGCATTGGGAAGCGCCCGCTGGGGCGGGTCGGAAAGCGAGAAGGGATCGATGGCATTTCGCCGCTCGCTCTACGTCGTAGAAGATATCCGTGCCGAGGAGGTTTTGAGCAATGCCAATGTTCGCTCCATTCGTCCCGGTTACGGATTGCCGCCAAAACACATGCCTGAAATCATCGGACGCGTCGCCGCAAGAGACCTGAAAAAGGGCGAACCGCTGGCGTGGGACATGGTTCAAAATGAATAAACATCCGTTGGTGCGTCCCTGGCCCTGATTGGGTCAGGGAAAGACAATATTACCGCGCGTTTCAGCGCCATAGAAACCGGGCAAGAAACTTATGATTTCAGTCAATACAATGAAATGATTAAAATGGATGGCCCGGATATTTTTCAGGTCATTGGCAACGATATTGGCCTGCCTGCTACAATTTAATATCAGAAAACAAATAGGAATCCCTTTAATGAGCAACAGAGTCGAAAAACAGTTACGTAATTTCCTGGAAGCCCGCTGGCTGCGTCCGGAAGGCGCCCTGTTCGGAACATTAAAAAGCCGGTCCATGGACCGGATCGAATTCAAATCGCCCTCCGTCGATATCAGCTGCGGCGAAGGCAGTCTGATGTTCCAGCATCTCGGCGGCGAATTTGAATTTGGTTATGACATGTACAGGGAAACCAAAGCCGCTGATTTCAAGCATGATCAGTTTATCGATATTTTCGATTGCGACCGGGAAATTACGCCGGCGATTCGCAGGGCACCGGATCAAATCATTGATTTCGGCACGGACTGGAAACAGGACCTGTTGAACAAAGCCAGTCGTTTGGGCGTGTACAAAGACATGGTCCTTCACGACAACAACATCCTGCCGCTGCCGTTCGAAGACGAACAACTTGAAACCGTCTTCAGCACTTCGCTTTACTGGATCGAAAACATCGAAGGCATGCTGTCCGACATTCACCGTATTTTACGACCGGGCGGGCGTTTGGCGACTACGGCGATGACGCCGCTGATGCTCAATACGCTTAACAAGTTGCAGCCAATTATGTCACCAAAAGCGATTTCTATTCTCGATAGAAGCCGTAGCACGACCATGCCCGGCGGTGCCGATGCGGCGACCTGGGAAGGCATGCTCAAGAAGGCCGGTTTTAGGGTGGAACACATGGAATCGGTTTTCCCGACCGAAAACCTGATTGATGTCTGGAACATTGGCATGCGTCCTATTTCGCACTTGTTGATCCAGATGAGCGAAGAGCTTAGCGCCCAACGGCGGGCCGAAATCAAGGAAGAATGGATAGAAATTTTCTATGAACTTCTGCTGCCGCTCGCGTCACTGCCCAACATTTGCCCGCTGGACAAGGCGCCGTACCTGATGATTATCGCGGAAAAAGAATGAACCTATTTGGAAAAAACCTGGACGATGATGTCGTCATCATCGCCGAAATCGGCGTCAACCATGAAGGCGACGTCGAGGTGGCGTCCCGCATGCTTGCCCTGGCTGCCGAAAGTGGTGCCGACGCCGTCAAGTTTCAGACCTTCTCTGCGGAACGATATGCCTCGGCGTCCGACCCGGCGCGGCTTGAACGGGTCCGGGGTTTCGATTTGGGCGAGGAAAATCTGCGGCGGCTGACGCGAGAGGCGGCGGACATGGGTGTTCATATTTTCTCGACGCCGGTCAGTGAAGATGTCGTTCCCCTGCTGGACGAATTGTTCCCCGCATTCAAAATCGCTAGCGGAGACTTGACGTTTGAACCGGTGATCCGAGCCGCTATGCGGACCGGCAAGCCGGTGATCCTGTCGACAGGACTGGGTGAAATGGCCGAAATTGAACAGGCGATCGCCTGGGCCCGGGATGAAGTGGGCGAGGAGGCGCTGCGCGACCGGCTGGTGCTGATGCATTGCGTGTCGGCCTATCCGACGCCGATTGACCAGGCCAACGTATTGAGCGTCCCATTCCTGGCGGAAAAAACCGGGCTGCGGGTCGGCTATTCCAATCATGTTATCGGCCCGGATGCCTGCCTGGCCGCCGTCGCGTTGGGCGCCTGCATGGTCGAGGTTCATTTCACCGATTGCAAAACGGGCCGTGAATTTCGCGATCACGAACTTTCCTGCGAGCCGGACGATTTGCGTTATCTGGCCGAAACCTTGCCACGTATTCGCGCCAGCCTGGGGGAATACGGTAAACGACCGGTGGATTGTGAAATGCCCATCCGTGATGCCGTTCGCAAAGGTATCGTTGCGGCGCGCGATCTTTCGGCAAATACAGTTTTGAGCGAAGACGACTTGATGTATGCGCGTCCGGCGACGGAATTTCCGGCCGCCGCCATCGGTGATGTGATTGGCCATCGACTGATCGCCCCGCTCACCCTGGGTGAGTTGATCCGGCGCGACAATATTAGCTGATTGATGGGCACACCCCAGAGCATGGAAATAACGCGACACTGGCAGGCCTTGCCCTTTGAAAGTGAAGTGTTGGGCCTGTCATCGGCCAGAATTTCTTTTCAAAACACGCCTTCGGAAGCGGCGATGGTATCGGTATTGCCGGCCCTTGTGGCGGACCTGCGGGAAAATCACCTTCAATTTGTTTCGTGCCGCGTACCCATAGACCAAACGGAGTTTGCCGCCACCCTTGAGCAAGCCGGATTTATCCGGATCGAAACACAACGGACCTATTGGCGCACTATAGAATCGGTTCCGACTGTAAAAGAGGCAGGGCGTGTCATATTGGCCCCGCAATCCTATGAAGATTCTTGTGTCGAAATCGCGCGCAGGGCTTTTATTTATGATCGCTTTCATAGCGACCCTTTAATCGATAAAGAAAAAGCCGATGATGTGAAGGGGCGCTGGACGCGAAATTCGTTTCGTGGCCGTGCCGATGCCTGCTTGGTTATTCCTGATGTGATGAACTTAGCCGTAGGCTTTGTCCTGTGCATGAGAGATGGCGAAGACGCGGTGATTGACCTTATTGCGGTTAACCCGGATCATTACGGGAAAGGCTTGGGGAAGGCCCTTGTTTCTGGGGCCCTTGCCTATTATAGGGGACACTCTAGCGGGATGCGTGTCGGGACTCAGGACACAAACCGCCCATCAATTGCTCTTTATGAATCGATGGGGTTCGTCCTTCAGGCAAAAATGGCCACTTACCACTGGCACAACCCAGGAGCGTCTTCTTGAGGAACTTAAAGGCCGGTATTATTGGGCTTGGTGTTGGCGAGCAGCATATCCGTGCTTGTCAAAAAACGCCGAACGTTGATGTCACCATTATCTGCGACAGCAACCCTGACAAAGCCGGGGAAATTGGCAAACGCTACGTTATTGAGCGCCAGACCAATGACTGGCGGGCGGTGACAAGCGATCCCGATATTGACGTTGTGATGATCGCTTCCTACGATAATGATCACGCAGAACAGGTTATTTCTGCGCTGGAAAATGACAAAAATGTTTTTATCGAAAAACCGATATGTTTGTCACAGCAAGAATTTGAAAATATTCAGGCGGCGCTTGAAGCCCGGCCCCATTTGAAACTGTCATCCAATTTACCACTCAGGACCTGCCCCCGGTTTGTGCGTCTGCGCGATGCGATACGAAATGGTGAGATGGGGAAGGCATATCACATTGAGGCCGATTACCTGTGGGGGCGTGCCCATAAACTTATCGATGGCTGGCGCCGCGAAATGCCATTTTATTCCATCGTTCTTGGCGCTTCGGTCCACATGATTGATCTTGTTCTGTGGCTCAAGGGGGAAGCGCCGGTGGAGGTCTCGGGATACGGTTCAAAATTGGCTCTGGGCCAACACAATCTTGGCTTTGATGATTTTGCCATCAATATTTTCCGTTTTGCCGATGGTTCGGTGGCCAAAGTCGGGGCCCATGGAGGCTGCGCCCATCCGCACTTTCATACCGTGCATGCTTACGGAACAGACAAGAGTTTTCATCACGATCTGGCAGGCGCTTATTGGGTCGACAATAGTGACCCGGATGCGGGGTGGAGGCCAGAGACCGCAGCGTATCCGGCGAAGAGCGAACGCGGCGGCGTTTTGGCAAGCTTTCTTTCCAGTATTATCGATTTCAGCATTGCCCCGCTAATCAGTGCCGAAGAAACATTTTTGACAATGAACCTGACATTCGCCGCCGATCGGGCCATCCGTGAAGGGCGACCGCAGATATTTAATAAATCCATGAAATAAACGGACGAGATAGAATAATGACGACTAGAAATATACCTTTCGGAAAACCGATGATTGACGATGCTGAACGCGATGCGGTTATGCAGGTTATGTCGGGAACAACGTTTGTTCATGGTCCGGTGTCACAGGCTTTTGAAAACGCTTTTGCGGAACGCTGTGGCGCTCGTCATGCGATCAGCCTTTCGTCGTGTACCGCCGGCCTGCATTTATCTCTGTTTGTTAACAATATTGCTGCTGGCGACAAGGTTGCCGTTCCGGCGATGACTCATGTTGCCACCGCGCACGCCGTTGAATACTGCGGCGCCGAACCGGTTTTCATAGATGTCGAAGCCGACAGCGGAAACATAAACCCGGATCTGTTGGCGGAAAACATCAGTGACGCAATGAAAGCGATCATGGTCGTTCACTATCTTGGCCTACCCTGCGACATGGACACGATCAACAAAATTTCAAAACAATCAAACACATTCGTCATCGAAGACTGTGCCCTGGCGCTCGATGCCGCGTACGGCGATAAAAAAGCAGGCACGCTTGGCAAGACCGGGTGTTTTTCCTTTTATCCCGTCAAGCACATGACAACCCTTGAAGGCGGTATGTTGACAACGGATGACGACGAACTCGCCAACCGGATCCGCAAGCAAAAAGCCTTTGGATATGACAAGGGATTGGGCGAACGCGTTAAGCCGGGTATCTATGATGTAAACGCGCTTGGTTATAACTACCGAATGAACGAAGTGGAGGCGGCCGTCGGCCTGGCGCAGCTCGGCAAACTGGATGCACACCAGCGGGCGCGAGCGGAAAATTACCGAATCTTGCAGGCGGAGCTTGCCGATGCCGATGAAGTTACGGTATTTCAATCGGTCAAAGGCGCGGCGCGCTCATCACATTATTGCCTGAACGCCATTTTGCCCAAAGACGGCAGCATCGATCGTGACAAGGTTGTCGCCTGGTTGAAGGAAAATGGAATCGGCAGCAGTGTCCATTACCCCAGCGCCGTGCCTCTGTTTTCCTATTACCGGGAAAAATATGGATATCGACCCGGGCAGTTTCCGGTGGCGGAATGGCTGGCGGCACAGACGATCTCGCTGCCGGTGGGTCCGCATGTCACACCCGATGACGTATTATTCATCGGCAAAATATTCAAGGAAGCAGTACAGCGCGGTCGGAACTAAAGTAATTATTTATCTTCGCAAAGGGTTTTAAAAAATGACGCTACAATCCGAATACAGGGCCAATGCCTACGATACGAAGTTCACGGACAAACTGAAAGGCGAGCGCGTGTTGCTGGTCGGCGGTGCCGGTTTCATCGGCCATCAGTTGGCACTGGACCTACGCAGCATCGGCCTCGATACCATGGTCTTCGATAACCTGATGTGGAATTCGATGATCGATAATCTGTTTACCGCCGGCCGGGACCCGGTTCAGGAAACCGCCTATCGCGGTTTTTTGCTGGACCGCTTCCAAATGATGCGGGATGCCGGCGTCAAATTATTCAATGGCGACGCCCGCAACCTGATGGATATGTCGCGCGCCTTTCATGACTTTGAACCCACCAAGGTGGTTCACTTAACGGCCATTTCCAGCGCCGTTGAAGCGAGAAAAAATCCGGGTCTGTGTTTTGACCTTCAACTGGTTCCACTGCGCAATATCCTGGAACTTTCCCGCGAGAGCAACGGGCAGGTCAATCAGGTGATGACCATAAGTTCGAGCACCGTCTACGGTGACTTCGAAACGCCGATGGTCGATGAATCGACCCGCCCAAAACCGCAAGGTATTTATGCCAATACAAAGTATATGGCCGAGCGTCTGGTGCGCACCTACAAACAGCAGCACGGCCTGGGTTGCACTATTATTCGCCCTAGCGCGCTTTATGGCGAACGTTGCATTAGCCGCCGCGTCAGCCAGGTGTTTATCGAAAACGCTTTGACCGGCAAACCGCTGTTGCTTGAAGGCGGCGGCGATGGTCGGCTCGACTTCACTTATATAAAAGACCTGATTGACGGCATGGTGCGGGCGCTTGCGACCCATATGGATAATGGACCGGGAACATCGGAAACCTATAACCTGACCTTTGGTAACGCTCGAACCATTGCCGATCTCGCGGCTGTTGTCCAAAGCGTTATCCCCAATGTCATTCTAGAAGATCGCCCGCGTGCCGAAGACAAGCCGATCCGGGGAACCCTGGCGACAGGTCATGCGCTGGAAAAGCTGGACTTTAAGGCAAAATGGACTTTGGAAGAGGGCTATAAGCAGTACTGCGAATGGTATGTTGACCAATGGGAGCGGGCCAAACACCAGCTCGAAAAAAATGCTTAATTATTTCTGAACGAATCGGTAAAGGATTTATTGAAGATGATCGTCATTATTATTCCTGCCAAAGGGGGCTCGACCCGGCTGCCCAATAAAAACATGGCGCTGTTGAACGGGCGCCCGATGCTCGATTACACTATCGACCAGGCGCAGGCCTGCAAGCGGGCAAGCGCCATATATGTCACCACGGATTCCGATCTTATTGATGCCCACGCAGCGAGTCGTAATGTCGGCGTCATCCGCCGACCGGAGGCTCTTGGCGGCGATACCCCTATGGTCGATGTGCTGCGTCATGCCCTCGGTGAAATTGACAATCCGGAAATTTCGGTTGTCGTATCGGTACAACCCGACCACCCGGATCGCGATATGACGATCGATCAGGCGATTGAAAAGTTTGAACAAGAAGGCGCCGACCTGCTGCACAGCACCGAAGCCGATGGCACTAAGAACGGTGCCCATCACATCATGGCGGCCGATTACCTAAAAAGTGGAAAGGCCGAAAAAACTATTTACATCATCGATGACTGTACCAATGTCCATTATCAGGAAGACCTGGATAAAGCCGCAGAACGTTTGAAGGACCGTGCGTGAAAATAATCAGCAATTGTGACCTGAGCGGTGCCCCCGAGGCCATCGCAATCCTTGAAGAAGGAGGCCAGCTTCTTTGCCTGGGTGACGACAGGGATCGTACCCTGGGCGAAATCGGAGATTGCGACGCCGTCATGGCCTATCCGACGGTGCGGATCGATCGGGAACTGCTGGATCGCGCACCGAACCTTAAACTGGTTGGTTCACCACACACCGGGCGTGACCACCTTGACCTTGACCTGCTGGAAGAGCGCGGCATCACACTTTTTCACATTGCCGAGGAATATGATCTCCTGAACAGTTTCTCGGCAACCTCGGAAATGGCGTTCGCCTTGTTACTTTCTGTGGCAAGAAAAGTCCCGCAGGCGTTTGAGTCCGCTAAACAGGGCCATTGGCAACGGGAAAAATTTGCCGGATTCCAGCTTCTCGGCAAGACATTGGGTATCCTCGGCCTGGGGCGACTCGGCGCCATCAGCGCCCGCATCGGCCAGGGCTTTGGCATGAATGTGATCGCCAACGATATCCGCGACGTCGATGTACCGGGTGTTGAGATGGTCGACTTCAATGTGCTGCTTGAACATTCGGATGTTCTGAGCATCCACATTCACCTGAACAAAGAAACCGAAGGCCTGATAAACACTTCGGCGATTGAGCGAATGAAACAAGGTGCTCTTATTTTAAACACCAGCCGGGGCCGAATTATTGACGAAGCAGCCCTGCTGTCCGGCCTCCAATCCGGGCATTTGGGAGGGGCAGGACTGGATGTCATCGACGGTGAATGGCTAACCACTGACCAACGAGTCCAGCACCCCCTGATCACATACAGCCGTGAACATGAAAACCTTGTTATCGTTCCTCATATCGGGGGATCGACAACGGAATCCATTTACGGAGCTAGAATTTTTATTGCCCGGAAAATGGCTTCCTGGCTTAACAATAGTATTTAATTTCTGCAGAAGGCGATCATCCCATGTCTGATCAAGCAAACGCCAAAACTCCTCACTATATTGAACGGGTCAGCTTTTCCTCACCCGAAGATGTCTTGCAGGAAACGCTCAGCAAGAAATATGGTGAACCCTTCCTGGATTACAGGCGGCGGTATTTTCATTCCCTTGACGCCGACAAACATGGCGAGGCACCGGATTTCGCCCATACCGTAACGCTCGAATTCGTCAATCGCTGCAACCTGACGTGCGGTATGTGTTATGTGGCTAACCACGCCTTTGCCAAGTCGACCTTGAAAATAGAAACGGTCAAAGACTTGATCGATCAGGTCGCCGCCGAAGGAACGACCGGTTTGCTTCTGGGCGTTGGTTCGGAGGGATTGCTCTACAAAGGAATTGAAGAGGTCATTCAATACGCCAAGGATTCCGGCGTTATGGATGTCATCTTGATGACGAATGGGACATTGCTGACACCCGAGTTCTCGGAATTCTTGGTTAGGCAGGAAGTTTCAAGGGTTTGCATTTCGGTTGATGCGGCGACGCCCGAAACCTACGAAATCGTTCGTGGTAAAAACGAACTGGACCGGGTCGAAAAAAATATCAAGGGGTTGGCCGCCGCCCGCAAGAAGCTTGATTCCGCCCTGCCGATTGTTCGTTTATCTTTTTGTGTGGTCGAAGAAAACCGGCACGAACAGGTTGACTTCCGCGAGAAATGGCGCGAGATCGTCGATTACATCGATTTTCAGAAAGTCAATGATCTCAACTATGTGGGTCGCGAAGACGAAGCCGATATCCCCGACACCGAAAGCGAAAATGAAGACAAGCCGTTTTGCACCAAGCCGTTCGGTTATCTGAATGTATGGTCGAACGGTGACATTTCACCTTGCTGTACGTTTTACGGCAAAAGCCTGGCGTTTGGTAACATTAAGGAAAATACCCTGGCGGAAGTTTATGACGGCGAGAAGATGGCCGATTTGCGCGATCAATTTTTGGGCAAGAAAAAACTGAACAGGGTTTGTCAGGTCTGCCTTGCTAGCCGAGACAACCTTATCGG